>JGI20214J51650_10001621_pt1 | contig 14296 bp, 10 predicted proteins | sample WetSurMetagenome_FD_51650 | JGI IMG/M metagenome (IMG submission 51650) | reverse complement strand
TCGACAGTCCGGTTCGTCAGGACATGGAGGATGCGGCATGGATAGCCGGGCTGGACTTTATCCTGAATGTGGTCCTGAACGGCAGAAAGGAGATAGTGCAGTCAGTTGCAGGCGACTATATCTCCGCTCACCGCACCGGAGTTGCGACGGTCGATCGCATGTACCGCCGTCCGGTTGAGCCTGCGGAGATCGTTGTGACCTGTGCAGGTGGCAGGCCTAAAGACCTCAACCTCTTCCAGGCGCAGAAGGCTCTGGACAACGCCAAGAATGCAGCCGTTCCCGGTGGCAGCATAATTCTGGTGGCGGAGTGCTGCGAGGGGCTGGGCCATCCGGTCTTCGAGCGCTGGGCTAGGGCGGCGAAGTCAGCCGAGGACTGCTGGGAGCGATTTGGCAGGGAGTATGAGTTTGGCGGCCACAAGGCTGCCTTCCTGGCCAGGGAGTCGATGCAGCATCACCTGATCCTGGTTTCAGCCCTGCCCAGGGATCAGGCGGAGATGTGTTTCTTCCAGCCGGCAAAGACCCTCGAGCAGGCCCTGGAGCTGGCCCGGGCGAGGCAGGGAAAGGACGCGCGCCTGCTGGTCATGCCGCATGGAAACCTCACGCTGGCGGTGGGGAGATAGCTTTTAGATGGCGGCAGGAGAGGGCTTGCCAGAGGGGCTCAGCTCGTAGGAATTAGCGACTATGCACCCATTGGAGGCGGCGGCCCGGATCTGAGGGGATGCGTAAATGATGTTATAGATATGGAAGTCTTGTTAGACTCCTGCCATTCCGGAACTGGAACCCGCGAGCTGGCCGCCTTGAGCGGAGAGTGTGTCCCTGTAGTAGAGAAAGTCACCGTTCGCTACATTGAGCCACCCATCGATTAAGGATTCTTCCTGGATGATCAAACGCTCTCTTCCCGACGCCTGCTCAAGGGATGTATTCTTTCATCGACCGCTCTTTACTTATTCCTGGCCATCTAATCCGCTGAAACATTCAATTTCGGATTTGGTCCAGGAGACTAATATGGAAGAAGGATTTCGAAAAGCAGCTGAGTTTCATGGCCATATTTGCCCCGGCCTGGCTATTGGCTACCGGGTGGCAAAGTATGCCAAAGAGCACTACCCCCGCTCCCAGGATGAGGAGCTGGTCTGCATCGCTGAGAATAAATCTTGCAGCGTAGATGCTATCCAGTCGCTTCTGGGCTGCACAGCCGGCAAGGGCAATCTGATCTTTGTCGATAACGGCAAGCAGGTCTTTACCTTCTACTCTCGCGATCAGGGTCGCGCCCTGCGCATCTACTTCAAGGGCGATATCTTCCGAGGAATGGACGGCCTGCGCCAGAAGGCGGCAGCGGGAAACCTTTCTGAGGAAGAGAGAAAGGAGATGGCAAGCATGCGGGGCAGGATCATCGAGGACATCCTGAGCGGCAGGGACGGGGACCTTCTCTCGGTCAGGGAGGTCGATATTCCTGCGCCGGAGAAAGCGAGGATCTATCCGTCCATCAAGTGCCAGCAGTGCGGGGAAGGCTTCATGGAGATCATGGGCAGGACTGCCGGCGGAAAGGTGCTCTGCAAGGACTGCTTCGAGAAAATAGTCTGCTGAGAACCGTGGATGCCTGAGACGCAAGTCCCGCGGATGAGTGGATGATTGTATGAATGGATGATTGCATGACCGGGTGATCGGATATATTTATAACGTTTAATTATTGATATATCTCTGAATTGGAATGATAGGAAGGACATCGTTATGAAAGAAAAATCCTTTGCCACGATTCTTTGCTTGTTGTTCTTGATCTTCGCTTCCACTGCCCTGGGCGGAGATGTGAAGATCAGCACCCTGCAATATCCCGGATCGCCTGAGACCATGACGGTGGGTGAGAGAGTGCCAGTTGTCGTAGGAATCACATATTCCAACCTGGAGGAATCGACACTCAGCCTGCACCTCGCCTATGCCGATTTTCCGCCCCGCTTTCAAAGCGGCAGCGATGTAACTCTGTCGGGCAGCGGCACATATCTCTTCCCGCCCGCTGAGATCATGGTGCCTGCCAGCTATTCCATTCCCTCCGGATGGCCCGAGTACATAAACGAGTGGCACCTCAGAGCAGAGATCTGGAAGGGCGACAAGCTCCGTTCCGGAAAAGCCTTCACCCTGCTGGTGGAAAATCCGGAGCACAGGCCGGAAGCAAAGATCAGCCACATTGAATATGTCGTCCCGCCGGATACGATTGCGGTAGGCGAAAAGAGCCTGGTCAGAGTGCACGCCGCCTACTCCAACCTGCAAGCCGGAACCAAAATCGAGGCTACTATTCGAGATGGTTCAGGCATTCTGGACTCTGGCCTGAGCCGCACGCTTTCCGGCAGCGGCGAGGTGACATTTTCTATGAGCATCACGCCCAGGAATCCCGGCTTCTGGGATCTGGAAGCTGCCCTGGCCACGGTCTCGGGATCAATGCCACTGGGGGATAAGAAGAGCTTGCGAATCAATGTGGTATCTGGATAAGAAACAGAACTCAAGATACATGCGCCATCTCCAAGGAGGCCACTGGCTTGCTCATGTTTCCTCAGTTTGTCAGCAGGGTGACATGGGATCAGGCTCAGGCCTGGATCGTCTCCTGGAAACAAAAAAACAAGCCCAAAGTCTGGAATGTTTACTGCAACGGGGATAGCACAGAATGTGCCATATCAAAGCAGGCCGCCGGCTCGCTCATGTTCCCACAGTTTACGGGAAAGGTGGACTGGGACACCGCTCAGGAATGGATGGCAACATGGAGATGCGAGAAGACCTCCGGCCAGTCGACGGCATTGGGAACCGGTACCGCCCATACCTACAACGGCATTGATTTTCAGGCGGAGGGAGTGGCGCTGAAGGCCAACGCCGGGCAGACCGCAGACACCATCAGCCTGCAAGGAAAAAGTGCCAGGGCGGTTCATGTTCTGGAGTTTGCCGGATGGAGCACCGGGCTATCGGATAATACGGTGATGGGCCACATCAATGTCTGGTATGAGGATGGAAACCTTTGATACAACCGACCTGGCAATTGGAGTGAACATCGCCGAATGGGCCTACGACCGACAGGAGATCCAGTCGCAGCTCAGGCACAGCAAGGTCTCGCCCGCCTACTCCTGGCCGAGCACAGCCAGCTCCGCTTATGGTTACGAGGGGCATTATTTCTACGCCAAGGTGGACACCGATCCCAGCAAGGCGCTGGATCGGCTGGAACTGGTGCGGGACTCGGATGATCCGCAGCTTCAGATAGAGATCAGGGCGATAACGCTGGAGGAGCAAGGGTTTAATGTAGAGCCGGATAGAATATCTTTTCATTTTTTAAATATTAAAAATTAATTTCGTGCCCTCCTGACCAATGGTGGCATCAAAATGATTATCATATCAGAGTGCTAACTGAGTCTCGGTTGATGTCATGCCCAGGGCCAAAAATCTGAAAGAGGCTTACAACAATTTCTACGTTGAGCCGCTAAAGGAGGATCAAGAGTTCGAGGATTTCTATGTGCAGAGGCCCGGCCACATTTCGCCAATGCAGGACTTGAAGGATCGAATTGAACTGACCGACCGGAAGGAGAAGTACCTTTTCCTGGGATTCCGTGGCTCTGGAAAGAGCACTGAGCTGTACCGACTTGAGGCCGCCCTGGACAGGAGTCGCTTTCTTGTGGTCAATTATTCCATCCGGGATGACCTGAATCTGAGCGACTTTGATTTCCGCGACTTCTTCGTATCCATGGCGCTCAAAGTCTACGATATCGCCAGGGTGGAAGGAATAGCACTCAATCCTGACATCGAAAAGGATTTCCAGGACTTCGCCAGGAAAATAACTAAGATAACTGAGGCAGAGGTAACCAGCCAGAGTTCAGCCGGGCTCTCCTGGAGCCGGATCATCATCCTCAAGCTCAGTCGTGAAGCCAAGACCAGAGAATGCCTGAGGAAAGAGCTGGACCAGAAGATCAGCGACCTCATCCAGAAGCTTAACTGGATGATATTGGACATAGAGGAAAAATCAGGAAAAGAATTGGTGATAATGGTTGACGATCTAGACAAACTGGCCAGAGGTGAGCAATCTGAAGAATTTTTCTACAAAAACTATCCGCTCCTCATCGAGCCGAGTTGCTTTGTGGTCTACACATTTCCCATTCCATTGGCGTTTGATCCTCGGTATGAAAACGTCCGGCATGCGTTTGCCAGCGATGTGATCCTTCTGCAAATGCCTGTGTTTAGGAGAAATGGAGAGAAGCATGAAGAAGGAAGGAAATTTTACAGGGATGCGATCTCTCGTAGGATAGAGCCGGAGCTGCTGAATAATGACGTCCTGGAATTTGCAATCGAGTCCACCGGCAAGCTTTCTGAGCTGATGGAGGTAATGAGAGAATCATCACTCAACGCCTTACGCATGGGGCAGAAAAGCATATCCCGGGATGATGTCGCTACTGCTCTGGATAAGTTGAGGATGACATTTGATCGAACCCTCACCAAGGCCCATAAAGAGAAGCTGCTGGAGATCAACGAATGTAAGGAAGCAAGGGATGAAGGGCCTGACTCGATCTTAACCCGAGAGCTTCTCTTCAGCCTGACTGCAGTTGAGTATGAGGATGAAGAGGGAAGATGGTGTGAGATAAATCTCATGCTTCGTCCCCTGGTGGAAAAATGGACAAGATCGCCCTAGAGGACCTGGATGAGGTAGATCTCCTGCTCACTGAACTGGAGATATCCCAGGGAAGAGGAAACCTGGTCTTGTGTATTGTCGCCTCACCTGCCTATCGAGAGAGAGTGATCGAGGCGGTTAAAACGCGATTTCCCTGCAGAGTCAAGGCAGTTGAGAAGGGNGACAACCTCATATCCGACCTCAGAAATGCCAAGCCGAAGGCAAAGGAGATTCTCATCTGGACTCTTCCCGAGACTCTGAGCATTGATATTCTGAATGCACTCAACAACTTCCGTGAGCTTTTTTACGATACCGGCGTGCCAAGCCTTGTCTTCTTGACACCTGCAGAACTGGATGATGTGATCTGGAAGGCTCCGGACTTTTGGAGGTACAGAGGCGGATATCACATACTGAAAGGCGAGGATTACGGGCAAGCGTATCAGGCTGTGGAGGCCCTATCTGCGCCACTCAATTTCAGTTATCAGAATAAAGAAGAATTACTTAGGCGCAAACGGATTAATGAGCACTTGCTGGAGAAAATAAAGAATAAACGCGAAAAAGCAAGAATCCTCAGAGAACTGGGCGCTGTCAGTCTCTTGCTAAGCGAGACTCGAATGGCCATCGAATATTATGAGCAGGCGCTAGCAATCGCCAAAGAAACCGTGGACCGAAGGAATGAAGGTGCCTCGCTAGGTAACCTGGGCCGAATCTACGTCAACCTGGGAGAGACCCACAAGGCCATCGAGTACTTCAAGCAAGCTCTGGCCATCGCCAAAGAAACCGGTGACCGAAGGAATGAAGGTGCTTCGCTGGGTAATCTGGGTCAAATCTACGTCCTCCTGGGAGAGACCCACAAGGCCATCGAGTACTTCAAGCAAGCTCTGGCCATCGCCAAAGATATTGGCGACCGAAAGAATGAAGGCATCTGGATGGGTAGCCTGGGCCAATACTACGCCATCCTGGGCGATACCCGAAAGGCTATTGAGTACTACGAGCGGGCACTGGCCATTGCCAAAGATGTCGGCGATAAAAGGGGAGAGGGTGCAAGGCTGAGTAACCTGGGAAACGCCTGCGCCTCCCTTGGTGACATTCACAAGTCCGTCGAGTACTATGAGCAAGCGCTGGCCATCGCCAAAGAGACTGGCGATAAAAGGGGAGAAGGAGCAAGGCTGGGTAACCTGGGAAACGCCTGCGCCTCCGTTGGCGACGTTCGCAAGGCCATCGAGTACTACGAGCAAGCACTGACCATCGCCAAAGAAATCGGTGACCGATGGAATGAAGCTGTCTGGTTGAGCAACTTGGGAAACGCCTGCGCCTCCATTGGCGACATTCGCAAGGCTATCGAGTACTACGAGCAGGCTCTGGCCATCTCTAGAGAAATCGGCGACCGTAGAGGCGAAGGGATTGTTTTATGGAACATGAGTCTAGCTCTCGATCATCTCGGCGAAAGAGCGCAGGCAATCAAATGCGCCAGATCTGCCCTCAAGATCATTGAGCCAATTGGAGGCCCACAGGCCGAGAATGTGAGGCGAAAGCTGCAAGAATGGGTGGGCCAACAGGAAACGCAATGAAACCCGAAAACAAGGAGCTGATCAAAGCCCTCCTGCAAGAGGCCGACTCCATTCAGGAGGACATCTACGACGACACCAAAGAAATGCTGGGCACCGTCCCATTCATCCTGAGGGTCATGGCCCGCCGGCCGGAGTTCATGATCTTCTCAGCGCTCAAAGACTTCTATGCCCTGCGGCCCCGGAGCCTGGAGCCGAAGGTTGCTGAACTCCTGGCTGTGGCCGCGGCCGCCGCATCCGGCGCGGACAAGTGCCTGAAGGTGCATATGGCAGCGGCAGCCCAGGCGGGAGCAAGCGAGGACGAGATCCTGGATGCCGTTTTCATCGCCGCCCTCATCGGCCAGACCCGCGTGCTGGCTTCGGCGCTACGCACCTTCCAGGAGTTCGAGGCCAAATCGAAATAAGAGCTGATAGAGAGAATAGAGCTAAAGCCAACAGAGCTGCACTCTGCCTATACTCTACCAAATCCCAGATGGTCCTCGAATATTTGATACTCCAGGTTATACAGAGCCCTTAAATCGTAACTTCCTCTGTCAACCATTCCTGGATCAGCCTTGGGATACCCCATAAAGCCCGGTCCGGCAAACAGGCCGTCCTTAAAGACCTGAGAGTCGGTAAATAGCAGGAACCTGCCCCGACCGTAGTCGGTCTCAGCCAGAACCACCCGGCCATCAATATCAAGAAGCGGCTTTCCACCCTTGATTGCTAATCCCCAGGGCTCTATGGGAAGCCCGTCTTTCCATGACCAGACGGTGTCCATAGTTTCAGTGTTTCCAGAGTCGGCACTAATAGCAGCAGTGCTATTGGCGGGCTCGGACTGATTATAGGTGTGCATGTAGGTGTGCATGCCGAAACTTTCAATGACCTCCAATCCCTGTTCACGGGACGAGACCATGAGCAGGATAGAGTTGCCTCTTTTGGCGTAATCCTGCAGGGCAGCCAGCTCTTCCCCGGACATTTTCATCACAGGATCGATCACAACCAGTGCCCGAGCTTTGGCCATAGCATCTGCCATCCGGTCTTCCATCGCCGGCGTAAGGTTGAGCCTCTGCGTCCAGATAAAGAAGGTCTCGTACTCACCTTGCATGTCTCCCCGGCTGGTTATGTTTCCAGAATGCTCGCCATCAAATCCTACCGTGTGGCTAAAGTCATAGAACCGGCTGGGGATAGTATCCTCTCCTTTTGTGGAATAGATGAGCATAGTTCCTCCCAGGGTGAGGGCTCCCAAGGCCAGCAGGACCAGCAATGCCGCCATCTTCCTCTCGCCCCAGCTCTCTCTTCCCAGCAGGTAAAGAGCCAGGCAGGCAAAGATCACTGCCAGGAGAATCAGGATCTGCCTGGCATTCTCGTAGCTGTTCTTGCGGTTGAGGTACTCCATAGCCCCGATGACAAAATTGCAGGAGCCACCAAAGAATATTCTGAAGTTGGAGATGATTGTGGAATCGGCAAACGCCACAACTCTTCCCTTTCCGTATTTCACAGCTACCGCCTGATTTAATAGGCCCCAGACCGTATCCGTTGCTTGCGTAGGATCATTAGCCCTGGTCTCTCTGAAAAATCCCACTGAGGCAAACTCGCCCGGATCGGCACGAAGGCCGGTGCTAGCGATTATCGGCTCGGCGAAAAGAGGAGCCCTGAGGCTGCATCCGGTCATAAAGTCCAGATAGGGCATATACTTGAGGACCGGATGGATGAAGCCCTCTCTCTGGAAGTAAAAAAGCCTTCCACGAATGGTATTGACGGCATCGAAACCGAATTCTATTCCGAACCGCCTGGATAACTGGTTCAGATTCGTGCCGATGCCCGCGAAGTTGGTATGATCGCCGATTAAAAACAGTCCTCCTCCGTTCTTGACAAATCTCACGATCGCTTCAATCTCAGATGGCTGATAGGCGGAGGGAGTTTTTATTATTAATATATCATAATTTTTTAGAATCTCATCGGTTATGCGGTCTGATACTATGTCCGGAATGACTTTTGTCGCTCCGGTTACATTCCATTCTCTAAAAGACGGGCTTACTACGCGGTCCACATGATAGCTGTCATTGAGCCACTGGATCATGCTGTAGGAGTTATAGGTGGAGTTTTCTCCATACCAGTTGCGGTCGAGCTTGAGGGTGGAGGACTCCCAGATGCTGTGAATCTCATCGACCAGCACCCGCCCTTCCTTTTCTGTCCCCGTGTCCAGAAAGATCGCTGAGGAGGACAGACAGAAAACGCTCAACATTGCGGCAGCAAGGGCGACGGCCTTATTTCTATCCATCTGCATCTGGAAATCAAGTTTGAGGTCCTGAGGAATTCTCAGGCAAAGAAGCATCAGTAGCACCAGTGGCAGGAAACTGAATATCAGCCACCAGGGATCTGTGAAGATCTCATTTTTCATATCGGCTGCTTCCGGCAAATCCGCCGAGAAAAATATGTGGACTAGAATGACATACCTCAGCAAGAGGTAAAGGAAGCTGGCGATAAGGGCGAGCAGAGCGCGTTTTGAGAAATTTGCGATGCTATTTGCGACATTAATTGCAGTGTTATTTGCAGCATTATTTGCGGAATTATTGGAGGTAATGAATAATATTAATAGAGAACCGGCGTATATCAGGATCCAGGGATAGATTCCGAGCTTTTCCAAGGTTACCGAAAATGGAAATACCTTCTCCTGGGCAAGGACAAAGACCGCTCCGCCGTTTGCTGCTGCCTGGATGCCGGTTCGGTCCAGAATGCTTGCCAGGCCGGGGGCAAGGGCGCTCGCAGAATGATAATTTGCCGCCAGGTGATAATAGACGGAAATGGCCAGAGATTGCAGGCTGAGGACGGCGCCTGAGAACAGGGCCGCAAGCCAGAGCGAACGCAAACCCGGAGCGGCCAGAGCGACTGCAAGGCCCGCTATGCATACGATCGGGCCGGCATTGTATGGATAAGGTATCGACCAGGCGGCGAGGATCAGGGGGAGCAGAATGGCGCAATAATTCTTATTGATTGCGGCATCAGCTCTCTGGAATGATATGATGGACAGGGCGATCCCCAGCAGAAGTGACGATGCGCTCATCATGGAGCTGGTTGCCTGGCCATAGATTCCCAGTGAGAACAGCCAGAATGCGGCTAGCGGCATCAGCGCCAGCCACAATAATTGCTTTCTGCCCGGAAATATGTCCAGATTCATGTCATCCCGGCCCTCTCTATAGCCAGAATCTTTCGCAGCAGCTCGATATTTCCCAACCACTGAAGCTGATACTGCTCGCGATTTTCTTTGCCTTCTCCCTGCGACAGGTGCTCCAGATTCTCATTGAGCAAAAACCTTGAGTCTCCGATGAGAACCACATTGCCCAGTCCCGCTTTCTTCTGGATGATCAGATTATAGACAACTCCATTGTAGCGCATCCAGGTTATCGGCGTATAGTCGCCATCTGCCCGGACCGGATAGGCCTCCATGAACTTCGGCTTATGCCAGTAAAGTCTCAGGTTTTCAGGTGTTACGATTGCCTGCCCTCCGGTGGCGTGGGTCTCTTCAATCCAGGGAAAGGAGCCCAGGGGGGTGCCTGCAATCTCAAGGCCGAAGGACTTCAATATCGGGCTCAGTGGACCGGCGCTCTTATAGCCGGCACATAAGATCAGCAAACCGCCGGAGTTCACGAACTGCTGGATCTGTTGGGCCTCTTTTGCAGTATAGTCCTCATTTGGTGCGATTATGATAGCTGCTGATCCCTTGAGGATCCTGGAAATGTCCTGATTTTTCTGCAAGACCTGAGGCAAATAGTCATTTCTGAAGAGATTTTCCGTCAACCCTGCCACGCCGTCGTCTCGATAGTTCTCCGAATTGAACTGGTTCAGATGGGTGAAATCTATCCAGGCCACCTCTTCTTGGGGCGCTTCTAAGGCCGCGGTCCTGGAATCGTTTATGCTTGCAGCAAGCCCGAGCGAGAGAGCAGCCGAAAGAGCGATGCATATCAGGAGCAGTAGAGATAGCCCGCTTTGATATCTGCCTGCAAAGAAATAGGCTGCAAGGCCCAGGAGAAGAATTAATGCGGATGCTAAATACTGATAATCCACAAGATCTGATTTTCCGCCTGTCAGCCAGGACGCGGAATTATAGATCAGCTGATATCTAAACGGCAGTTCGTTATTGAATATGCAGGAAGTGTCACCAAATACCAGCACCTTTCCCTTGCCGTAAGTATCGCAGGCGGCAATAACCAGGTCGCCCAGAGCTTCGCCCGGCTCATAAAGCCTGTCGCCCAGATGTCCTGGAGTGGTTTGATTGGCGCTGTCCGAGAAAGCGAACCTTCCGATGAGTAGCGGCCTTGCACTGCCGCTGAGATAAAGAGATGCGCCCACGGATGAGGTGGTAAGATCAAAGTTCAGGTCTCTGGTGATCGGATGGGGCAGGGCTGAGACGGCGTACAGCCAGTGGTTCTGGACATAGTCAGCGGTGTCCGGGTTGATTTTAATTCCAGTGGGCTCAAGCAGATCATTGAGGTAATCTCTTCCGGAGGCAAAATCCCGGTCCTGGACAAACATGGATGTATGCTCGGCAAAGACCAGGAGGCCGCCGCCGTTCTTCACATAGTCTCTGATGCTCTCTATATCGGTGGAAGGGAGTTCCTTCTTGAGGTTCATGAGGATCAGGATATTGGCGCCCTTGAGGGCATCTTTTAGTTCGCCTGGGCTGGTCGAGTTCAGGCTCTGCACCTCTCCGCCCATATTTTCTAAATATCGCTTTATGGCTCCAACGGAAAAACCGTCATCCGGTGCGAAGGATTGATTTGCCTTTGGAAAGTGAGGAATATCAAATCCCATCTCGCTGTTCTTTTCGTAGAGCACCACCTTGCCGATCCCACCAGAATTGTAATGGAAATTAAAAAGGGGAACTGCAGCGATCAATAATACTGCAAAGAAGACGGAAATTAATAGAGCCGCAGGCATTGCTCCCTGGGCAGGCGAATGGATCCAGCCACCCAACTCAAGAGACCTGATCCTAATCTTTGATGCAAAGATCAGAAATGGAATGATCAGCACAAAAAAGGCGAGATATACCTGGTCTATGTAGCTTACTGCATCCGTCCAGAATGAAATTGCGGTCAGAATATATGCGGCATAGGCAGCTGCAAAGCCGATAAGGAGTGCAATCAGCGTCTTGATGTGCCGGGGCGATCTCTCTTCTGATAAAATAAAGAAGGATGCAGCGCAGCATAAAAATGAAAGAAAGATAAATGCGCCGCTAATGGTGGGACCGAGAATTATGGAGTTATCGACGATTCTGCCGAGAATTGAAGAGGCTTCCTGCGAGAGGGATGTAAAAGATCTCCAAAAGAACGGATTATTAATATAATATAAATAAAATGCAAAATAAAACAGGCTTCCCAGTGCCAGGGCGGAAAACTGCGGCTCTTCTTCTCCGGCTGATCTCAGGAGCAGATCGAGTCCGCAGATGAATATGATCATGCTCAAAATCCAGAATTCCGGTTTATCTGTGGCTGCCAGAGCTGCAAATGATAATAGCATGATAAAAGCGCCGGCAAGGGATATAGTTTCCTTATGAATTTGTTTATACGAGTTGATATATATCGTTATCAATCCTGCCAGGCATGCCATTCCACAGACCCGCATAAATATCTGCGAAGCGTAACCCATATTGAGAGAAAAAAAGTTGAGAGAAAGCATAATCAAGATGATTGATACAAGTCTCTTAATCCCGATCGCAGCTTCCGTTGATGATCCTTTCATGAATTGGTTAAGCACTCCTCAGGGCGATCAATCATATTATCATTATTATTCAAATCAGGATATTATACTGTGCTCGTTGCTGTATTATATTTTGGTTGTTATCTTCTTTCGGAATATAAATCTTCCGGCTTTATCGGCACATATTTGCGGAATCGTAAGCGCAAGTAAATATCTGCTTTCTTCGCGGAAGCGAATCCAGAATCCCTAATCCATAATCCCGAATCCAGAATCCGAAAGGTACTTATAGAGAGCATAGCAAAATTTAATAAAGATTTGAAGGTTCATGAGTGCTCCAATTGATTTGCAGCCATTGGGCGGCAGCCTGAACTTGGGAGGGAAAAATGTGATACGGGAACGATTGCTGTTGATCTTATTTGTATCATTATTATTCACATTCGGCTCTGAGGCTTTGTCGAATAAAGGATCAAATGCCGATTCGATTCAATCGAGCGATGCACCTCTATTCGATTACCGATACAGTCAGGTTGCAGAAGAGTTGGGGCTCCTGAAAAACGGCACTTCTGAAAGCAAGCTTGAATATGGGAGCGTTGAGACGGCAAGCCTGACACCCCTGGATGCGCCTCTGGAGAAAGGCTGCAGGCTTCAGATCAAGCAGGCGGGCCTCACTATGGGCGTCTGCCAGTGGGATACGGAGCAGACATGCTTTGATAGCTGCGGCAGTACCTGTTCCGGGACATGCGGCGGAACTTGCGGAGGTACATGCGGTGACACTTGCGGTTATACATGCGGCAGTACCTGCGGGGCAACCTGCAGTTATACATGCGGGGACACCTGTGCAAGCACCTGTCTGGCAAGCTGCCGGACCTGTTCTCTTTCCTGCGGCGCGGCAACATGCAGCAACACCTGCGATGATACCTGCAAGAGCACCTGCATGCGCACCTGTGGCCAAACCTGTGCCCGCACATGCAGCAGCACCTGTGCAAACACGTGCGGTCAGACCTGCTCAGGCACCTGCTCGCAAACCTGCGGACAGACCTGCCATGATACCTGCTATTCAACCTGTGCGATGACCTGCGCCCGGACCTGTCTGGGGACCTGTTCAGCCACCTGTTCCGCTACCTGCGGCCAGGCCTGCGCAAGCTCTAAGCCTGCCGCTGTGGCAAGCTCAGAATACCCACCGATGGCCAGGTCGACTACAAAGGCCCCGTTAGCGGCAGAGCAGATGGTCATGCGCTCCTACAATATTGTGGCAATGCCGCCGACAACGGTTTACTACCTGGGTGCATATTCTCCCTGGGCAGCTTTCCAGAAGAGCTTCACTGAAAAGGAGATCTCTGCCTGGATTGAGACTGAGACCGGCTGGGACGTGATCGCAAAAACTCCCAAGGGCACATGGGTGCGGCAGTTCGTTTTCGTTCCGTCGAACGCAAATGTGATCTTGAACGAAATCGCCCCTGATGGAAGTGTCAGCAACAAGGAGTTTGATCCGGTTGGACCGGGATACAAATCTGTCTGGGTTTATGCGAAGGATATCGGATCTTACGTGGGCACCTTTGAGAGCGCCGGACAGAAGAGCAACGATGTAACCTTGCAGGTTTACTAAACCTCCTGCTAAACCTGCGGGCCACTGCGAGTCACTGTGATCCGCAGGCAAGTTACCTGAAGGGCTGACGGGCTGAAGAGCAGAAGGGCCTGCTGAATGCAGCTATGGAGTGCAGGAGCGGAAAGGAAGCAAGGATGGACGGACTTGCGCTCCGGGATGCGGTCAAGGGCGGACCTTGCTCTTTCATTTTCTTTTCGGGAGCTATTGCAGCAATTGCGGCTATTGCTATCTCTTAAAACGTATCGATATACCTGTAAATCAGCCTGTTCTTTTTGAGGTTCAGACATCTTCGGGCAGCCTGAGCCACATTCTCCCGGTCCTCCTCCCGGCAGTAGATTCCAAAGCGCCAGGCAGCCCGGTGGGCTCTTTCCAGGATGCTGACCAGCGGCGAGACCTCACGCAGGGCTTTTACCTCTCCCTCCACGAGAGCGGGAAAGCTGCCCTCAGGCGTATCCATGAGCGCCGGGCTGTCCACCAGAATGTAGTCCCCATCCACTCCTGATTCGTGGGCGATCTCCTGGGCCAGCATCTTTTCGCTTACCTTGAGCACGGATTGGTCCAGGCACTCCAGGCCGACGTAGACCGCCCGCTTGAATATCCGCCTTGACCGGATGCGAGCAGCCATCTCAGCTGCATAGCCGCCTGCCCTCTGGAGCAAGCTAAATAGCTCTATGTCGTCCATCTCTTTTACCGCAGCGGCGTCGGTTCCCTCGTCAATCATGCGCCGGATGGCGGCGGCGATCATGCACTCCGAGATGCGGCAGACATGATGGTAGTAGACGGACGGATGCATGAGCAGCCTGGAGATGA
>JGI20214J51650_10001620_pt1 | contig 14300 bp, 15 predicted proteins | sample WetSurMetagenome_FD_51650 | JGI IMG/M metagenome (IMG submission 51650) | reverse complement strand
AGGCTGACGCTATGTCCGGGCTAAGCCACTCGCCCTGCCCATATCCATTGTGGAGGAATATGTATAAGTTTTGCGCGCTGCAACAGTTCCCACAAGAATGGATTTTATTGAGGCAACGGAGGGAAAAACACGGTTTTTTATCCCTGCTCAGGACGCAGCTGCACGGTTTCCTCCAGGCACTGCTCCGGTCTTTTTTAACCGGCGGATGGAACTGAACCGCGATGCCACCATCCTGCTCCTCTCGGTCCTTAAACCCTCTGACTACCTTGACGCCATGGGTGCCAGCGGCGTCCGGGGCATCCGGGTAGCGCACGAATGCGGGATACCGGTAACCATTAACGATCGCGATCCGCAGGGCATCGACCTTATTAACTTCAACGCGAGCAGATCAGACATCCCCGTGGAAATTGTGCAGCGGGAGGCAAACGCACTTCTCTCGGAACGGTCGTTCGATGCAGTGGACCTCGACCCCTTTGGTACGCCCGCTTTTTTCGTCGATGCAGCAGTACGGGGAACGCGGAGATTTCTTTTTGTCACCGCAACCGACACAGCCCCCCTCTGCGGTGCCCACCTGAAAGCGGGCAGGAGGAGGTATTTTGCCCTCCCGATGAACACGGACTACCACAGTGAAATTGGCCTTCGCATCCTCCTCGGGTTCGTTGTCCGTGAAACGGTCAAGTACGACCGTGGTCTCGAGCCGACCTTCTGTTATGCCCGCGAACATTTTGTCCGCCTCCACGTGCGGCTGCTCCGGGGGGCCGCTGCCGCCGATATGACGATCGGGCAGATCGGGTTCATCCTGCAATGTCCGAAATGCCCGTACCGGGAAGAGCACCATGGCATGGTCCCCTCATCAGGTACATGCCCTGACTGCCACGAACCGCTGCGGCCGATTGGCCCGCTCTGGCTGGGGGCGATCTGCAACAAAGACACTCTCATGCAGATGCAGGAAATGATGCCGGCGTTTGAGCTGGGTACCCGGAAAGACCTGGCAAAGCTGATCGATCTCTGCCTTGAAGAACTGCCGACATCGAGCCATTACGATTATCACCGTCTTGCAAAACGCCGCAACTGTTCTCCCCCGGATATCACGTCAGTGCTTGGAAGGCTTCGGGCGCTCGGCTATGCGGCATCCCGCACGCATTTCTCAGGCTATGGGATCAAGACCGATGCACCACTCAGCGTGATCGAAGATGCGGTACAGGAAAACCGTCGTTCAGGATGACTGAACCGGTCCCGGGCCCGCTGCCCGTGGAAACCAGGGACGTCAGAATCCCGGTCACGGGACCTGGCCGGCAGGAGCAGACAATTCCCCGCCGATACTCCGNAACGATCCACGGGGAACCCTGATCTCAAACCTGACTCCCAGGGAGGTGCCTTTTTCCGCGATGGTGAAACCGGTAATCGCAAGGATCTCGCGGATCAGGAACATGCCATAGCCGGTATTTTTTCCTTTACCGCGTTCGAACAGGACCGGCCTGATGGTGTCCGCAATGCCTGTACCGTCATCCTCGTAGACGATGAGGAGATCCTCATGTTCCCGGTTACAGGAGAGCCGGATCTCTGAAACTTTTTCCCCGTGCCGGAGCGAGTTGTCGACAAGGTTATAAAAAACCTTGACGATCATGGGATCGGCAAAGACCTCGATATCCCGACAGGACGGTGCCAGGGAAACGGTCAGGTGGGCCGTACCCAGGGTTGAGATCGCTGTCCCGATTATCCGGGATAATGGCTGCCATACCGGAGATTTTACCCCGACATCCTGGTACTCCTTGGTAAATGCCAGGATCTTCTGTATTTTGGCCGCAGCCCGGTTGAGGATCCCGATCATTTCCGCTTGAGTGAGGGAGGGGCTTCCCGTCTCCAGCAACATGAGATAACCGGAGATGATCATAAGCTGGTTGTTGATATCGTGGCGGGTGATACTGCTCATGAGGTTGAGTTTCCGGTTCGCTTCCCTGAGGGCATGGTCGGCCTGTTTCCGTTCGGTGATATCCCGCATGATCCCGCTGACCAGGAAACCCTTCGGTGTCGGGATGGTGAAGAGGAAGGATTCCACGGTTCTGACCGTAAGATCAGCCCGCTGGATCTCGTGTTCGTGTGTGCGCTCGAGGGCAGGGGAACTCCCGCTTTTCAGGATGCCGGTTGCAAGTTCGCGGAGGTGTTCGAGCCTGGCAGGGACTTTCCGGTCATCAGGCAGGAGGGAGAACTGCACGTCCCAGATCTTCCTGCCAAGGACATCCGGCTGCTGCCGGCCGCTGATCGCTTCCATGACAGGGTTCCACCCGATGAGGGAGCCGGTTTCATCGATGATCAGGATGCCGTCCCGGGAATATTCGAAGAACCGTAAAAGCTTCTCTTCGCAGAGGCCGGGTACACCTTCCTCCATTGTTACATCACACATCCTTACGCCGTGAAAAAACCCTGGCTCTCCAAATGAGAGAAAAATGGCCAGACCTTTTATAAAAAATAGACTTATGATACAATAAATTTTCTTACTTGATTTTCGGACAGGAAATTTAGGATAGTCCGTTAGTGTTCGACAATGATCGTGAGCACATCACCATCGATCAGTCTGTGGGTCAGGCCGACACGCTGGCCGGGGTGCTTGACCGACCTTCCCCAGATCCGGGCATACCGGAATTTCTGGACAAACTCCCGGTGGAGCTTGTTGCACACATCCTCGACCGTGCTTCCATGCCGGATGATCAGCGGCTCCTCAAGATCCGCTTCTTCTCCGTGAGGCTTCAGGTAGACCCGGATGAAGCCGAGGCAGTCATAGATGGCATCCTTGAGTTCCTCGGTATGGTAACCTGCCGCAGCTGAGATCATGATCGGGGGGCTGCCGAAGCGGTCGCCGATATCGTGCTCGATCTCCAGGTAGCGTTCCTTGTCCACGAGGTCGACCTTGTTGACCGCGATGAACGCCGGCACATAGACCCGGTTCCCCTGCAGGGCGTCGATGAGGTCGTCCTGGGTGGCATTCCCGCGGATCAGGATATCCGCGTTCATCATCTTGCTCTCGGAAAGGATGGAGCGGACTTCCTCGATGTCGAGATCGAGCGTCCCGACCGCGTTGAGCCTGATACCCCCGTGCGACGATTTCTTGATAGTGATATCCGGTTTCGGCACATTGATCCGGATACCGGCATCATGGAGCTCCTTGAGGAGCACATCGAAGTGCCGCTCGTTGAAGACGTCGACCAGGATGATGATGATGTCGGCGCCCCGGACAACCGCGATGACTTCCTTGCCACGCCCTTTTCCCATGGCTGCGCCGGCGATCAGGCCGGGGATATCGAGGAGCTGGATCTTTGCCCCCTTGTGCTCCAGGGCTCCGGGCACGACCGTCAGCGTCGTAAATGCATAGGCGGCCACCGCACTTGCCGTGCCGGTGAGTTTGTTGAGGAGGGTGCTCTTACCGGTCGAGGGAAAGCCAACGAGAACTGCTGTTGCATCGCCGGACTTCTTGACAGCATAGCCTTCACTGCCTCCCCCGGCTTTCATTGCGCGGCTGACCGCTTCGTCGCGGAGACGTGCTATCTTTGCCTTGACCCTGCCGATATGCTTTGAAGTAGCCTTGTTATACGGGGTTTTGACGAGCTCATCTTCGAGCTCCTTGATCTGTTCCTCAAGACTACTCATTCCTATATTAATCGCCGCACGCCCGAGATATAGTTACTTGTACTACTGAATGCTGCAGGATTTGCGAGGACCCAAAAAAAGAAAGAGTCAAACCCTCCCCGGGTAAAGAATAGTATCCATGGGGTGCCAGGGCCCGGGCACCTTCTTCTTTCCCCCCTTGCGCCCATCAATTCCCCGTACAGGACCAGAACATGCAACCTTACCTCGACATCGTTGGAATAGCCTGGATCGTCTTCTGGATCTCCTGGCTGGTTTACGCCGTCCGGACCCGCACAAAAACCGAACGCCGGACCTCCCTGGGGTACCAGGGTGCTTTCCTCGTCCTCATTATTGCGGCAATCGCCATCCTCCTGTCGCGCCAGAACGGCGAAGGCCTCCTTTTCACCCGCTTTGTCCCCGACACGCTGCTGACAGGAACGACCGGAGTAATTCTCGTGATCGGCGGCCTCCTGTTTGCCGTCCGGGCCCGGCTGCACCTCGGAAAATTCTGGAGTATGGCACCCGCAATCAAGGTGGACCATCAGCTCATCCGTACCGGACCCTACCGGTACGTCCGGAACCCGATTTATACCGGGATCCTGGTCGGCATCATGGGTACCGTGGTCGTCGCCGGCGTCTGGATCGCAATCATCGCTGCGGTAATCATGCTTGCAGGATTCCTGGTGAAGATCCATGCGGAAGAGAAGATCCTGATGGAGCAGTTCGGTGACGATTACGTACGATACAAACAGGAAGTGAAGTCTCTTATACCGTGGGTCCTGTAAGGGGAGAAAAACATGCAGGAATTTCTCTGGATCATCGCCGGCATCTGGGCTATCTTCATGGGCTGGCTCTTTATCCCGGGGCTCATCAGGGGCGGCCCGAAACCCGGCAGGATCTCAAAAACCTATATCCAGCGGTCGCTCCTGCTATTTGTCCTGGTTCTTGCTGTGTTCATCATGGCAGCAAGTGTCGATCCTGGCGTTCTTTCTGAGCGGTTCGCACCTGATACCATAGTAACCGGGCTCATAGGCGTGACCCTGACGGCCGCCGGCCTCGGGTTCTCTGGGTATGCCCGGCTCCATCTCGGCAGGAACTGGAGCAGCATGGTCATGATCAAGGAGGGGCACCAGCTCATCCGGACCGGTCCCTACCGCTTTGTCCGCAACCCGATGTATACCGGCATGCTTACCGCCTTTATCGGGCTCGTCGTTGCGATCGGCACTGTCACCGCACTCGCGGCACTGGTGATCCTCCTCATCTCACTCTGGATGAAGATTGCGGCCGAGGAGGAGCTACTGATGAAAAAATTCGGGGAGGAATATGAGAGGTACCGGCGAAATACGTGGGCGCTGATACCGGGGATTTTCTGACACGAAGCGAAGGGGGCGGACCCGGCAGGATGTTTGGGTTTGCAAAACGTTCCCCGCTACACTTTTAAATTGGGCGACATTTCACTTCTTCAATATTATGGGCGGAGCGATTACGCGAAGACGTGTGTTATTAAAAACAGACTGACTGATCAGGACCGGGTGAAGGTTACCGCGATCCGGTACCGGACGATAACGGTATACTCCACCCCGGAGTTCCTGTAAAAAACTATAAGTAACCTCATCGCCCATTTTAGTGGGCAATTACGCTGCTATAGTGTAGTCCGGCCAATCATGCGAGCCTCTCACGCTCGCGACTGGGGTTCGAATCCCCATAGCAGCACTTCTTTTTAAGGATTCGATTCTCTAAATGAATTCATTTTATTCTTTTAATCGGGGGTCCCGACAGGTCTCCGCCGGGAGCTGCCCCCTCAACCGGGCCGGGGATATGGGGGCACAGCCCCCATCATAAGAAACAAACCGGAGGGAGCTGACCATGAGGGGGTCTATGCAACGCTACCCGCCGGATCCCTCAAAGAGGCTCGTGTAAGAGCACCGGACGCCGTGAGGTAATTCCGGTACAACGGGGTAAAGTACAGTCCCGGAACAGGAATCGGGGAGTCAGGGAAATTCTGGTACAACGCCGCCCGTATCAGCCCCGGTTGTACCTCTTTTCCCTCAAGCCCCGCAAAACAGAGGCAATAATTCGAAAAAACGCGGAACCGGACCCGGAATTGCCGGGCATGCACCGGCGGGAACGGGTGAGGTAACAATTAGCAGGGTTACAGCGCCCGATACCCGTCCCGGTCCCTTGCGGAGGTCGGGATCGGCCGGATTTGGATCCCGGATTTGGGTCCCGGGTCTGGGTTCCGCCTCTGGATCTGCATCCGGTACCATTTTTGCGCACAGCAATCTCAACGAATTTCGCCCCGATTGCTCCAAATCCACCTGAATATCCCCGGTTTTTGCAATTCCGGATTTATTCAGACAGGCGCATCAATACCCATGGCCAATGGGTACAGGTCAAAGGGCCCGATGACAAGAAGATGAAGGAGGTAACAACCCATGAGAGAGACCAGAACCGGGCCGTTCCCTGTCCCGGCAAAAAACAAAAAGTCCCGGAGGCGCTCCACATGAGCCGCGGTCCCCGTCCCCACAAAGCCCTGTCTGAAGCAATCCCGATCGCGAAGGATCGCGGGATCATCCAGATCGCGGGCCTGAACCCGGAACGCATCTACGACATTTCGATCGTATCNAAGGTCCCGGTAACATTCGCACGGGTGATGTTTGCGCCGGCAATTCTCGCGACGGTCCAGGAGCTTGCGGAGGATTTCAAAGAAGAGATCGCCCGGCTCCGGATCATCGCCCACGATGCCGCGGTCACGGCCGAACTCTGGATCCGGTCCAGGCACGGGACCTGGCGGTTCTTTGTTGTAACGGCGAACACGCTCGTCGAGATCGGTCGCGATGGAAAACCGGTCGTGGCCAGCCAGACGATCGGGTGATCCGAGAAAAATGTCCTTTTTTTTGTGGCCCGCTTACCGGCCCGCGCAAGTACCTTACTTGGCCCTGCTGTACTTTGCGGATTTCTCTGAAATTTTGTTAAGGAATTCCATGAGCTCCATGTTCTTTGGGGTGCCGGCGCCTTCTGCGACCCTCTCAGATCCGGGGTAACGGTACGCACCTTCCGGAATCCTGAACTCAAACCGCGCACCTTTGAAATACACGCCGTTTTCGCAGATGGCAATATGCGTAATCGCCAGGATCTCGCGGGACAGGAACAGGCCAAGGCCGGTATTTTTTCCGAACCCGCGGGCAAAGATACGTTCCTTATTCTCCGTGGGCACCCCCTTGCCATCATCGCCGAAGAACAGGAGCAGGTCGGAGCCCTCTTTGACAGCAAAGATCCGGACCTGGGTAATACCCTCCCCATACCGGAAGGCATTGTCGAACAGGTTATAGAATACCTTTTCGAGCAGGGGATCCGCGTAGATCTCAAGACCCCCCGTTTCACAATTGAACGCTACCGGACTGCCAAACTGGGAGTAGGCCCGCTGGGCCGTTTCGCAGACATTCTGCCAGGACGGGGACTTGATCCCGAGGTCGTCATATTCCCGGGTAAACTCGATCTGGGTGTGGATCGTGTGCAGGGCTTTCTCCTGCTTGTTGAGAATATCAAGAACGCGGGAGTCGGAGATGGTATTCTTCAGCAGATCATTGTACGCCACAAGCACGGTAAGGTTATTGAGCACATCGTGACGCGTAACCCCGATGAGGAGGTTCAGCTTGAAGTTGGTCAGCCGGAGAGCATCGGCAATCTTCTGCGTCGAGGACAGGTCCCGGATCGACAGGATCAGCACCGGCCGGCCTTTCAGATCGAAGTAGGCCGAGGAGATATCGACGGGGAAGACCGTCCCTGCCTTCTTCCGGTGGTGGTACATCCGGACCTGGGGATTTGGCTGGACAAAAAGGTCCCCGGTCTTCTCCGGCTCAGCTGACAAATCCATCAGGGACATTGTCAGCATCTCCTCCCGGGAATAGCCGTACAGGCCCGATGCCGCATTATTCAGGTCAAGGATGGTCCGGGTGGACATATCGACAAGGAGGAGAGGATCGTTCTTTGCATTGAAGACATTGCGGTATTTTTCCTCGCTGTCCATCAGCTGGAGTATCGTTGTCTGGAGGGCATACTCCATCACTTTTCTCGCGGTTGTGTCCTGGACAATCCCGATAATTCCGATGATACTCCCATCGGTGTCGTACAGGGTCGAATAGATCTGCCGTACCCAGACCTGCTTCTCCGACCCGGGTATCCGGATAGCGATATCCGCAGATTCGACGGTTTCCCCGGAAAGTGCACGCTCGAGGAGAAGATCTGCACCAGCTTCTTTTAAGGAGGGCAGCAGGTCAAGTGCATGTTTTCCCAGGACCTCTTCCATGGGGATGCCGGTGAGGTTTTCCATGAAGGTGTTCCAGAGGATACACCGCAGTTCGCAGTCATAGGCAACAATTCCCTCGCGGGCATCGAGGATGACATGTTTCAGGAATGCCTCGGACCGCCGGACTTTCCGCTCGCCGTCGATAAGATTCCACTGGGTCCTTGTAAGATCTGCATAATTCCTGATCAGATCCTCCTCGGTTGCCATCAGCTGCCTGAACGCGGTATTCAGGTTCCCCTGCCGGGGCCGGGGCCTGACGTGAACGGGTTCCGGTCTNCTGGGGGTGGTGNCCTCAGGAACCGAANCTGCGGGCTCCCCATCCGGCGAATGCCGGGTTCCTTCACCAGGCCATGATGCCGCTTCAGCAGCCGTTTTGGGTGGTGTCCCGTAACCTTCCCTGTCCGCGCTCTTCTTATGAGGGGTTACGATCACGCGGGCTGCTGCACGGGGTGAATCGCGGGTGCCGATTGATTGTACAGCAGCAACGATCGTCCCCCGGGAATCATAGATCCGGGTTGCCTTGCCCCAGATATAGACAGTACTTCCCTGCACCTCTGCTTTTTCAAGACCACCCGTAATAACATCTTCATCTGCAGTACCCGGAGCCGGCGTATCGATTTTCGTTGTCCCTCGTGAACTGATAATCTGATCGATCAGCATCGGGCGGGGGGACCCGTAAATCGCCGATGAGTATGCCGGATTTCCCTGGCCAACCATCTCCCGGGCAGGGATACCCGTGAAACGTTCCATCGCCTTGTTCCAGGCAATCACTCTCCGGGTCCGATCGATAGCAAAGACAGGATACTGGGCCTTGTCCGCGGATGCCGTCAGTTCGTCCCACCGTTCCACTTTTTTCTGGGATTCCTGGAAACAGGATCCCGGATGAACCAGGGCAAGTCTGCTGACAAAACTGGCCGGGTCATGCACATGGAGCTTACGGGGAAGGTTCAGGCTCTGGGCTTCATCAAGCCACGTCAGGTCCGGATCAGGGCTGATGGAGACCTGGATCTTGAGGATGTCGGACTGTTCTTCCACNGGGGGGTTACCGGCTGTTTCTGTCAGATGGCGGTGATGGCGATGACCTGACCGTATGACCTTCACCGTACCTGAGTAAGGGGTGGCCCCCGCAGGTTCCGGGGAGCCGGAGGTCCTGTCTTCATAAAACTGGTCGGATACCGGGGATGCTTTCACCAGATAATGTTTGTCGCTGATAGTATGCGGATCGCTGAAGTCCTTTTTTATCTTACTGGCTAGGTCTTCTCCTTTTGCGTCCTTGTCAAAAACCAGGTCAAACACTATTTCACGAAACTGCATTGATCCTACCAGTAATGATATAGAACAGGAGATATATTTTTTGAAACCTTACAAAATGTTTTTGCGATTTTGTACAGGAATATCCACAGGAGCTGCCTGCTGCAATGCCTTGAGGACCAGACACTTACATGGACGCCGGAAAAAAAGAGGCTTTAAAAAATTCCGTGAAGTTAAATTGCCCGGAATCGCTTCACGACGACATCGTCGCCTTTCTTCTTTATCTCGACCTTCATTTTTGTGTCCTTATAGGATACTTCAAAGATACCGAATTTCTTTGCATCGACAAGCTTCTGTAACGCAACCATGTCGGACCGGTGCATCCGCTTGAAATCGTCTCCTTCATACACTACTTTTCCCATGCAGTTCCACCTTCTTTATCCTGTGAAGGACAATGGAAGCGGGAGGTTATGAAAGTATGCGATCTGCATTCTGACCGATTCATCCCCCCGGATACCAATTAAACCGTATTTTCGGTCTTTTTTTTGGGAAACATTAAATATCGTATCCCAGCATAACCGTATATGAAGTGTTATGAGCAGGGAGAAGATTAAGGTCCCCGGAAAGGTCTATGAGGAGTTAGTCGCCCTCCAGCGCGAGATCCATTTCACCCAGGATCACCAGGACACGATCAAGAAAGCGGAAGATCGCGGGTATATGAACGCGGCCAACTGGATCCGGCAGAATGAACGGGCATATAAGATTGGATTCGCATGGGGTTTCGAATCCTCCGGTGACGAACCTCAGGGAACCCTGCGTGATATCCCGCAGAAAGAGGCACCGGCACCCCGCCGTACGATCTCCCGTGATCAGGCGATCCAGCCCAAGTCTGCAAAAAAATCCGGGGGCTCGGGAAGTTCCGGCGGGATCGTCGCCGGAATCAGGAAATGGCTCGGCAAATATTTCTGATCTTTTTTTTTTCAGCGCTTTTTTCACCGCCAGCGTGATGTACCTGCCTTCCACGGCATCTGCACAGTAAGCCTGGCACCCATGAGGCAGGGATTCTCCCGATACCAGATGGTGAAAAGACAAAAAAGGTATGATCGCGTTTTTTGAATCGGATCCCTGGTATCGTTTGGTTGAAAGGTGTGTCTGTCCGCTGAGTATCAAAAAGAACTTTCCACATCACTGCCTACAATTATTCAGGTACGTTACGATGCCAAGGGAACTCGATGAAAAGGACAGAGCGATTCTCAAAAAACTTGCACCGGAATGCGGCGACCTAACCTGCTCAGGATCCGGCCACAGTTTTCATTCCATTCTCCCTCCCGTCTCGAATCACTTCGCCGAGGACAGTGAGGATTTCGTCCGCAGGATAAACCGTCTCTCCGATGAAGAACTGACCTATATTACCGAAATGATCAGGAAAGGCAAGGAGAGCATGGGGTGTCTTCCCGTGGAGGATGTGGAAGCCCTCGTAAAAATTGTCCATGACCGGTTGTCACCCGAGATTGCAAAGCAGGTGATTTCGGCATTCGAGTCCGGGTACGAATGCGAGCACTGAAACGATCGGCATGAAGGATAGTGTTTCCCTCATGGCCGGACTCAGTGACAGGACCATACGGAAGCGCAGGGAAGCCGCTGTTGCGCTGGGAAGATCCGGCAACCTTTCTGCCATACCAGCCCTGGGAGAGGCGCTTGCCGATCCGCATCCCGGGGTCAGGGCTGATGTTGTCCAGGCTCTGGGCCGCCTCGGCGATTCCACGGCTGTGCCATACCTGCTGTCAGCCCTTTCAGATACCGAGCCTGATATCCGGGCCGGTGCCATCTCGGCCCTTGGGAAGATCCGGGACAGAAGTTCCGTGGAGTCCCTCCTGGACTGCCTCAAAGACCGGGACGACAGGGTCAGGATCGGTGCTGCCGAAGTACTCGGGAAGCTTGGCGATGCAGGTGCTCTTGTGCCCCTCAGCACCCTTCTGCAGGACCCCTTTGAGAATGTCCGGGATGCTGCCGAAGCCGCAATCCGGAAGATCCGCAAATAACCGGTGTATTTCCCGGTGCGGGAATCAAATCCTTTGGGGTCTGCAGTAATGAACACCATTTTATCGTTATCCCCTCCAACAGCTATAAAAAAAACGAAAGGATGTAAAATGTCGGAAAAGCCACAGCTCATGGATCTTATCGCACGGTTCTTCTCGCTTGTTCCGCTCGTTCTCTACACGATCGTTGCAGTCATGCTGACGGTCATCGCGGTCTTTTCAGTGTATGATTCAGCAGTCGTGATCTACCAGCTGGTCGTGCCGGCAAAGGTGCCGGTCGACCTCATTGCAGTCATCAACTCGCTGCTTCTTACCATCACCATCATCGTCCTCTTCGAGACCGTGACGGTCTATTTCAAGACAAAGCACGTAGAAGTGCGGGCCCTCCTTGTTGCAGGCTTGACCGGGATGGTACGTCACATTCTTGTCTATAACATGGAGGGAATCGATCCACTTGCCCTCTTTGCAACCGTGACACTCCTTGCCGTCCTGATTGCCGGGATCGTCTTTGTCAAGCCGGAACCGATCGGATAACAACGTCTTTTTTCCGGGNAGGGTTCTGACCTGTGTGACGGTATGAGGATTTTTATGGCTGCATCTCAAACCACTGGGTCAGCGAAGTGAAGGTATGGGCGTCATCGATGCAGAAAACCTGAGAAAAACCTTTGGCAGCATTACGGCAGTTGACGGTATCGGGTTTTCTGTCCGGAAGGGTGAGGTCTTCGGGTTCCTCGGCCCCAATGGCGCAGGAAAGACCACCACCATGAAGATGATCGCCTGTGTTTCGCCGCGGACCAGCGGAAACCTCAGGATCCTCGACATGGACCCGGATATCAGCCCAGCAGGCATCAAACAGCGCCTCGGGGTGGTTCCCCAGGAGACGAATCTCGATCCTGACTTTACCTGCTATGGCAACCTTTTCACCTATGCGAGATATTTTGACATCCCGGAAGAGGTTGCACATCGAAGGGCTGAAGAACTCCTCGAATTTGTCCAGCTCTCCGAGAAGAGGGATGTTGTAGTCGAGAAGTTATCCGGCGGGATGAAACGCCGCCTGATCCTGGCACGTGCCCTCGTGAACAACCCGGACCTCCTGATACTGGACGAGCCGACCATCGGTCTCGACCCGCAGGCCCGTCANCTGATCTGGGAGAAACTGAAGACCCTCCAGGCACAGGAAAACACCATTGTCATGACTACCCATTACCTCGACGAAGCCTACCGCCTCTGCGACCGTCTTGTCATTATGGATAACGGGAAGATCCTCGTCGAGGGTGCTCCTGCAGACCTCGTGCGTGAACACGTAGGCCATGAGATTGTCGAGGTGGAAAAAAGTCCGGAGGTTATCGACTGTCTCACGAGTCTCCGGATTCCTTTTGAAGTTACCGGGGACACAATCCTCGTCACTACGGACTCGTCCCGTGAGATCGCCCGCGTTCTTCTTGACCGGTGCCGTCCGGAAAAAGTTCTCACCCGTCCGGCAACGCTCGAGGATGTATTCCTGAAACTGACCGGGAGAAAACTCCGGGAGTGAACAGTGACACACATCTTCTCGATACCCCCGGTGACCAGGCGCGCCTGGATGGTCTGGCGTCGCAACCTGACGGTATTCACCCGGACCTGGCGGGTGAATTTTTTCCCTCCGCTGGTTGAGGCGCTCCTTTACCTCTTTGCGATCGGGCTGGGAATCGGGTCGTACATAAAAGAGATCGGCGGGATCCCGTACGTGAACTACATCGCCCCGGCTATTCTCGCCATTGCCGTAATGAATTCCGCGTTCTTTGAATGCACGTACGGATCTTACGTGAGGATGTATTACCAGAAAAGTTTCGATGCGATGATCGCGACACCACTGTCGATCGAGGATGTAATCGCCGGCGAACTGCTCTGGGGAGCCACCCGCAGCGTGATCTACGTGGTTATCATGCTCCCGGTGCTTGCCGTATTCGGCGTCATCTCCCTGCCGCTTTCACTTCTTGCGATACCATTCGCATTTCTCGGCGGCCTGATGTTTGCCGGCATTGCCATGTGCTTTACTGCCGTCACCCCCGGCATCGATACCCTGAACTATCCCTCATTCCTCTTCATAACCCCCATGTCGCTCTTCTCCGGCACCTTCTTCCCACTCACGCTCCTGCCGGTCCTGCTCCAGTACTTTGCCCTTGCCCTGCTCCCGCTTACCCATCTGGTGGCCATTATGAGAATGATCACGCTGCCATCGTTGTCATGGACAATTTTTCTCCATATCGGCTGGATACTGGTGATAACCGCCTGCGTCTGTATTGTCTCCATCAATCTTATGCGGAAACGCCTGATTGTTTAACTCTGTGAACCAAATTTTTTTTGTTAATTGACGGCTGCCGGTAACGCACCTTTCGGGCCCTGGGGGTTCCTATTATGCCTGTTCCGCGCCGATGTAACAGGGATCATCCATGCCAAGATGGGGGCAGCTCTTCCTGCTCTACCTGTTATCCACCGCCGGGCTTATTGCTTCCATATTCCTCCTCGGCGAGATGACCCTCTTTTATGAAGGGATGACGATAATCGGTGTGATTCTGGTGACGAACATCCTTGTCGTCTTTATGCAGAACGAACGCTGAAAAAGCCTGCTAATAAGTCCGGTCGTCGTGACGAACGATCCTGAGCACGTACAGCTCCTCATCTTCAACCGTCTGCTGTGCAGCAATACCGGCAGAAAAGCCATATCTGCTGAATACCTGTCGTACTGCATCCAGGCCGGTAAGCGATGAAATCAGGAGCAGGATCCTCCCTTCTGGCGCAAGAATCCTCCCGGCATCCGCGGCGAATCGTTCGATCACAACCCGTCCGCTCTCCCCCCCGTCAAGAGCATGTTCGAGCCAGTCGTCGATCCGTTCTTCCGGAAGTGTCGGGAGGTACGGAGGATTGAACAGGATCAGATCGAATGTACCCCGGATCGCCTGCATGAGATCGGTCTGCACGATCTCGAGCCCTGCCGAACGGGCACAACCCGCGGCATGAGGGTTGATATCCGTTACAGCAATCCGGATCCCGGGAGTGTCCAGGAGGGCCGCAGCCACAGCCCCCGAGCCGGTGCC
>JGI20214J51650_10001619_pt1 | contig 14302 bp, 5 predicted proteins | sample WetSurMetagenome_FD_51650 | JGI IMG/M metagenome (IMG submission 51650) | reverse complement strand
TAAGAATGCCATCGGGAGAAACATCGATCAGAGTACGGTAATAGGCTTCTGATTCGATAATTTTTTCTTCCATCCTCTTTCGTTCAGTCACATCCTGAATTGTTCCTGTCAATGAAATAACCGTACCTTTAGAATCGAAACCCGCTTGCCCCAGGCCGGCAACCCACCGTGTTTCGTTATCTGACTTCCGGATAATCCTGTATTCCTTGTTGAAGGGTTTATGCTCTGACAAAACGTCCTGGTTCAGGTGTTTATTCATCATTTCCCTGTCATCAGGATGGATAAGGTTAAACCATCCCTGGATACTCCTGTCAGAATTCTTCTCAATGCCAAAAATATTGTCCAGAACTTCGGAGGATTCCCAGAATCCGGTTACAAAATCAGCCTTATAAGAACCAACAAAAGCTGCACGCTGTGATTCCTTGAAAAAAAACTCACTTTCCTTAAGAGCAATTTCTGCCTTCTTTCTTTCAGTAATATCCCGGAAGACACCAAACGTCCCCGTTAGTTTACCATCATTGTCGAACTGGGGCGTTGCAGTTATCAAGATAGTACATTTAGTTCCATCCAACTTATTTATATCAACCTCGTATGATGATTTCTCTGCTTTTGACCGTTTTACTGTTTCCTTAATCACAATCGGCACCTGTTCGGTGGAAATAAAATCCAAAAGGTTACGGTTAACAAGATCTCCCGGCTGCACACCAAACATTTTTTCCGCTGCGGGATTAACGAATACAAACTTTTCTGTCAGGTCAACAATTCCGACACCCTCCCCCTGGTTTTCAATAAGCATGCGATATCGTTCCTCACTTTTCTTAAGTTCCTTCTCAACTTTCCTTCTCCTGAGAGAAACTGCTGTAATATGGGCAAACGACTTGAGCAATTCTACTGATGGAGTGACCTGATCATGTTTAAATCCCATCAGGGATGTGCCATAAAGTTCCCCGCTCACAACATATGATAATCCGAAATACCGTGAAAACCCTGTAATACTGCTGAATGCTTTGTCAACAAATCCAGGTATAGCTCCGAAAGATATTTCCCTTAATGATTTTTTTTCCGAAACTACTTCTTTTATTATTTCATTATAGTTCTTTTCAGTCATCTTAACAGGAGCCGGGGTATCAATTATTTTATCACCGGCAATTTTTATCAGCTTGTTCAGTATCTTATGATCGGCTACCACCTGCCTCGTAATAAGTGTCTTACTTTCCTGTTCAAATTCCGAAAAGAGGACAAATTCAGATCCCGAAAATTCTTTCAGTCTCTTCATAAGAAACGCAACAATGTTTTCATCCGGTTCAAGACTCGTCAGGTCGGTGGCAAGCCTATTCAGGAACTGCAGCTCATAGTTCCGGTTAGCCAGAATTTCCTCTGCGTGCTTACGTTCGGTTATGTCGTGGCCAATCCCGACAAGCCCATTTATCTGACCACCTGCACCTTTTAAAGGATAATATGAAGATTCCAGCCAGTGTATCTCACCATTCTTGTCAATAAATCTTTCTTCCATATCCAGTTCAGGTTTCCCTGAACTGATCACAGTTAGATTCTTTGCATGAAACCGTTTTCCTGCTTCACCGGGAAACAGCTCAATATCTGTTTTACCCAGAACCTCTGCCTCTGATTCAAAGCCTATTATTGCAACATCGGCTTTGTTGGCAATAACTTTCCGGCACTCTTTGTCGAGAAAATAAATTGTATCCGGGATATTATCTATCAGAGTCCTGAGAAGATTTCGTTCATCCTGAAGATTCTCTTCTACCTTTTTACGTTCGCTCATCTCGAGCTTCAGGTCTTCCATCAGATTCAGTATCGCCTGCCGGTTCCTTGTCAGTTTATCAAGTGACAGAATCAGCTTTTTCTCAGCTCTTTTCCTGTCGGCAAGTTCAATTTCGAGAGCTTCAGTCCGGTCAAGAATCAGGTTTTCAAGCTGTTGCTTCTCCTCAATTTTCTGATCTTCAGATTTTTTGATCCGCAACATTGCACGGATCTGTGCTTTCAGTTCCGCCTCGTCCACAGGTGTTGACAGGAAGGCATCAGCCCCGGCTTCCAGGGCTTTGATACGGCTCTCTTCATCAGCACGTTCTGCAGTAATCATAATTACAGGAATGTGACTCAGACTTTTGTCTGATTTCAGCTTGATGCAAACTTCATAACCATCCATTCCCGGCATAGCAATATCAAGAAGGATGACATCGGGTTTCCCGGTCTGACATAATTCAAAACCCTTTTTACCTGAGTCTGCAGAGACAAATACTGCTTCAGGAAATAGATCCCCTAACAGAGTCTTTAATAAATCGAGATTATACTTATTATCATCAATCGCCAGAATTTTAATCGCTTTGTTCTCCATAAATCAGGATTCTTTGAGTTGTAAATCTTATTGTCTTGCGGTCGTACAGTCTTGCAGTCTTGCAGTCTTGCGGTCTTGGGGTCTTGCAGTCTGGCGGTCTTGGGGTCTTGCAGTCTGAGATTTTTTTATCTTTTTCCTTTTGTCTTTTATCTTCTTTTTNTTGCCTGTTGCCTATCGCCTTATTCTATTATTTTATATTTTTCAGACTTCCCCTGTTGTTTCAGTAAATCGTTTACTTCTCTTTTGAGGTTTATCATTTTCAGTTCCCTGTCAACAGTGAGATCATTGAATTGTTCAAGCTCATCAATTTTCATGTTCAATGCCTTTTCTGCATTTTTCCATTCAGTGATATCAATAGCCAGACTATGAAGAACACGTTTCCCACGATTTACCCTGCCCAGCGGTGTTGTGTGAAACTCCCAGATTCTTTCATTACCATCTTTGGTTCTGATTGTCCATTCACCATTATGAACAGTTTTATTGATATTAAAAAGATCATCAATATAATCCTTTTTTGATCCGTTCCTCTCACCGTAAGCTTTTTCAGTCCAGTCTCCCATGGTAGGAATTTCATCAATGGAATATCCTGATAACTCAATCCATCCCTTGCTTAGCAGGAGAACCTTGTCATCTTCATCATGGATCATAATCGGCACCGGTGAGTTTGCAACTGCAAGATGGAATCGTTCCTCACTTTCCCTGAGAGTTTCTTCAGCTAATCTAAGGTTGGTCACATCTTCAAGCACACAGTGAGTCTGTTTGAAGTTGCCCTCTGCTGTATGGCCTACTCGTCCATCAAAAGCAACAGTAATTTGCGATCCATCTTTTTTATTCATAACGAATTCAGAATGAACTTTTCCCCACTCCTTGAATAGAGAGAACCTCTCCCGGAATGCTTCAGTATATTCAGGGATAAGAAAATCACCAAACCAATTTCCAATAACCTCTTCTTTTGAATAACCCATCATTTCGAGCCAGGTCTCATTTACTTCCAGAATATTTCCATTTTCATCGAGCGACTGATACCCGACAGGCGCTCTTTCGAACAACATTTTAAATCGTTCTTCACTTTCCTTAAGCTCTTTTTCTGCAGTTTCCTTTTTGATTGTCACCTCCGTTTTAGTCATCGCAGCCCTGATAGCCGGTCCCAGTCGGGAAAGATTTTGTTTAATAACATAATCATCAGCTCCTGATTTCATACTCTCAACTGCTATTTCCTCATTAATAGAGCCTGTTACGAGTATAAACGGAGTTAAAGGAGTTATGTCATTCTTTAGAATAAGAGCAGTCATTCCATCGAACTGAGGAAGTGAATAGTCGGAAATAATTAAATCCGGCTTAAATGTTTTCAGAGCAGCGATATAATCCTTTCTGGTTTCGACAAGCACTTTCTCGAACTCGATTTTATTTTTGGATATTTCGTGCCATATAATCTCAGCATCGGCAGGAACATCTTCAACAAACAGGATCTTTACAGGTTCTTTCATACTTTAAATAATTTTGTCCGGGTTCTTCAGGTCTTGCCAGTGCTGCAAGTCTTCTGGCCGTTTACGACTGCAAGACTGCAAGACAATTTTTATCTATCTTAACGGTTGATTTACCAGTAACCAGTACAATCCAAGGCTGCTCATTGCATTTACAAACTTATCGAAGCCGACAGGTTTAACCACGTAACTGTTTACTCCCAATGCATATGCCTCTTTCATATCTGGCTCTTCGCGTGAGGAGGTTACAACAACGATAGGGATATGGTTCGTGCGTTTATCTTTCTTCACAAGTCTTAGCACTTCGAGTCCGTTGACTTTTGGAAGCTTAAGATCGAGCAGAACAACTTTGGGAGGGTTCTGAAAGCTTCTTCCCGCAAACTTACCTCTGCAGAAGAAAAAGTCGAGTGCTTCTTCACCATCTTCAGCAACATATACATTATTGGCAAGATTATTCTTTTTAAGCGCCCTTAATGTAAGTTCGGCGTCGTGTGGATCATCTTCCACGATTAAAATTTCAATTGCATTAATGTCGGTCATTTTTCCTATAGATTATACTTGGTTAATAATTACATAATTCCCGGTTATTTTAAATACAGGCATCAGGCATCAGTTAACAGGTAATGTAAAATAGAAAGTTGCTCCTTTATCCCGTTCTCCCTCTGCCCATACCCGGCCATTATGCCGTAGTATAATACGCTGAACAATAGCAAGTCCGACACCATTTCCCTCAAATTCCCTTGAGCTGTGCAAGCGCTGGAAAACACCAAAAAGCTTATCCACATATTGCATATCGAAACCGACACCGTTATCTTTAATATAGTAGATAATTTCACTATCTCTAATCTCGGATGCGAATATGATTTCTGCCTTCTCTTCCTTTGATGTATATTTTAATGCATTGGAGATCAGGTTCGTAATTACCTGTTTCATCAAAACAGCATCACCTGATATCATCGGGAGTTTTTTCACAGAAAAAACAATTCGTTCCCGTTCTGCAGGTGATGTCAATTCCAGATAAACTGAACGGACAAGCTGTCCAATATTTATCCTGGTATTCTGAATGCTGCTTCTTCCGATACGTGAAAAAGCCAGCAGGTCGTCAATAAGATTACCCATATGAACTGAGCTCGATTCAATTATTCCACAAACTCTTTTGCCTTCATCATCCAGTACTTTTTCATAATCTTCTCTCAGAATACTGGTAAAGCTGTGGATTGCCCTGAGAGGAGCCCTGAGGTCGTGGGAAACCGAATAGCTGAATGCTTCAAGCTCCCTGTTGGCTGACTGCAACTGTAGAGTACGTTCATTTACCCGATTTTCGAGTTCTTCATTTAATTTTTTAATTTCCTCTTCTGCCTGTTTACGTTCAGTTATATCAGAAATTATAGCAAAAAACAGACTATTTCCTTCCTGATTATATAACTGAAGGCGAACATCAACGGGATAGTCTGTTCCGTTTTTGCGTCTGTGAATTGTTTCGAAGATCAGTATTTCCTTTTCTCCTGAAAGCAATGGTTTTACCATTTTTCTGAAGATTTTCTCGGTATACTCAGGTTTAATATCAACCGGAGTCATTTCTCTCATTTCATCAAGAGTGTACCCGATATTTTTCAGGGCACCATGGTTAACATATTCAAATTTTAGGCTTTTAGAATCAAACAAAAATATTTCATTAAGACTTTTATCAATAATATCCAGTAATTTGAACTTTTCATTTTCCAGTTGTTTTCGGGTCGTAATATCATTGACTGTTGTAATAAAATATAACGGATTACCTTCAGAATCCCTATGCAGAAAAGTTACAACATCTGTAACAACAATATGACCATTTTTGTGAACATATCTTTTTTCAAAAGATGCATAATTTATCTTGCCCTCCAGTAAAGATTTAACAATTTTGTCAGTCATCCCGATGTCATCAGGATAACTTATTTCTTTCCAGTTTTTCATTTGTAGCTCATCCTCTGAATACCCCAGCATTTTACAGAATGCCCTGTTAACATTCAGCGAACCATCGGTGCCAGTCATTGATTTTCCCAGAGGCGAATTTTCGAAAAGGTTCCGGAATTTCTTTTCGCTCTCTGTCAACGCAATTTCAGCAAGTTTACGGTCAGTGATATTCCTGGCAAAAGCAGTTGTACCTATTATTTCACCAGCTTCATTTATTATTGGGCTATAGTTTGTTTCGTAGATACTCCGTTCCTGATCACCATACTCCTGAACAGTAGTATGAGATTCACCCTTTAATGCGCGACCATAATTTTCTTTTGAATTTATAACATCCTCCTCTGAAGTAATACATTCAAGCAGGTTCATTCCTATTAGGACATCAATACCATAAGCAGCTTTCATAAGTGCTTTATGTACATTATTAAAGGACAAATAATTAAAATCTTTGTCTATCGCAACAATAATCATATCTCCCGGGCTTTCCAGTGTAGCCTTCAGAATAAGCTGGGTGTTCTTCAGCTCTTCTTCTGCTTTTTTGCGCTCAGTAATATTATCTATCATTGCCAGAAAATAGAGGAAATTCCCGGCTTTATCACGGATAGAACTAATATTGATTGAACCCCATATGATTTTTTTATCTTTACTTATATATCGTTTTTCTGTCTGATAAACAGTAATTAAACCATCATACAGTTTTTTAACGGAATCCACATCGCCTGAGATGTGGTCGGGATGAGTGATATCTTTAAAAGTAAATGCAAGCATCTCCTTTTCAGAGTAACCTAACATTTTGCAGAATGCACTATTCACCTGCAGAAATCTGAAACTTTTATCAACCAGCGCCATGCTGAACTGTCCGTCTTCAAATACATGTCTGAACCGTTCCTCATTTTCTCTCAAAGCTATTTCAGTTCTTTTTCTATCAGTAATCTCCTGACCCTGTGCAATTGCCGCAACCGGCTTTTTACCATCTTTATCATATATAGTTGCCGAGTTCCATAAAACGGTACGGATTGATCCGTCTTTATGAGCAATAGGAATTTCCACAACTTCCAATCTTTCTCCCTTTGAAGTATTCCTTATTTGACTTAAGGACTCTTCAACCGTATCCTGAGGAAAAAGAATATCTATTTTTTTGCCTACAACTTCACTTGATTCAAGTCCTGTCAGCTTCTCAAAAGCATGATTGAAACGGGTAATTTTCAGATCAGCATCCCATACAATTATAGGGGCATTGGCATAATTGAACAGGTTGTCAAGATAATCACGTGTTTCGCGGATATCATCTTCGATCATTTTCCTTTCCGTTATATCAGTAAAAATTGTGGCAAAACCATCATGTCCCCACCTGGATACAGAAATAGAAAAATGCTTTTTAAGTGGTTCGAAAAATACTTCAAAACGCAGCGACTTCCCCGTTTTTACCACTTCAGAATATTCATCGAGATATGGAGCCTTTTTAACTTTATAAATGTTTGAGGCCAGAACATTCACAACATCTTTTTTCTCAAGGTTCAGTATCAGTTCATATTGTGGATTAACCTCAATAATAGTGTAGTCGACAGGGATCCCATATTCATTGTATTTTAATTTATGAAGGGCAACTCCTTCAGCCATATTATCATAAAGTGTCTGAAATTTTATATCACTCTCACGAAGAGTCTCCGCAGTTTTTTTTCGTTCGGAAATATCATTTATACTTGAGAGTAAACTCTTTGTATTATTGATAGTTATAACTTCAGCTGAGAAGAGTCCTGTAATTTTTTCTCCAGATTTTTTTTGGAATTGGAATTCCCTTTCATGCACTGTTTTCTGATCATTCAAATCTTTAATAATCATCTCCCTGTCATCCTCATTGCCCCAGAAATTAAGCTCAAGGGAAGTCTTTCCTATCACCTCCGGGTAGCTATAACCTGTTATGTTGAGGAAACCTTTGTTTACCTCAATGATTTGTCCGTCGGAGAAACGGGTAAGAACAATTGCATAGGGAGAGGAATGAAAAGCTTTTGAGAATTTTTCTTCCTGGGCCTTTATATCAAACTGGAGGCGTTTATTGAACATCAGTGTCAGACTGTATGTAAGAAACATAAAAAGCATCTGATAGCAAATCATGACACCTGTTTCAAAACCATTTGAATGGAAATAGTCGGTTGCTGTATGTTCAGTCACAAAAAAATCGATAGCCCGTAAAATATTTATCAGACAGAACAAGCCAAATACAAAGCCAACATTTAGTGTCAGTTTACGCATTTCAGGATTGACTCTGTAAAGCAATAACCAGGAACACTGGAAACACATAATCAACATTGCCACGGCAGTATTCAGTGTTCTCACAGCCAGATCAGGATTAATAAAAGTAAACCAGGTATGGATAAATGCAAAGAGAAACAAAATGATGTAATTATGAAGATGTTTCCCTTTTATTCCTACAAACCGTTCCAAACCCATCAATCCAAGTAAAGCACCTGCTATTACCAGTGTGTTTGATAGATCTATCGATAACCAGTCCGGAATATGGCCCCGTGATATTATCAGCACAAGTGATGTGGTCTGAAAAACAAAATTTATGACCCAGAATGTGATCCCGTCAAACCGTTTTCGGTTCTGCAGCCACAATAAAACCATAACAAGAGTGCTTATGATATCCGTAATCATATAGCTGAAAATAACGGTACGCATATCGAGTGATATCATAACGGGATATTTATTTTTGCAAGAGCCTGTTCTTCCTATATTTCAATAATCGCATCAAGGTCTCGTTTTAACAATCATGATAGTCTGAGTAAAATAGTATTCAGGTTTCCATGGTAAGTTATTGAGAAATAACCAATTCAATTGTAAGGCGTAAACTAATTCTGTTGTAGGGAAAATACCTACAATGAAAACAACTGGTCTCTACCTTTATCTCTTCCCACAATTTTACATTTTCTGTTTTTTAGAGGAATTTGCTATATGCAGAATTATAATAATGTAATAATCTGAAACTTGCTTGGAAGATCAAAGATAGTCAATTACAACCACATTAGTAAAGCGTAGGGCATTAGGCGTTAGGAAGAAAACATTGGAAAGTATCCAAATTTTTATAAAGATTGTGAAGCAAAATAACCCGGTATATGGTAAAAGAGAGAAGGTTAAAGAATCATTCCTTTTTGCCCATTGTCTTCTCGATAACTATCTGGAGTCTGTTGCCTGGTGTTTGTTGCCTGAGTAAAAGGAACTGTAAAGAAGAAACTTGTCCCCTCGCCTGGCTCTGATTCAAACCATATTTTACCTCCCAGGAGCTCAACATAAGCTTTGCAGATTGAGAGTCCCAGACCGGTACCACCAAACTGCCTCGATATTGCCCCATCGACCTGGTAAAACCTGTCAAATATTTTATTATGATGCTCATGCGGAATTCCTATTCCGCTATCATTTACAAAAAACTCTACAAATCCTTCTTTATACTGATACCCAAATCCGATACTCCCTTTTGCGGTGAATTTTATTGCATTGTTCAAAAGATTTGAAAGTACCTGGATAAGCTTTGTTCCGTCGGTCAACAGATCCGGTTTATTATCGTTCTGGATGATTTTCAGATTCAGCACAACCTCAGGTGATCGTTCCTTTATACTGAACTGATCATTCAGACTTTTAAGCATTAAATTGATATTCAATGGATTGATATTCACTTTGGTCTGCCCGGTTTCAATATTTGAAATATCAACAATATCATTAATAATCGAAAGCAACTGGTTGCCGCTCTGAAAAATAATCTCAGCATATTGATTTCGTTCAGCTTCAGTCAGTCCTGATTCATTTAGTAAAGCAGTGAAACCAATTATAGCATTCATCGGCGTACGAATCTCATGGGAAACATTATGAAGAAAAGCAGTCTTTAACCTGTCACTTTCCTCTGCCTTCTCTTTTGCAGCTATCAGGTCCTTTTCTGCTTTTTTCTTTTCGGTAATATCTCGGAAACTCCAAACACGCCCGACACTTTTACCATTAATTTTTTGTGGTTGTGAGTACCTTTCAAAATACCGGCCGTCCTTAAATTCCAGCAAATCGGATGTCTCTGATTCAGGTTCTGCGTAAAGATGCTTAACATTCTCCATAAAACTCTCAGGATCAGAAAGCTGACTCATAACAAATCCAAGAGCTTCGCTGTCTTCACCTGTGTCAAGTACCTCCTCAGGTATTCTCCACATCTCAGTAAATTTCTGATTGAACTGAACTATTTTACCATCTGTATCAACAACGAGAAGGCCATCTGCAGTTGATTCGAGAGTCGCTTTTACCAGAGAGAAAGACTTATCAAGAATAGATTGTGATTCTTTTCTTGAGGTGATATCCTCCACCATAACAAGGAAAAACTGTACTTCATTTTTTTCATTATGGATAATACTTATAGTAGTGGAGCCCCAGATAATCTTACCCTCTTTACATATATACCGTTTTTCAGTATGGTAAATAGGGATTTCTCCTGAAACGAGCTTCATTAATGAAATTTCATTTTCAGAAATATAATCAGGATGAGTGAAATTCCTGAATGTGAAAGATTTGAGCTCCTCTTCACTATACCCTATAATGTTGCAGAACGCGCAATTTGCACTTGTAATTACAAAATCCTTGGCTGTCATTAACATTGGGAAAGGGCTCTCTTCAAAGATCTTTCTGAATTTCTCCTCACTCGCTTTAAGGGTTGTTTCGGCTCTTTTCCTCTCTGTTATATCGCGGCTTATAGTCTGATAGTATTTTGAACCTTCAATATTTACGACCCTTGAACTTATCTCTACAGGAAACTCCGTTCCATCTTTACGCCGGTGCCTGGCTTCAAATGTTGCTGCTTTATTTTCCTCAATATTTTTAAGTTGATCCATCAAATGCAGCATAGATTCAGGAGTCCTGATTTTTTCAATATTCAAGCCAATCATTTCATCGCGGGAATATTGATAAGTCTCTAATGCCCGGTCATTAGCTTCAACAATATTCAGATCACTATCTATAAGTAATATAATATCATTGGCATATTTGAGGATATAATCAAAATGTTTAATCAGAGCAAGCCTGCTAAGTTCAGTTTCGTACTTTTCTCTGTAAAACCTGGCCCGTTGGTTTCGCCATAAGAAACCAAGAAAAAAACCTATAGACAGAATAAAGAGCGTAATAATTGTATTTACCATTTTCATCTGTTCATTCAGAACAGAAAAAACCTCATCCCTGTCAATCTTGGAAACCATATACCATGAGGTGCCCGGAATTTTTTTCATGGAGGCAACAACATGGACATTCCTGTAATCAATGCCATCCAGAGTTCCTGTAATCCCATTAAGTGCCATCACTGCAGGCAGTTTAGTTTCAGCAACCTGCTTTTTTAGTGTAAGTTCACTGTTCTTTGCGAACTTAAGTTCGTTAAGATAAACTATCTGATCCCCCTCTCTCCTGATTATCAGTGATTCCGCGCTTTTACTTGCTATCGGCCATGTCTGGATAAGAGGATAAAGAATTTTTTGGGGATCAACACGAATTGCAAGTAAACCTAATACCAGGGTATCATTAACACTGCTGTCAATCAAAGGAACAATCAGATCAATGTGAACAAAGCTTACCGGTTTAGCCTGATGCAGATCAGTCAGCACCACTTTACGCTGTCTGACGATATCAGGTATCAACGGTTTTAAATGATCACCTACAATTGTATCCTGATTTGGATAGGACAGGCAGACCTTGCCGGAAGTATCAAGTAAAAGAACATTCTTGTAATCATAATTATCAGTAAGTGATCTCAGACTCTGAAGAATATTAGTTCTAAACTGAGGATTTGTGTTCCCTTTTATAAATTTAGAGAATCGTCTGACCAGAAATGTGTTACTTCCCAGGAACTGTCCATCCCCTGTTCGCTCCTGCCGCCACTGGGTTATCTGCCTGATTTTAAGATCCGATATGGCGGAGAGTTCAAGTTGCTTTTCTGATAGAAGACTTTTTTCCTGGATGTTATGGTAAAAAGAACCTGCTATGATTGAACTTAAAGAGATCACCAGAAACAGAACAATATGCGGCCAGGGGGTTGGCGATTTTTGTTTGTTCACATTCATTATTACTCCCTTCAAAGTTATGAAAATAAGACCCCTTGAGTGATTAACCGGCGGATAAAAGTAATGGTTTACTTCTGAATATTGGTAATAACGTTAGAAAATTAAATTTTGTTAAGGATTTAATACGATCATTTACCTTTTACATTATGAATTGCAATCAAAGCAACCCTATTTCTTTTTAATTAAAACAGATGAGAGAATTGATATAAGAAGAATTGAAATAATAATTATCAATGACAGAACAATCGGAATCTCAAAATTGAAATAAGCCAGAAGCATTTTTAACCCGACAAAAGTCAGAACAAACGCAAGTCCCACTTTAAGATAACGGAAAATCCCCATAATTCCAGCAATAGCAAAATAAAGTGAACGTAATCCCAGAATAGCAAATATATTTGATGTATAAACTATGAATGTATCTTTGCTTATTGCGAGTATTGCTGGTATACTGTCGACTGCGAATATTAGATCTGAGGATTCGATTATAAGAAGCACCAGGAAGAGAGGGGTTGCATACATTCTGTTGTTCTGCCGGATAAATAATCTGTTTCCCTGTACTGATTCGGTAACGGGGAGAAACTTCCTGAAAAACTTTACAATTGCATTCTTTTCAGGCTCAACCTCTGCTTCCTTCTGAAAAAGCATCTTTATGCCAGTATAGACAAGAAAACCACCAAATATGAGAACCACCCAGTGAAATCTGTTTATGAGGGCAACCCCGGTAAAAATAAAAATTCCACGCATTATAAGTGCACCAAGAATTCCCCAGAACAATATTTTATGCTGGTATTCGCTTTTTACTGCGAAATAGCTAAAGATCAGAATAAACACAAAAATGTTGTCAACACTAAGAGAATACTCAATAACATACCCGGTTAGAAACTCGAGCGCTTTGGTTCTTCCGAATTCAAAGAAAATGAACAGATCAAATAAAAAGGCCAGAGTAATCCATACGATAGTCCATATTACAGCCTCCTTTACCGGAACCTTATGTGTATGCCTGTGAAAAACACCCAGATCAAGTGCAAGCATCAGGAAAACAAAAACATGAAATCCAATCCAGAAGAAAATGCTAATCCCCATAATAAATTTTTCAGCAAGCAAACTTATGAAAATAATTCCTTAAATCTTTATAACTTTGACACAATGCAAAACATTTACAAAACTCAATCCTGCTATAAGCCAAACATATTTAACTAATATATTATATTTGGTATTATGGAAACAGCTATGCCGGTTAAGTCGTACAAATAAATGAATAAAAACATGATTAAAAAAATTACTATCAGTCTGGTTGTCATGATAATGACAATAATGGTTCCCTTTTCTCTCTACTCACAGAAATATTCAAAATCACTGAACCAGATAACTTCATCAGATCTTGAAAGTTATATATCGTTCCTTGCATCTCCTCTTCTTAAAGGAAGGATGAACGGGGAATCCAGTCTCGATATAGCGGCAAACTTTCTTGTATCAGAGGCAAGATTAAACGGACTTAAACCGGCTAACGGAAATAGTTATCTTCAACCATATAATGTTACGAGTAAATCGATGGATATGGATAAAACCAGTGTACAGGTAATATCCGGTCCCAACGATACTGTAACATTTAAAGATCCTGTTTATCAGCTTATCCCGACAGGACCCTCCGATTATGTTCTGGATGGAGAGGTTGTTTTTGCCGGTTATGGGATCAAGTCAGACAAATATAAATACAATGATTTTGACAACATCAAACCTGAAGGAAAGATACTTCTTGTAATGAACAGGGCTCCAATGTCGGCAGACGGTAAAAAATGCAAGTTCGATGAACCGGTATGGATGTCCCAAATGGGATTTCAGGTGAAACTTACAACCCTTCTATATTCGAAAGCCAAAGCTATTCTTATTGTGAATGATCCCAAGTCAGGATTCAGATCGTTCGATGAATCAAATCCGGGTATAGCAGGTTATCTTAAAACAGCTGTTACACTTGGTACTAAAAAAGAAGAAAAGCCAAATCCGATGATGGCTGCAATGCCAAAGCTGATCTTTGTAAGCAGATCTTTGGCTGATGCACTTCTGAATGGATCGGGGCACTCACTTGAAGAACTTCAGAACAACATTGATTCTTCTTTTAAGTCTCAATCGTTTCTGATCCCCGGAAAACAACTGAAAATTACCGAGGTATCAATATCTGAAGAAAAGATCCTTAATAATGTTGCCGGATATATTGAAGGGAGCGACCCTGTTCTGAAAAATGAAGTAGTTGTATTTTCAGGTCATTATGATCATATCGGAATTACCGGGAACAAAGTAAATTCAGGGGCCGATGATAATGCGTCAGGATGTGCTGCTATCCTCTCAATTTCAAAAGCATTTCAGAACCTTGGAAAGAAACCTTTGCGCTCAGTTTTATTCCTATGGGTGTCAGGTGAAGAGATTGGTTTATT
>JGI20214J51650_10001618_pt1 | contig 14303 bp, 9 predicted proteins | sample WetSurMetagenome_FD_51650 | JGI IMG/M metagenome (IMG submission 51650) | reverse complement strand
TACATATCCTGAGAGTACTGAGGGTACAACTATCGAAAAATATATTGCCAGAGTAAAACTGCTGATCAAGTAATTGAGAGAATTGGCTACGAAAAATCTATCGCTTTATAATCCTGATCTGGTACCTGATGCCAGTGATATGCGCTTTGGAATCGTTGTTTCTGACTGGAATAAGGAAATCACCTGGGCTTTGCTCGATGGAGCAGTTGCAACACTCAGGAAGCATGGAGCCAAAGAAAAAGATATTGTAATACATCATGTACCCGGCAGTTTTGAGCTGACACTTGGAGCTCAGTTTTTTGCAGAGTATGATGATATGGATGCAGTCATCTGTCTGGGGTGTGTGATACAGGGTGAAACGCCTCATTTCACATTTATCTGCCAGGGTGTTTCGCAGGGAATCACACAGCTAAACCTCGATTACAATATACCTTTCATATTTGGTGTTCTTACAACTCTCGATCAGCAGCAGGCTATCGAAAGAGCCGGAGGAAAGCTAGGTAATAAGGGTGATGAGGCAGCTGTAACTGCTATAAAAATGGCAGGACTGCAGCGATCCGTTGAAAAATAATTATCTCATACAGAGTGTTCTGTAAGGACAATACGAACATTTTCCTCTTACATCATTTGTTTTTTTGAATGGTTCATCATTGCTGAACATTGTCTTCAACAGATCGTTGAGAGAGTTTAGAAAGCTCTCCCTTACACTGGAATAATCTTCAACACTGACTTCACTCTTTCCACCGGTTTTTAACCGCAGCATATCACCGCCTGTTGATACTGTGACCCTTTTAATCTTATAGACCGACGGTCTCACGATACTATCAGGTTTATTTTTCAGGTAGGCTTCACAATATAATAATGTCTGAAGCCAGGCGTCAGAATCCTTCTTCCTGTCATCCTCAAACAGTTCCTCCACAGAATTTACAGAGTCAGATACTGAACCAGTCTTGTAATCAACAATCCTGGTAATTCCACCGAAGGAGTCAATCCTGTCAACATTTCCGCCAAGTTTTATCTCATAATGCAATCCATTTACTTCCAGAGGCATGGAAAAGTTGAAAGAGTCTTCAAGATAGAGTATTGTAAATGGAGCAATAGCCCTGTCTGCATTCAATATCCTCAGAAGGTATGCCATTAATACATCTCTTACTATGAGCTCACTCCCACTGATATCATCATCCCTGCCGTCCTTATGTTTTTCATTTACGGCATTGTTCAACAAGCTTAACAGCGAGAGCCGGTCATTAATAATCCCTGAAATTAACCCGGCATTAATAACCTGTCCTCTGAATGGCAGGTAAGTGTTTTTCATTACTTCATGCAGTATATTACCGAGCACAGCCGGGTTGATATCTGCAGATACTGTCTCAGGCTCCTTTAGTCCGTTTATATAACGATAGAAGAATTTCATTCTGCAGCTCAGCCATGTATTTATAGCAGAAGGTGAAAGAGGCCTGGAAGTATCTTTTTCAAGGTAGAGGGCTTTCAGCTGCTTTATATGTGCATCATTTCTCTCTGTTATTTCTGCCGGAGTGAGCCTTGCCTTAATTTCGAAATTCAGGTCAATAAACTCGGGAATAAGTAATTTATCATATTTCATCTGCAGAAGAAATCTGCTCATCTCCCCGCTTCTCAGTCCCTCCGAATTTGAATTATAAACAAATGTTACATTCTCAGCACGTTGCAGCAACCTGTAAAAATGATAAGCATATATCGATTCCTGGTGATTTACCGATGGAATTCCGAAAGCATCACGCAGGCTGAATGGGATGAAGGATGATCCTGCTGTAACAGCCGGAAGCACACCTTCATTTACAGATAGTATGATCAGATTTCTGAAGTCGAGAGCTCTTGTTTCAAGTATACCCATGATCTGAAGGCCGCTTAATGGCTCTCCTGAGAACGGGACTGATTGCATCCGCAACAATCTGTCGAGAATCCGTATATAAGTTTCAGCAGTGAAGTCTACTTCAGAATTACCGGCAAAGACCTCAAGCCTGTTTAAAGAAAGTACAACTCTGTAAATGAATTCATTAATAATATTATTCTGAACTGGATTCTCCTCTCCTTTCAGCGGATTGTTAACCCCTTTAACAGCAATAAGTGAAAGAAGGTCCTTAAAATATACGGATAGCCCGGCAGGAGTCTTCGGTCTGGCAAATATCATCGACAGTACCTCTGAATCTGAAAAAAGCTTTGAGGGAACTCTGACTAGGTTAGTTTTAACTATCTCCTTTATAAGGTTTTTATCTTTCTCCTCCAAAAGGTTTGAGAGCAACGGATGTTTTAAAATGCTTATCACTCCTGTGTAATCAAAACGGTCATTACCATCATTGGTATCGGCTGTAAACTGGATCTCCATCAGGTGCTTAAGAAGCGTATAAACCAGAGTCTGCTTAAGAGGATAACCCATTGTTATATTTATATCACCTATATTTTCAGGAAGGCTCGAGAGCACAGGCATTAAAAGGTTTTCATCGGCCAGGACTACAGCAGTATGATGCGCGTTCCCGGCATCTGTTCCGGGAATATCCTCCAGTAGCCTGTTTACCAGCTTAACCTGAGCAACATCTGAGGAAGTATCAATTACTCTCCTACGGATATCAGGCGATTCAACAGAGAGCAGGGTATCGAAGCTCCAGCCCTGTTTAAGATCATTGCCAAACATTTTAAGGTTTTCACGCATAAAAAATCCGGCTGAATTAAGCTTACCATCCTTTATATAAGAATTATCATAGTCCCAGTAAAATTTTGCTCTGCCTGCTCTCTTCAATCGGCTCATAAGCGTCTTTTCACATTCGTTCAACGCATTGAATCCGATAAAATGCACAGTATCCCATTTGTCAAATGATTTCACATCAGGATCCTTATTCTCTGCAAGTTCCCTGAAGATCATCCCTTCATAAGCAAGATTCTGCGATTTGAGAGCATTCCTGAAATTTGTGTAAATATCAAAGAGAACCGACCAGATATCTATAAATCCGGTTTTTTCCCTTGTTGGGGAACTCAGGTTAAAATTTGTCCAGAATTTTCTGATAATCTCTATCTGCTTCTCTGTGAGTCCGCCAAACTGCTTATCAATATTCTTGATATCAAGGACATTTCTGAACAATAAAGAGGCATCTACCAGGTACTTGTCAACATCATCGAAGTCATTCAGAAGCATATCCCCCCAGTAGTAAAACTCATCAAATGACTCATGCGGCTTTTTTATATTCCTGTAAACCTTATAGAGCTCAAAAAGCAATATTTCATTGCCAGCAGGCTGAAGCGACGAACCGGATCGGAATAGCTCATTTATTGTAAGAATGGAAGGAGCCCATACAGGTTTCTCAATCCTCGCAGCAAGATATTTCATAAAATACAAACCTGCTCGTCTGCTTGGAAATACAAGGCAATGATGGTTCAGGTTATTTCCTATCTCATCATACAGCGATTGAGCAATATATTCCAGAAAGTATGTCATTTATATAACCTCCCTTGCCAGGTATCAAGTTCTTCCAGCCGTTTTTCAATCAGGTTTACGATCTGATCTGTTCTTTTTTTGCCCCATCCCTCGCCCGCTAAAAAACGTGGGGGTGCTTCTCCGGTAAATCGTTCAACAACAATTGCCGGGTTTAGTCTCTCAAGGAATGATACAAAAAAGTCGCGATATTCTTCCCAAGTAAACAGTTCAAAATCGCGTGGGTTATTTCTATATTCCGACTCCATTGCGGTACCCTTAATTATCTGCAATTGGTGAAATTTGACTGTTTTCAAAGGCAGCTCCGAAATAATACTCACCTGTCTGAGCATTTCATTGCGTGTCTCTCCCGGGAGACCAAGAATAAAATGAGCTCCGGTATTTATTCCGAGTGCAGCCGTTTTCTCAAGCGAATAAACCGCTTCCTCAAATGAATGGCCCCTGTTTATTCGTATTAATGTCTTATTGTAGCACGACTCTATACCATATTCCACAGCAACGTAGTGTTTTTCTGATAGCTCTTTTATGTACGCCAGTTTTTCATCATCAACGCAATCGGGACGGGTCCCGATTATAAGTCCGATTACACCAGGATACTCCAAGGCCTCAGTGTACAACTTTCTTAAGTGATCAACAGATGCATAAGTATTGGAATACGCCTGAAAATAAGCCAGATATGAAACAGCCTCATTGTATCTCCATTTGTGAAACTTAATCCCCTCGCTTATTTGTTCTGACACCGGTTTTACCGGTTCACAGTACGACGGGTTAAAAGCATCATTATTGCAGTAAGTACAGCCACCGGTACCTTTTGTTCCATCTCTGTTAGGACAGGTAAAGCCAGCATCGATGGATACCTTCTGCACTCTTGCTCCATAAATACCCCTGAAATAATTAGAGTAGGCATTGAATCTCCGGTCATGCCCCCAGGGGTAGCTGTTTTTTATTTCTTTTCCTGAAGGCATCAGACAGTTATTATTTTATTTTTATCCACATACCAGATGAATCCCTCTATGTTTGAATATCCCATATCCTTCAGCAGAGTTCTGTAATGATCGATCTGAGCAGCGTAATGAGCCTTCTCCTCTCCGAACTTGAAATCGATTATAGTGGTTTTTCCATCCCTGAAAATAATCCGGTCGGGTCGCCGTGTTACCCCTGCCGGCAACAGGATCCCTGCTTCAGTCATCACATTGTTATCCGCAGCAAACCAGTCATTAACGCCCGATAAGTATACCGCATCAAGAACCCTTTTTTCAATGTCGGCTGATTCTGCAGCTGAAAGTTTTCCTTCGAGCACCAGCTTTCTGACTGCACCGCTTATATCTGAAGTCGTATTAATTCCCTCAAACACCTCATGCATTATTTTCCCGTAATTGATCTTTTTCCTGATAGCCTGGCTTTCTGATGAAAAATAATTCTCTCCATGAAGCTTAAGCTTCAAAGATTCCATTTTCTGACTGACTAAATATGCAGAAGTAATCGTATTTTTTTCAGGACCAGGATCATAGCTATGATCAGGCAACTCACCATACTCAAATATAAGTTTCTCCGGATCGTAGAAATTCCTGAGCAAAAGTGTATCTTCCCTGTGTACAGCAGGGTCGAGACTCACTGCCTTTTTTAAAACACCTGCTATTGTGTTTTCCAATCGTGCATCCTCGGCCGAAAACATGTACAGAACATCCCTTGCCCTGGTAAGTGCAACGTACAACAGGTTAATATTATCGAGATAAACTGAATACTTCTCATCCCTGTAATAATCTGCAAATATTGTATTTGCGAGTTCAGAACTGTATTTAACAGGCAATACACCAAGTTCATTAAACGGTGCCGTTGTGGGCTCTACCCATAAATACGGCTGTTTGGAAGGGATATGATCAAGATTCCACATCAGAAATGGCAGTATAACTACCTTGAATTCAAGTCCTTTTGACTTATGAATAGTTAATATCCTTATTGCATCCTGATTACCGGGTAGCACAACCGACTTCTTTTTACCGCTTTCTTCCCACCATTCCAGAAAAGTTCCGATATCCCCGTTTTTATTCCCTGTAAAGCTTACTATATAATCCTGAAAGGTATTTAGGAACGGAACATTCCAGCTGTAGTCACCCAGACTAAAGAACCTGATAATGCTTTCAGTAGCTTCAAACAGAGGCATTTGTTTAAGACTTTCAAAAAATGCATCAAAACCATCGGGGAAATATTGCCTGGAAGTCTCTGAAAGAATATCAGCTTTAAGTGATACAGACTCTGCTTCACTCCTGCCGGTTGACATCAGAAAATAGCGTAGCATTATCGCCCTGCTGATAAAATCATCGGGATTATTGACAACTGAGATCACTGAAATTATGAAGATTATAACCGGGGAATTAGAGAGCAGCAATGAGTCGTTTGATACAGCATTGTAATTATACCGTTCCCTTTTATCCGGAGCACATGAGTTGGTATATTCAATGAGTCTGTTAAGCACTGAAGCACCCTCCCTTCCATCCCTTACAATAATCCCAACATCTGATGCTTTATAACCTCTATCCTGAAGAGATTCCAAGAGTTCAGGAAGTCTTTCCAACACAATAGTTTTCCAGTTCTTTTCATCGGTATTTTGTACGAACTCAAGCCTCACAGAGCCGCTGTCATTTCTACACGGATCTGTCTGGACTGCCTCAGAGTAAAGCTTTTTAAAGGTTACGGGCAAAGAATCATCTGCGAAGGCAAGATCTATCTGTTCGGGAATAATTGTGAATATTGAATTGTTGAAACTGATTATATTTGACCTGCTTCTCCAGTTCGTAGCAAGAGGCTCACTGAAAATCCTTTTATTATCGACCATGCTTTCCAGAACAGTACCAAGAATACGCCAGTCGCTGTTCCTCCACCTGTAGATAGACTGTTTCACATCGCCAACCACAAGGTTGTCGAAACCTTCGGCCATGCTGTTCTCTATTAACGGCTTAAAATTTTCCCACTGAATTATAGATGTATCCTGAAACTCATCAATCATAAAATTCTCATACCTGTTTCCCACTTTCTCATAGATAAATGGAGACTGATCCTCACGGGTAATGAGGTTTAACAGTTCACCGGCATCTGACAAAAGGAAACTGTTCTCCGAAGTGGTTATCAGGTGAACATTATGAAGGACGTCGGAAAGTATACCCAGAGCGTAGATATTTGACAGGACACATCCGGCGCTTTTGTAGAGAATAATGTTATCGTCATAGTAACTGATGGCTTCAAGCAATACCTTGTCAAGTCCATCATCAAGTGCTGACTGTAATTCAGCGGCCATGGTTGCAGTAGACCATCTCGGAGAATCACCTTCTATTTCACGCACATAGCTGTTAGGCGGTTTAATAATTCCCGCCTTCAGGTTTTTGATAAACCCTGGAACACCCTGGCCTTTCCTGTAAAAGAGATCATCTGAAAGATTATGTGAAGTATAAATGTCATCAGCATTTTTCCCGTACCGCGTGAGCTTTTCCACGAAGGAATCGGATAAATTTCTGATCTTTTCAATATACCCTGTAAGAAATTTTTTATCGCTTAGTTTTGATTGTTCCCCTGACGAAAGTATCTTGAATTTCTCCTTGAACAGTTCTTCTGCAAGTCGTACAATGCCTTCCTTAAGATTCCAGCTCTTTTCATCATCAATATTTTTCATCGCATATGAAAGCAGCCAGTTTTTCAACTGTTCATCTTCGGTTGCAGATGCAATCACTGTATCAACAGCCGACGACAGTATAGTACTATGATCGAGCTCAATACTGAATCCTGAGTGAAGTCCTATCTCCCTGGCGAAAGCTCTTAATACCTTCTGGAAGAAACTGTCGATTGTCGAAACTGAAAACCTGGAATAATCGTGCAAAACAGAATTAAGGATCTCTCCTGCCTCCTGCCTTACCCACTCTTCCGGTTTTCCTGTCGATTTCAGCAATCCGGAAAGGTAATCTGAGTTGCCTCCCGAGGCGAGCTTATAAAGATGCTCTAGTATTCTCGATTTCATCTCAGCGGTCGCCTTATTGGTAAAGGTCACAGCAAGAATGTTTCTGTAACTATATCTCGAACGGAACAAATGTGAAAGATATATAGCGGTCAGCTTGTATGTTTTGCCCGATCCTGCGGAGGCGCTATATATGGTTAGGGTACCCTGGCTCATGACGGATAAAGTTACCGCTTTTTATATAACTTTGCACCGTGAAAAAGAAAGTAGTCATTGGATTATCAGGAGGAGTTGACTCAAGTGTTGCTGCATGGGTTCTGAAGGAGCAGGGCTATGAAGTTATCGGTCTTTTTATGAAAAACTGGACTGATACTACCGGGCTTCTTCAGAGTGAGTGCCACTGGGAAGATGACCTTATGTTTGCCGGGATGGTGGCAAAAAAGCTTGATATCCCCTTTCACCAGGTCGATCTCAGCGACGAATATCGTCAGAGAGTCGTTGATTATATGTTCGCCGAATATGAAAAAGGTAGAACTCCGAATCCTGATGTATTATGTAACAGGGAGATTAAGTTCGATTCTTTTGTAAAGGAAGCTCTAAAACTCGGTGGTGATTTTGTTGCCACTGGCCATTATTGCCGTAAGGATGAAGTGCAATCAGGAACAAAAACAATCTACAGGCTTTTGGCTGGAAAAGACTCCAATAAAGACCAGAGTTATTTCCTATGCCAGGTAAATCAGGCACAGCTGTCGACTGCCCTGTTCCCGGTTGGGGACCTTACCAAACCTGAGGTAAGGGATATCGCTCAGAAACTTGGACTGGCTACTGCTTCACGAAAAGATTCCCAGGGAATTTGTTTCGTTGGAAAAGTCCATCTTCCCACTTTCCTTCAGCAAAAATTACAGACAAAGAAAGGCGAGATCATTGAAATAACTGATCATTCGGTTTATGAGCCGATAAATCAGGGTTTCCCTGGTAAAGATGTATCAGATGAAATGCTCATAAAGCTTACTGAGCCTTTCAGATATAATAAGTCCTCAGGTATCACTATCGGAACACATAACGGTGCACATTTCTTTACTGTCGGCCAGAGAAAGGGAATGAATATCGGGGGGCATAAGGAACCGCTTTTTGTAATTGGTACCAACGTCAGTGAAAATATCATATATGTTGGTGAAGGACATAATCATCCCGGGCTTAACAGGAAAGGATTATTCATCAGGAAGGATGAGATTCACTGGATAAGGCCCGATCTCGAAATGGCAGAAGGTGAAGTCCGTGATTATATGGTAAGAATAAGATATCGGCAGCCTTTGCAGCGGGCAAGACTTTACTCGGAAAAAGCCGGACTTTATATAATTTTTAAAGAGCTCCAGAGAGGAATCGCACCCGGGCAGTTTGCCGCATGGTATCAGGAGGATGAAGTTATTGGATCGGGAGTGATTGACAGGTAGATAAGGTGCAAGGTGAACGTTGCAGGGTTAAAGGTGCAGGGTGCAGGGTGCAGGGTTCAAGGTGCTGGTTGTTGGTTGTTTTTTCGTTGAAGGCTAACCACAAAGACGCCTGAAAAAATAAGCAATGTGGATATTACCATAACCAGATCAATGTGGTCCTGGCCCAGAAGGGTTGCTGTATAAGCTGCAATAATAGGCTGAATATAAGTATAGGTACTTACTATTGTAGGGCTGAGTCTGCGTAAACCATATATTATAAAGAGATAGCCAAGATAGGTTGCCCCCACTATCACAAATCCGATCTGTAACCACGATTTAAGCGGAATTGAGCTCCAGTCCATCGTGCTCCACTGGTGATAGCCAACAGGTATATTTGTAAGCATTCCAAACAGGAATGTCCACTTCATGACAGTTACAGGATGATATTTTTCAAGCATTTTCTTAATAACTACAGTGTAAAATGCCCAGCTGATTGTATTTACCATTGAAAAAATATCTCCCAGAAAGGTAGAGCTGCTAAGATCAGGGACACCATTTTGCAGTATTAATAGCAGCACTCCTGAGAGGCCTATTGCAAGGCCTGTTCCTTTTAAAAATGTTATTCTTTCCTTCAGGATTAAAGCTGCAAACACAAAGGCAAAGATTGGATTGGTCGATAAAATTATTGAGGAGTTGACAGGTGTGGTCATATCGAGGCCAACAAGAAAAAGAGTCTGATTTATAACCACTCCAAAAAATGAACATCCAAACAAGTACAATAGATCCTTCCTGTTGACAGGTTCCTTCGGCATAAATAGACTTGTGATCCAGAAAAGAGATGCCGCTGAAATGCTTCTCAGGGAGACCAGGGCAAAAGGTTTAATATGATCGGGCATAACAGCTTTAGCTATGGAGTAATTAAGTCCATAAATAATATTTGCTGCAAGAAGAGAAATATGTGCCCAGGTTTTGACCCTACTTTTATGCATGCTCATAATTTGAGTCGCAAAAGTATAAAAACCAAATGGTTTTCCCTTTCCTCCTAAGGGGAAATTATATAACTTTCGGGATCACAAAGGATGAAAACCTCAGTTTAATTACACACAACATAGAGCATGAAAAAGATATCAGTTATCAGTGGCGGAACCAGTGGTCTTGGACTGGAAATTGCAGATCTTCTTGTCAAATCAGGAAAAAACGTCCTGATATTAGGAAGAAACAAAGAAAAGCTGGCGTCAGCTGCAGCCAGACTTAAGAAATCAGCTGAAAACTGCCTCGCCGAATCAATTGTCTGCAATATCGGAAATGAGGATGATGTCAGGAAGACCGGAGAATACTTAAAAAATCATTCGTTCACAGTTGAATACTTGTTTAACAATGCAGGAATGGGCCTGTTTATAAAGGCAGAAAAATCAACATCTGCCTTAATAGATACAATTTTTGAAGCCAACCTGAAGGGAATGATATTACTGACATCCGAAGTTCTGAGATTAACACCTGAAGAAGAAGAGCTGACCATAGTCAATATTATGTCAACATCTGCTTTGCTTGGAAGAGCTGAAGAGACCATCTACTGTGCCGCTAAGTTCGGGGCCAGAGGATATACCGAAGCGTTGAGGACAGAATTAAAAGGCTTAAAAAGGAATATTATTGCTGTGTACCCGGGGGGAATGAAGACAGATTTCTGGAAAATCCCCGGGCAGAACCGCGATATCAGCACCTTTATGGATCCAGCCGAAGTAGCAGAAAAGATAGTAAATGCTGTGATAGTCACCGATAAACTGTTTGTGACTGATATTACTATAAACAGAAAGAAATAAGACTTAGAGAATTAGAGACTTAGGGACTAAGAGACTTAGAGACGCAGAGAGATTACAAATGCCTGTCGCCTGTTGCCTGGCGCCATTGCAATCGGCAAATTTAAAAATAATGCTATTTACGACAATCGGTACTTATAGTCCGAATAGCCAAATTCTTTCAGAAGCCTGAACTGGCCTTCTTTGGTCCAGATTCCTATTGACGGATGGTGAACACCATTAAAGGTTGTAGTTTTGACCATTGTATAATGGATCATATCCATAAAAACGATTCTGTCTCCTTGCTTAAGCTCTGAGTCGAATGACCAGTCGCCCATAACATCTCCTGATAAACATGAGTTGCCACCTATCCGATAAGTCGGTTTCCCCTCAACGGGATCAGTGGCACCCAGAATTTTAGGCTTATAGGGCATTTCGAGGCAATCGGGCATATGAGCTGTGAAAGAAATATCAGGAATAGCCGTTTTTATTCCCTGATTTTCAACAATATCTTCAACAGTTGACACAAGCTCGCCGGTTTCCCAGGCAAAAGCACTGCCAGGTTCGAGTAATAAATGTAAGCCGGTTCTCTTCCTGAAATCGCGGAGTATTTTAATAAGATGATCTATATTATAATCCTTTCGGGTCATTAAATGCCCGCCACCCATGTTTATCCATTTAATATCAGGAAAAAACCTTCCGAACTTTTCCACAACCACCTTGAGTACTTTCTCAAGAGCAAACGAATCAGATTCAAAAAGAACATGAAAATGCAGGCCCTCAATACCTTCAGGCAGTCCATCTTTCAGATCCTCTGCAATAATTCCTAACCTTGACCCGGGAGAACAGGGATTATACAATCCGTGACTTATCTCTGAAAACTCCGGATTAATCCTTAATCCTGCAGAGACCTTATGATCAGACGACTTTAGTACCTTCAAAAACCTATTATACTGCGCAAGTGAATTAAAGGTGACATGTGAACTGTATTTAAGTATTTCACCAAATATGTCTTCTTTATATACCGGAGAATAGGTATGTGCAGGTGATCCAATTTCTTCGTAACATAGACGGGCTTCATCAACTGAGCTGGCAGCTGCACCCGAAACATACTCCTTCAGTATCGGAAATACTCCCCACATTGCAAAGCCCTTGAATGCAAGTATTATCTCAGCACCTGATTCATCAGAGACATGTTTTATCAATGAAAGGTTCTTCCGGAACCTTTCTTCATCAATAACATAACATGGTGATGGTACTTTACTGTAATCTATTGCCATTTGAGTTTCCCTGATAATGTTAAATTTTAGTTATTCCTTTGTGTTCCTTCGTGCATTACTTAGTGCCCCTTTGTGGTTAAAAGATTCGTTTTACCACAAAGGAACACTAAGGTTCTCACAAAGGGTCACAAAGGATATTTTGTTCTATGCTCTGTACTCAAAGCTCGAGATCAACGTTATGCAGCTCAACCCATGGAAGTCCAAGCTTATTGAGCTCAGCCATAAAAGGATCAGGATCAAACTCCTCCACATTGAATACCCCTGCTTTTTTCCATATACCTTTCAGATACATCATGGCTCCGATAGCTGCCGGAACACCTGTAGTATAACTTACGCCCTGAGCCCCGGTTTCTTTAAAAGCTTCCTGGTGACTGCAGTTATTATACACATAATATGTCTTTTCCTTACCATCCTTGATTCCCTTTATACGGCATCCGATGGAAGTAAAACCGGTATAATTTTCACCCAGTTCCCCCGGATCGGGCAAAACAGCCTTCAGGAACTGAATAGGCACAATCTCATGACCTTCATACATGATTGGCTCAATTCCTGCCATCCCGATATTCTGGATTACTCTAAGGTGAGTAAGATATTCCTGGCCGAAAGTCATCCAGAACCTTGCCCGTTTCAGAGTAGGATAATTTTTGACAAGTGACTCCAGTTCTTCATGATAGATCAGATAAGACTCTTTTGGGCCTATTTCCGGATAGTTCAGAGGCTTGTGTATCTCATGAGGCTTCGTGGTTACCCATTTGCCATTCTCCCAGTATTTACCTTCCTGGGTTACTTCCCGTATATTAATTTCAGGATTGAAGTTTGTAGCAAACGCTTTGCCATGATCTCCTGCATTGCAGTCAACTATATCAAGATAATGCATTTCATCAAAGTGATGTTTTGCAGCGTAGGCTGTATATATTGAGGTAACTCCCGGGTCAAAACCACATCCGAGTATCGCGGTAATCCCTGCATTTTTAAACTTATCAAAGTAAGCCCATTGCCATCCGTAAGCATATTTAGCCTCTTCAAGCGGTTCATAATTAGCCGTGTCGAGATATGCTACTCCGGTTTCAAGGCATGCGTCCATGATGTGAAGATCCTGATACGGGAGAGCAACATTAACCACAATATCCGGTTTAAATGATCTGATCAGTTCCACCAGCTGCGGAACATTATCAGCATCCACCTGTGCAGTTAATATCTTTCCGCTTCCTATTTTCTTCGCTATCGCATCGCATTTTGACTTTGTCCTGCTGGCAAGCATAATCTCTGTAAAAACCTGAGGCAGTGAAGCCATTTTAGAAACTACAACAGTCCCTACTCCACCCGCACCAATTACAAGTACTTTTCCCATAAATAATTATAATTAAAATTTCATTACTCTCTTTATTGTCAGATAGTTTACTGCCTGACAGCCGGCCAGTACAGCCAAATGGAATTCAATTCTGAATGGTCAGAGTAAATATCATATCCATTTTTGTGACCCAAATATAAGATTTTATAACGACCTTTTATAATACTCTTTTTAATCTTGAACCCTCTTTCAGTTTCCTCCTTCGCCTTCGTGTAGCCGCAATGGCGAAACAAGGCAAGGGGGAAAAGAAAATCCACTCCTTCCCCCCTGAGGGAAGGCTGGGAAGGGGGTGTCTATTATCATAGAAATCAAAAAAATAATGTTAAACTATGTATGAATAGTGATCTATTAATGATGCTGGAATTGTGAAGTACAACATAACAATAAGAACAAAACTAATTCTGCTTATATTTGTAACCATAAAAGACCTGACCAATAAATGAAGTTGATTAATCCCCTGCTTATTATCAGAATATTAAGCACAATACTTCTGATAGAAACCATATCCTTCCTGTTTTGTCTGCCTGTGGCATTCATCTACAGCGAATCCCCTTCTCCATTTATTTTATCTTCAGCTGTGACACTTGTACTGGCNGCAATATGCTATTTGATTTCAAGNGGTGTTGACGTGAGTAAATTCAGTAACCGTGACGGATTTCTCGCTGTTACTCTATCATGGGTCATTTTCTCATTGCTGGGATCGATGCCTTACCTCTTCAGCGGAACCATACCATCATTCATTGATGCTTTTTTTGAATCTACTTCAGGACTTTCAACGACGGGATCATCTATTCTCACCAATGTAGAGATACTTCCACACTCTATACTTTTCTGGAGGAGTCTGACGCACTGGATCGGCGGGATAGGTATGATTGTCATCCTGATCATTATACTTCCTTCGATAAAGGCAACCGGATACCAGCTGTTCAGTCTTGAGTCAACCATGATGGAAAAAATACATCCCAAAACAAAGGGAATTGTTTTCAGGGTTCTGTTTATATATCTCGGACTTACTCTCGCTGAGATCATTC
>JGI20214J51650_10001617_pt1 | contig 14307 bp, 11 predicted proteins | sample WetSurMetagenome_FD_51650 | JGI IMG/M metagenome (IMG submission 51650) | reverse complement strand
ACCTATCTTGAAATACTACATTCTTTAAAAAAACTTACTTCAAGTGGCGTGCCGATTTATTTTATACCTGGTAATCGAGATTTTTTGGTTGGAAAAAAATTTGCTCAACAAACGGGTTGTTTATTACTTGAAGATGAGGTGGTTGTAAATTTAAATAAAATCAATATCTTATTAATGCATGGAGATAATCTTTGTACAAATGATGTTGCCTATCAGAAATGGAAGAAATGGCGATTAAAACCGCACAATCAATATTTGCAACAACTCTATTTAGCTTTACCTTTATGTGTGCGACGTTTTATTTCAAATCGGGTTCGCCAGAAAAGCCGCCAAGAAACTCAAAAGAAACCGCGTGAAATTATGGACGTTTCTCAACAAACAGTTGAAGAAATCATGCAAAAATACCAAGTTACTTATTTAATTCATGGTCACACGCATCGTCCAGACTGTCATAAATTTCAATTAAATCAAGAGGTTATGCATAGATTTGTGGTCGGCGCTTGGAATAATAAAGGAAATGTGCTGATTTTTAACGGTGAAGAATTTAGATTAGAATATTTTTAAAATAAAAAAGCCCCAGTGGGACTTTTTAAAATTACCAATAAAATCAATTATTTATTTTTTCTAAATCGGAAATACTGATTTTATTATCGTAGATGCCTGCGCCGACTTGAAAATTTGTTCCTGGAACGTTGATGGTGTAGGTGATTTTACGGTAGCCCTCGTCAGACCCTGGTTTGGGCCACCAGTATTCAACCCAACCGCCTTTGGATTTTTGAGCGGCTTCACATAGGTTTGCAAAGAATAAATTTCCTTTTTTGTCTTTTAAATCCATGATGGGCTTACCAACCAGTGCCGCTTTGGGATGACCGACCATTTTGTCGGCGGTGCAATCGTAAGCAAATACATAGGTATCTTTCCATGCCCACTTGCTGCCGTAGGGTTTGTTAAATTCAGGGAGTGCGCTTTCTTTCTCTTTGGCAAGGATCATGGCGGCGGTTTTGGTTTTGGCGACAATTTCTTGCGGAGTTGCGCTTTCAATCGCCACCGCACTCGTAAAACTTAACAGAGACACAATCCCTAATGTAATTGTTGATGGTTGTAATCTCATTGTTCCTCCTAAGGAATCTTAAAAATAGTGAAGATGAGGTGCATAATATGCACAAACTAGAGTAGCGGTTTTTAAAAGGGGTTACAATCGCTCTCTCCTCATTTTTGCAGGCTTTTAAATGTGTTATGTCAACGGAGATTCTTATGTTAAAACGTCTTATCGTGATGATTTTAATGGTTTTTCTTCTTTCAGGATGCGCGTTGCAGCCAAGTGATAGCTTTTCGCGCCGAGAACTGAATCAAACTTATCGAGTAGAAATGGGTACGGTTGAACGAGTACGCAACGTTTCCATTCAAGGCACAGATTCTGGCGTCGGAACGATTGGTGGCGGCGCGCTAGGTGGAATAGCGGGCGGGGCAATTGGCGGCGGTCGCGGTAGTGACATTGCGGCTATATTAGGCGTGATCGGAGGGTTATTGATTGGAAATGCGGTAGAACAGCAAACCACTCAAGAACTTGGCTTAGAATTGACCGTCAAACTCGACAATGGTCAAACCGCTCTTGTTATCCAAGCGGCTGATCCTCCCTTTCAAATCGGTGACCGTGTTCGAGTACTTTCAGGTCGTGACGGTAAAACTCGTGTAACTCATTGATTTTAATTAATTTTATTGTTTCCGCAATCGAGCGCAGAATAAATCAAATGATTTCTCGTTCCCACGCTCGAGCGGAGGAACGAGATTTTGGTAGTGGTACAGGATGGGAGATATTTTAATAAAATTATCTTTAATTTTCATTTGATTACATAAAAATTAACATCTTTTTTGTATCACTACCGAGATTTTTATCATCTCTTTTTGCTTACTACTAAAAAAAACAGGATTAAATAGGGGATTGCGCAAAAAAACTTATTTTTCTTTATAAATCAAATAGTTACATAAAAACCCGATTTTATAAAAATTAAATTAATAAATTACCTAGTGTACGCAACAACTCTGATATTTGTGGGTAGCAAGAAAAAATGGAATATAAGAATCGCATTATTCAGAGACTTGACTATAAAACCTTGAAAATACTTACGATTTAAAGTGGGTTTAACTGCAGGAGTTAGCGTGAAGTACTAGTAAGTGGGCATTGGCTTGCGAAAATGGGTAGTTACGCTTAAAATATGATGTTTTTTAGAATTTAACGACAGGAGAGCGTGCGATGCGTCAAAAATTAGTTGCCGGAAACTGGAAAATGAATGGTTCCGCCGCCAGCATTCAAACTTTGCTCGACGGCATTAAAGCGGGTTTGGCTCTGGTTAAAAATGCCGAAGTGGTAGTGTGTCCGCCGTTCGTGTATTTGGCGCAGGTCGCTCAAGTGTTGGCGGGAACGTCCGTGGCTTGGGGCGCACAAAACCTTTCAAAAGAAGCACTTGGCGCATTTACTGGCGAAGTCGCCGCTCAAATGCTCAACGATTTTCAATGCAAATATGTGATTATCGGTCATTCTGAACGTCGTTCATTGTATGGCGAAACCGATCAGATCGTCGCCGAAAAATACGCAACTGCCATAAAACATGGCTTAAAACCTATTTTGTGCGTCGGCGAATTACTTTCCGAACGCGAAGCCGATCAAACCGAAAGCGTGATTGCGCGACAATTAGATGCAGTGATCGCTTTGAATGGAATTAATGCGTTAAATCAAGGAGTTATCGCTTACGAACCCGTGTGGGCTATCGGCACTGGCAAAACCGCTTCTCCTGCACAAGCCCAAGCCGTTCATGCGTTTATTCGTTCACGGATTGCATCACAAGCTCCTGATGTTGCTCAAAAAATTCAAATTCTCTACGGCGGAAGCATGAAACCCGATAATGCCGCTGAACTAATGGCAATGCCCGATATCGACGGCGGTTTAATTGGTGGGGCTGCGTTGAAAGCCGCTGATTTCCTTGCGATTTGTCAAGCGGCTTGATTTTTTTAATTTCTCTTTGGAACATCTAATAATTTTATGAGTGATTTTTTTCATGTAATTCACGTGTTAGCCGCGCTCGGATTGATCGGCTTGGTTTTATTACAACACGGCAAAGGCGCAGATGCAGGCGCAGCTTTCGGAAGTGGCGCATCCTCAACCGTCTTTGGGAGTCGAGGAGCGGGGTCGTTTTTATCTCGTACAACGGCAATTTTAGCCGCCACTTTCTTTTGTACCAGCTTAGTTTTAGCGTATTTTAATACCCATCAAAACGCTGAACCCGTCACTAGCGTTGTCAAAGAGCAACCTGCTCCCAAACAAGAATCTTCTGATTTACCAAATCTTGGCAGCAAACCCGCTGAAACGCCGAAAGTTGAACAACCTAAAATCGACGTGCAAACGCAACCCGTTCAACCACCGATTTCTCAAGCACCCGCTCCCGTTCAACAGCCGCTCGCGCCAATAGTTGAACAAAATCAAGTGATTGCACAACCTCCTGCCGCACCACAAGTTACGCAGCCCGTTGTTGAGCAAGTTCCCGTTCAGCAATCACCAGCTCCAATAGTTGAACAAAATCAAGTGGTTGCACAACCTCCTGCCGCCCCACAAGTTACACAGCCCGTTGTTGAGCAAGTCCCCGTTCAACAATCACCAGCTCCAATAGTTGAACAAAATCAAGTGGTTGCACCGCCAATGGTTCAACAAATGCCCCCGCAATCACAAATGCCCGCGCAAAGTATTCCATCTATGCAATAAGTTGGGTATAATGCCGTTTTCCTGCCGACGTGGTGGAATTGGTAGACACGCTACCTTGAGGTGGTAGTGGCAATAGCTGTGCTGGTTCGAGTCCAGTCGTCGGTACCATTTTTTTCTCTTCTTCTTTTTAATCGCATTTGAAATTTCCTTAAATTTTTTCCAAGGAAATTCAAATGGATAAAATCTCTAAAAACATCTCGTTATTTTCCCAGCGTTAAAATTATCTCAAGAATATGATATTTTATTTACTTTATTGTATTTTAAGATAAATTATGAATTCTGCGCAAAAACAACAATTAGGCTTTTTAAAACAAGCGGGAAGTCCATTTGCAATGTGGACGCTCGCTTTATTCGTGTTGGGGTTAGGCATTGGTTCGTTTATCACGCAGCATCCTGTTTTTATTGTTCTTTTTGGTTTTTTTGTGATTGTTGGGCTGGGAAGCATTGAAACCGCTAAACTTTTACGCAGTGCAATTCGTGCGATCGATGAAGGAAAACCTTTTCAAACTCAAGCCGTTATTAGCGTTGACACCTCTTCTGATAAAGATGAATATCATGTGCAAGTTCGAGATGCACATCAACAATGGTGGAAATTTGAATTTATTCCTCAATATTGGACACCCAAAACAGGTGAAATTGAAGTGACGGCTTATTTTTTGGAAGGCATTGAATATCCTGTTCTTTTAATAGAAAATGAAGGCATTTTAGTTCCACGATATAAACCAGAACTCATTAGGCGTTAAACTTTTGGGGTAGTGAGTTAAAAGAGAGATGTTCCCACGCCCGAGCGTGGGAACGAGGAAAAAGTATTGCAAAAAATACTCTCAGTTACATTGTATCTCTACCCAATAATTATATTAGAAGGAATAGAGTATGTTAAAGGTAAAATGCTATATAAAATTTGGCATTATTTTAATAAGTTTCTTCTGCCATTTTCAAAGTCATGCAAATGAAACTTATAGTCAAAAGTCAGAAATACAAAGACTGTCAGCAACGATAACAACTTGTAATACTCAAGGGCACTGTGCTGCACAGGAAATTTTACCTCCTGCTATTGTAAGAAAAAGTGCTCCCCAAAAAGATTTAACTCACACAGAAAAAACTCAACTTTCTCCTCATTACACATTACCTGCCCTTTCTGGAGTGGTCGTAGATGCAGAAACAGGTCAGCCTATTCAAGAAGCAATTGTAAGTTTCTCTTGGATATTACAATGGGAAAAAGGTGAGCTGCCCGTTTTATTGCAAAAATTTTTACCTCGATTAATGGTTAAACAACTTGTAACAAATCAACAAGGTTTTTTTCACTCTGATCGTCACATAGTAGAAACCAATGCCATGACGTTAGCCAATTGGAAATTACCAAAAGGAACAATACCATTAATCCGAATATATGCAAAAGGTTACCAGCGCTTAGAAATAAAAAATTTTCAAGAACCACTGGAAGGAGAAAATTCTGAATGGAAAATCTCTCCGTTGTATTTATCTAAATTACCTAATAATCAAGCTACTTTATTAGAAGAACTTATGGAATGGCGTAATGATATTGATATAGAAATGACAAGCTATAATTTAGATGTAAAAGATTTTTTAGAATTTAGTAGAATAGAAAAGCTTGTTAGATTATTCACAAGAGTTTGTGATACCTCCTTATCATCTATCGATAAACCTATTAATCCCAACGTTTGTCGTTCCGTACCAGAACGAAATTTTCTAATCTCTACAAAAGTGTTGTTGGAATATATTAATGTTGAACAACATCCAGCAATATTGTCTGCCGCCGCGATGTTAGGAAAAAAGCGTTATATTCCAATATTAAAACAGTTTATTGAACAACGTAATATTCCATTGTTCACTTCTTATATACAGGCTTATAAACTTAGCTTTAATGAGCCCTATGGAAATAGAAATGAAATCATTCCATCGCAAGTGCTGGGTTTTGAAACAGAAGAACTTCTAGTTAATTATTATACAGATCAAGATATTAGCCCTTTATTAATTGAATTGTTACATACACATTATTACCAAGATAAACGAATTTTTGATCTTATTTACCAAGAACTTGAAAGCAATAACATATCTTCTGAGCGACAAAAAGTCCTACTAAAAGTTATTACAAATACCTATCTTCCTGATATAGAACCACAGCTTTTAAAGCTATTTCCTTCTTTGCCTCCACAACAACAAGCTTCTTTGATAATAGCATTAGATCAAAAGTATCAGTATCCATTAATGATAACTGAAATAGAAACATTACTGTTGAGTAACTCTTTAAATAAAGATGAAATTGAAGAAATTACTACGGTTATTCTCCCTAGAATTGGCACTCAGCAAGCTGCAGATTTAGCAGTTAGTTTTTTAGAAAAAAATTTAAATAATTTACAATTTCTTTCCTCTCCTAATTTACCACGGTTTCTAACCAGTTTAAGTAACTTTCACCGCGATATAAAAATTAATTGGTCAATTGTAAAACAAGTTTTTACTGAACCAATGACCGAACCAATGTTATATAGTTACCTAAATTTTATAAGGGAACGTCGCCCCAAAGAAGAAGCTGAAAAAATACCTCAATATATTACAAAAAACAATATGTTACTTAATCAGAACGTTATTTATGCGCTCGCGGCTTTTGATGATCAGCAATTATGCCAACAAGTTCTACTAATTTTGCAGCAAAACATTAAAGATGGTATAGAAGAAAAATATAAAAACGAATATACTAATTTTATTAGTACTATGAATCAATGTGGAGCAAAGAAGATTCCTTTGCCAAATTTACCAAAAATGGTTTTTGTTGACCATAAAAAATCATGGGCACTTAGAGAAAAATTAAAACGCCTGACAAAAGCTTTCAAACCTTTATATCCTAATAACACCCTTAGCAACCCACAGAGGCTTGTTATGCAACAACAAGCTTTCATTAAAGAATTAAAGAAACTTTCAGAGCATCATCAAGACCTTTTAATGAATGATGGACTCTTGCGAAGAGAATTAGAACTAGAAATCATAGGAAATATCGATTTATTAGGAGATATTTTGCGCTACAAACTTAAAAAACCACTCGAAGCAGTTCAAGAATATGAAAGTTTAGCACCTTATACTTTGATTCCTTTTTGTTATGATGATCTATTAGAATTTACAACCTATTTGCTTAACTTTCTTCGCCTTGCTGATGTTTATCGTTACGATTTGAATGATAACGCAAAAGCTATAGAGTATTATATATTAGCTAAATCACAAATAAGCTATGTAATACAAATACTTATCAATCTACCTCGCTCTGCAAAACGAGGGCTTAACTCTTTTGCTAAATGGAAAGAAGCTGCAATTCCTATCTTTCAATGGTTAGAACTTTGGTTAACTGCTGAAATCGACTTTTTAAGCACAGGAAAACCTTTTGAAGGAGATTTGCCTGAAGAAGTGCTTTCTGGTTTTAAATTAGGCATTCCCTTTTTAATGTTTAGTCAAACCTCGGCAATTCCTTTACCTTCTACTTTCTTTCAAATAGTAGGAGGTGAATTAACAGATATAAATATTTTCAAACTACCTTTTAGTTCGTTCACTTTCATTAGCTCTTTGGGTTTAATAACTTCTTTAGAAGATAATCAACTGATTTTAAAATATTTAATCGAACGTGATTCGGCGCGTTTTATTACTGCAAGTTTTTTAGCCATTGTTGATGGTGTTGATGTTAATAAGCTTTCAGATCGGCGAGGATTGTATTACAGTATTTCTTCTTCTATAAAACAAGCTGAGAAATTGAAGTCTGTTGCGCAATTATTTTTTGAGCAAAATCCTGCTATAAAAACAACTAGTCTTAAAAAGAAGGACAATCCAGAGAAGATGATGGAGAGGAAGTAGATGATACGTTTGTTATAGTAGGTAGCGATAAATTGTAACTATTTGAATTTACAGAATAAATTTTAAATTAAGATGTTTGTTTGGCTTGCTATAAATACTCACAGTGAAATTTTTACTAGTATATAGTTTTAGGGATTTAATACAAATTGTTTCATACCTATATTTATAGTAAATTTCCTAAAAAGATATTAAAATAAATAGAAAAAAATAAAGGAGATAAGAAAGTGAGTTACTCATTAGATTTAAGAGAGAAAATAGTGAAGCGTGTTGAGAAGACGAATAATATGCTGGAAGTAAGCAGAGAATTTGAGATAGGGTATGAAACAGTGAGAAACTGGATGGCACTTATCGTGAAGAAAATAGATTAGCACCAAAAAAGGCTGCTGGGGTGTTGCTCCACCCCTCGCCAAGAACCTTATAAATTAAATTGGGAAGAAGTGGGAAAGCTTATAAAAGAAAACCCTATTGGTATCAACTAGAGTATGCGACCCATTTTAATGTATCACGAGGACAGATATGCAAAGTATTAAAAAGATTAAGAATAACCCGTAAAAAAGTCTAACGTATCAAGAGCAAGACGAGGAAAAAGTGATAAAGTATCATGAGGAGTTAGAGAGAACAAAAAAAGAATAGGAAGAAAAATTAGGTCACCAGGCGGAGGTGATTTATATTGATGAGAGTGCGATAAAAGAACAAGTTACAAGACGATGCGCCTACGCAATGAAGGAAGAAAAAGTAGTAGGAAAAGCCCAAGGAAAAAGACCTCATAAAATAAATATTGTCGCAGGGATAAACGGAAATGAAATGATTGCTCCTTTTATTTTTGAAGGAACGGTAGACTCAGATTTATTTAATAGTTATTTGTATCTTGTATTACTTCCTTTAGTTGCTTTTGAAGCAATTATTATCATAGATAATGCAAAATATCATTTATCTGAAGAGGGGTAGAGCAACACCCCAAAACGAGAGAACTCATTGAAGAAAAAGGGTATCGTTTAGTTTATTTATCACCTTATTCTTCCGAATTAAATAGGATAGAAAAATATTGGGAATTCTTAAACGCTATATTCAGCGATTTCGGTGTTTTTTTCTTCTCTGTGATGACACCCTTTTCTTTGTTTTTAACACCTTTAAGCCTTTTCATATTTTATTAGGAACTTAACTATAACTTCCTTTATTTTTTCTTAAAATTTGATTTTATCAATATCATTTTCTTCAATTAATTACTGCGCCATTTTCCACGATCCAAAAAAAAGCAAAGCTAAAATGCTCTGCTTTTTCAAATAAGGTGCTATTCCCATTCAATAGTGGCGGGGGGCTTTCCTGAAATGTCATACACCACGCGAGAAATGCCTTTGACTTCATTGATAATTCGGCTTGAAAGGGTTTCTAGCATTTCATATGGCAAACGACTCCATTTTGCAGTCATGAAATCAATCGTTTCTACCGATCTTAATGACACAACATAATCATAATGTCGAGCATCTCCGGTTACGCCTACGGATTTCACCGGAATAAATACCGCAAAGGCTTGACTGACTTTATCGTACCAATCATTTCTTCTCAATTCTTCAATAAAAATGGTATCAGCTTGACGTAAAATATCTGCAAATTCTTTTTTAACTTCACCTAAAATGCGCACGCCTAAGCCTGGACCAGGAAATGGATGACGAAATACTAAATCTCTCGACAAACCCAGTTCTAATCCAATTTTTCTCACTTCATCTTTAAATAATTCTCGTAACGGTTCTATTAATTTTAGTTTCATATAATCGGGTAATCCTCCCACATTATGATGCGATTTGATCACATGGGCTTTACCTGATTTTGTTCCCGCTGATTCAATGACATCGGGATAAATAGTTCCTTGCGCTAACCATTTGGCGTTGCTTAATTTCGCGGCTTGTTCTTCAAACACATCGATAAATAAGTTCCCGATTATTTTACGTTTTTTCTCTGGATCGGTTATTTCTTGTAATGCACTTAAAAAACGTTGTTCTGCATCAATATGAATGACTTTTACACCCAAATGTTTCGCAAAATTTGCCATCACTTGTTGCGCTTCGTTCAAACGCAATAAACCATTATCGACAAACACACAAGTTAATTGTTGTCCAATCGCTCGGTGTAATAATGCCGCCGTCACCGCTGAATCGACTCCGCCAGAAAGCCCTAAAATAACTTCATCTTCACCGACTTGCTCACGAATTTGTTTAATGCTATCTTCAATAATATTAGCGGGAGTCCACAACATTTCACAACCACAAATCTCATGCACAAAACGATTTAAAATACGTTGACCTTGGGCGGTGTGAGTTACTTCAGGATGAAATTGCAAACCATAAAAGTTTTTCTCTTCATTCGCCATGCCAGAAATCGGCGTGTTCTCAGTTTCTGCAATGACTTTAAAACCCTCTGGAAGTTGAACAACTTTATCGCCATGACTCATCCACACATCTAATAATCCAAATCCTTCTGGACTAATGTGATCTTCAATACCTTGTAATAATTTTGAATGCCCGCGTGCTCTCACTTGCGCATAACCAAATTCGCGTTTGTCAGAAGAACCCACTTTGCCGCCAAGTTGCTCTGCCATCGTTTGCATTCCATAACAAATGCCTAATACGGGCAAACCTAATTCAAATACAATTTGAGGCGCACGAAAGTGAGAAGATTCATTCACGGATTCGGGGCTGCCAGATAAAATAATTCCTTTAGAATCAAAGGCTTTGATTTTACCAGTATCTATATCATAACTGTGAATTTCGCAATATACGCCACTTTCTCGGACACGCCGAGCAATTAATTGGGTATATTGAGAGCCAAAATCTAAAATTAAAATCCGTTGTGCGTGAATATTTTTCATTAACGTAGAAATCCAAATTAAAAAGTATATAAAGAAGGGCTAACGATTTCTAAATGTTTGCCATGTTGAGTGAGTAAAAACAAACCTTTTTCTGTCGTTTTTTTAATTAATTCTGGGTAAGTAACTAAACTTGCAATTCCTGCATAAACTTTATAACCTTTAAACATCGGAAATAATTTTCTTAAATTAGGAATTTTTTTATCAATCATGTTATCCACTAAGTTAAGATGAGCCTTGCTTTTTACTTCAATTAATGCCAACGCATTTCCGTTCACTAAAATCAAATCAAATTCATCAACAATATTATTTTGATCGCCGCTTAAATTACGATGAATAGTGTGAAAAGTCATCTCTCCAATTCGAGGATTTCTTTTTAAACTTCTAAAGAAAAATTCCTCAGCTTCTTCTCCACGATTATTGTTCACATCACCAAATAACTTAGCGAGTTTATTTAATTTTTCATCGGTTTTGGCGAGTTGCGCATCGGTTTTGGCGAGTTGTGCATCGGTTTTGGCGAGTTGCGCATCGGTTTTGGCGAGTTGTGCATCAGTTTTAGCTAATTGTGCATCGGTTTTAGCTAATTGCATTTCTAGTTGGGCATAGCGACGTTCTCTTTCTTCGGAAAGTTTTGCCATAAAAGCCCAAAATTCTTTTTCGTTTGTTACTTGTTCGGGATTCATTTCTAACTCACTTTCAAATACGTTACGGTGTAAGCTAATTGCTGCGCTTGGGTAGAAAGTTGTTCTGCCATCGTTGCGAGTTCTTCAGACGCGCTGGCATTTTGTTGAGTAATTTTGTGTAGTTCGGTAATAGATTGATTAACCTGATCTGCGTTGACGGATTGTTCATGGCTAGCGGTGCTAATGTCGCGCATTAAGTTAGCGGTGCGTTGGATGTCGCTAACTAGTTGATTTAACATATTTTTTGCGGTTTGAGTGGTTTGCATACTATTTGAAGAGAGAGCATTAATTTCGGTGGCGGCGCGATGACTTAGACCCGCGAGTTCACGAATGGAAGCGGCGACCACTTTAAAGCCTTTACCATGTTGACCTGCACGGGCAGCTTCAATCGATGCATTTAACGATAATAGATTGATTTGTTTAGAAATATCTTCAATAACAGACAATTTTTGGATAATTTGTTGACTTGCACTAATTGCTTCGTCGACAGCCTGACCTGTTTGAGTGGCGTCGGTGGCGGCTTGAGTGGCGATGCGTTCGGTATGGCGAGCGTTTTCAGAAGTTTGTTTAATGCTAGCGCTCATTTGTTCCATTGAGGCGGAAATTTCTTCAGCCGCTTCGGATTGATGGGTCGCGCCTCGCATTAATTGCTGAGAGGTTGCGCTTAAAGCTTGACTACCGCTCGTCGCGGCGGAGACGTTTCTTTGCACATCGTTAACGATTTGTACCAAATTAATACTCATATTTTTCAGCGCACCCATCAATAAACCTGTTTCATCATGATTTTTAACGGGAATATCCACTAACAAATTTCCTTCTGCGATACTATCTGCAATATTGACAGCATATTGAATATGTTTAGTAATCGAGCTTGCCAGATAATAAATAACTACAAACAACAATGCGGAAATAATAACGCTAAAAATAGTCATATTAATCAATAAATTATTTGCTTGTGTATATAAGTCTTCGTAAGGAATACTAAAGGTAACAATCCAATTATTTTGAGTCCACCCAAAGGTTATGGGCAAACCTACGGTTAATACCTTTTTCTCTAAAGAATAAGAATATCTTTCTAAGGTGAATTCTTTACCGCTCAATACAGCTTCAATAAAGGCTGTATTTTTAGACACATCCTTCATTTTTTTACCTAAATCTTTTTCATATTTTGGGTTAGTAGAAATTAGCATTTTTCCTGTTTGAGAATAAACATTGCTATGGATATCGCTAGTGAACAATGCTTTATGAGATTTAAGAGTATCCTTTAATTGTTCAAACAACAAATCAATACCCGCAATGCCAACAAATTTTTTGTCTTTATTAAAAATAGGAACGACTAAAGATGTCATTAAAACCTCTTTTCCATCAATAGGATACAAATAAGGTTCGATAACTTGTTCTCGCAGATATTTTTTAGGTAATTGATAGTAGTCTCCCTCGCCTTCTTTTTCGTAGTTCACTAAAGGTTCTAAAATAACTTCTTGTTTGTCATTTCTTACCCAATACGGAATAAAACGACCCGATTGATCGTGACCTTTAGTATTTACAAAATCGGCGTCTTTTCCATCAAAAGCGTTGGGTTCAAATAACACATAACTTGCCAAAAAGTAAGGATGACTTTCAGTAAAGTGCTTTAAAATTTGATTAGCTTGTTCGCGGTTTAAGATGGGTTGTTCAGCTTGAATAGCAGCTTCAAAAACTTTCGTTAATGCGCGTGCTTCGTTAAGCGCTATTTCCAATTCAGCTTTAACTGCATAAGCATAACGGTAACCTGCTTGCTGAGCGATTTCTTGTATATTGTGACGCGCTAATTGGTAATTTTGATAGCCAATCAAAGCAGAAAGTAAGGCTAACGCAATAAGCGTTACTGCCCCGATGCTCCAGCTTAAACGACTCGCGATTCTCATTTTTTTGAAAATCTTAAAATAAGACCACATACCAATCCCTTCGTTGTTATATCTTCGTTAAAAAAGCAGTGTACTGAAAACTCCTAACCTTAGGCAAGTGTCTTCTTTTTACGGGAAGATTTAAAGCGTGTGCCTAATTGTTAGCATAAAATATAGAGCTATTATTTAGAGGGTAGTGATCAAATTAAGATGAGAATTATTTTTATAACTCTATAAAAATAAACATAAAACTCATAAAAACATCTCTTATTTTTAATCACTGCTATTTAGGGATAGTGTTCAATAAATGATGACGGAGTTTTCTTTAACTTAATGAAAATAAAAGTAAATTTTCTAAAACGCCCCGTCATTTTTGGATAGTGAATAAATTCGAATGATTGATCTCTTCTTGCTCCCAGGTTCGAGCGTCACTGGCATTAAGTTAAGGAAAAAGGAAAAAAGCGTTATAATTATGGATAAAAATCAAGGAGATAGTAAGATGTTAAAAAAAAGGGCTAATAGAAGTGATTCAGGATTGCAGAAACTCAGATGAAATAAGAAGAAAATATTGGCGAGGGGTGGAGCGCCCCCAAGGAGAGCATTATTGAAGCATAGATTTTTTGGTAGTGTATAAATTAAGATGATATAATAGAATGTAGAAATAAAGAAAAAATAGAGGAAAATAGGGAAATGAATTGTCCAAGAGGTGATTCAGATTATATCGTAAAAAATGGCATAAGTTTATCGCGGGGTATTATTGCTCCACCCCAAACAAAAGTACAAATGTAGAAAATGTGATAATAAATCCAGAAAAGACAATAAGTGAAGAAAAGAAAGCGATTATAGATAAATTATTATGAGAGAAAATCTCGTTGAGAGGTATTGCAATAAGTATCGGTGTTTCAGGCGTTGGAGCAGCACACCACGTTTTTAAAGAAATATTTAGCTAGCATTTTTCAAATATAACTTTAGTGGAACGTTACCTTTTACTAATCTAACTTTGGATTTTGAAGGCGATGGTGTAGTGGATTTCAACACCACAGATAATACTGTTAGTTTGCCTTCTCACATTTATAGCAACGCGGGTTGGTATTCTCCAACGATTACCTTAACTGATGCTCAAGGAACTACGCATACTGCACAAACGATTTTATTAGTGCAAGATGCGAATCAAATCGATGCCATGTTCTTAGAAATGTGGCAAGGCATGAATAACGCTTTAATTGCACGAGATAAAACAACGGCATTACAGTTTCTCAA
>JGI20214J51650_10001616_pt1 | contig 14313 bp, 11 predicted proteins | sample WetSurMetagenome_FD_51650 | JGI IMG/M metagenome (IMG submission 51650) | reverse complement strand
AGTTGCCTGTTATGATATAGCCAGTTGAGCCTGTCGATCAGGTATTCAACCTGCGATAAAGTGAATACTCTGCGTGGAAATGCGAGTCTCATAAGTTCAAGATCTGCAAGGATATCATTACCGTTTTCATCACGAATGCTGCTAATCGTACCCCTCTCCATTCCTCTGCAACCCGAGATAAGATAAAATGCAGCTACAAGTGCACCAGCAGGATATTCTTTCTGCGGGACGTGCGGAAGAAAACCCTGTGCTTCAACATGGCAGCCAAGAGCTCCACCTGGCAGAATCACTGGTATACCAAGCTTGTCAATTTCGTTTGCTGCATAGTTAATGAATGATGGAGATTGTCCTACCACATCTTCCTCAAGTGTTTCGTATAAGCCAACCGCCATAGCTTCAATCTCCCTGATGGAAATTCCTCCGTAAGTAAGGAATCCTTCATACAGAGGTACCAGATCTTTCATCTTGTTGTAAAGATCCTTGCTATTTGTGCAGATTGCACCTCCACGGGAAGAACTTACTTTTCTTCCNGAAAAGTAGACTATATCAGACAATTCGCTCATTTTGNCTATAATGAACCCGATNGATTTATCAAGGTATTCAGCTTCCCTCTTCTTGATGAAATAGGCATTCTCTCCGATAAGNCTTGCATCGAGAACAACTATGATTTTATACTTATCAGCTACCTTCCTGACATCCATAAAATTTTTCATTGAAAAAGGCTGACCTCCGATAAGATTAGTTGAAGCTTCCATCCTTATGAAGGGAACATTCTCGGGTCCTTCTTTCTTTATCAGATCTTCAAGTCGGTTAATATCAATATTTCCTTTGAACGGGTTAGTACTTTTAATCTTCATTGCTTCCGGCGTGTAAAGCTCTACAACTTTACCCCCGTTCAACTGAATATGAGCCAGCGTTGTTGTGAAATGATAGTTCATTGGGACGACTGACCCCTTTTTTACAAATACCTGTGAAATAATATTTTCAGCTGCTCTTCCCTGGTGAACCGGTAGCAGGAGTTTTTTTCCGAAAACATCCAAAACTGCTTTCTCGAATCTTACAAAGCTCTGCGATCCGGCATAAGCATCATCAGCCACCATCATCTTCGAAAGTTGTTCATCGCTCATGGCGTTTGTACCACTGTCGGTAAGCATGTCAAGAAAAATATCTTTAGTTCCGAGAAGAAATGAGTTAAATCCTGCTTCTTCAATTGCTTCCTTACGGCGTTCAATTGGAACCAGTTTCAAAGACTGCACAATGCGCACTTTGTGCATCTCGAGAGGAATCTCTTTTCCACTGAAAAATTTCACTGTTCTTTTTTTCTGAGTTTTTTCCATGATCTATTTTAGTTTGGTTGAAAGTTTTTAAAAAAAAAGCTTACCGTTTCTGGTAAGCCTTATATTTTGAAAATTACGTTATTGCACTAATTTATCACAGGTCTCACCATTTTCAACCTGCTATAATAATAGTAATAATAAATACCAATATTTAACTTAATAATGCCCATTACTTAATATCTGACTTCAAACCTAAGCTAATTTTGTTCAAAAGCAAAGAAAATCAGCTAAAAAGTTAAAAATATATTCTATCTCATTTGAGAATCCGTTTTTCGTCTTTCGGAATAGTGTTTTGAATCTCCCCATTCATCGTAAATCACTTCAGCATCGGCAAGGCTTATACGTGCTTCGAGACAACTCTGACAATCTTCAGCAGAATCGTCGGTGCAAGGTTTATTATCGTACAGCTTATAGCTGTCACGATATTTACCTGGCGTAATATTCGGCATGAGAATATTCGCCCCGATCTTTACCGCTTTTCCCTTCCGATTGGATCGATTGCCTGCAGCGCTGTAGCAGCAACGATGTTTATATCTCTCATCATAATCCTGATTATAGCGATCATTTTAAGAGTGAGATCAAACCTATCCTTAAGCGGCATCAGGTTTTCCGAATATTCAATTAGAGGAGTGTCGGCATGTTCAATATATGGACCCATACCGCACATGTCAATATTAAAGCTTTTCATAAACAGGAGGTCGCCGGCGAGATCATCCATCGTCTGAAAAGGCAGGCCAATCATAACTCCTGTACCGGTCTGGTAACCAATGTCCTGCAGGCTTTTTAGACAGCTGAGCCGACGATTGAAATCATGCTTTGAATCATTGGGGTGGATCTTATTATAGAGCGACTGATTGGTCGATTCCACTCTTAGAAGATAACGATGGGCTCCTGCGTCAAACCATCTCTTATAGACTTCAGGTTCCTGTTCACCAACAGACAGAGTCACGCCCAGTTTTCCATCAGATAGTTCCTTTATTTTATAAAGGAGATTCTCTATCCTTCCTGTTACTGATGAACTCTCAAGTTCGCCTGATTGAAGAGCTATCGACCCATATCGGTTTGTAAATGCAAATCGGGCGGCAGCAATTATCTCTTCATCAGACAGGTTATATCTTACTAAGTTTTTATTACCCTTTCTTATTCCACAGTAGAGACAATCTTTAGAGCAGATGTTCGAAAATTCGATCAGTCCCCTGAACCAGACCTTATTGCCAATATATTTTTCTTTTATTTCCGCAGCTTCTTTGAAGAGAAAAGTTCTCTCTTCCCCCTGGGTTTCAAGCAGTGAAATGATATTTTCCTTTGTGAAAGCATCCCGTTCAAGTATCTCTTTTATTGTCAAATCCATAAACTATTTAATCAGACTTCAAAGGTACTTAAATCTATATCAATTTAGTTCCTTGCCTTTCTCCTTATTTTTTGCCCCCCAACCCCCCTAAAGGGGGGCTAATCCGTCACAAGGGAAAGTGACTTTTATCTTTTCGGGTAAATTGCGTTTGATGTGATTCAATACTTCTAAATGTTTGAACATTTACCCCCCTTCAGGGGGGCAGGGGGGCAACAAATCACAGTATAGGATTCAGAGGATGAGGTCTAGAACCCTCTGCCAAACATTCCCCAGAGGGTAACTTTTAATTCCTGCCATCTGGTCATTGCAGCACCGGCAAAACTATTCGTATACGAGGTGACATATTTTTTTGCTTCTTCATTTTTGCCCTCTTTGATCAGTTTAACCACTGTTTGTTCTACAAGNGGCATTTCAGCAAATGCCTTATCCTCTAATTCCTTAACTGCAGGTTCAATTAATAACCTGCCTCTTGACCAGTTTACTGTTGCAAGCCTGTTGGCTTCACGGAATGACCAAATGGCTGCATCGGTTCTGTAACGAGGCTGGCCACAGATACTGAATGAATAAGGAAGGGTTAAAACGCCNGAAAAAACAGGGATCCTGGGACTTTCACCCGGATTATCAAATGAAAACCATGCAACTGCTCCGACCTCATCGGGCAACCAGTCGCGGCATTGAATCACATGAGAATAAGAACAGCCAGCAATAGCTATCGTTCTCTGTCTTTCAATCAGTCCCGGCTTAATTCCATTCAGTAAAGACCTGATATCGTTATTCATCCAATTGTTGATGACAGGTGTTTTTACCTGTTTCTCAATCTCCTTTCCATCCTTATCCTTTTCTTTTATAGTGATTAGAAGGTTTTTTGTCATATCCCACTGGGTTCCTTCATATGTTTCCCTGAAGAATTTCATTATATCACTTGGAGATTGTTTCTTTTCCGGCTTAACCGAAAATGGTAACTCTTCTGCATCAAAGGATAGATTCAAAGAGGGAGCCAGCGTGCTTAGGACATAATATTCCCTTATTGAGAATGGCTTCTTACCATTAATTACTTTCCAGAATTTGAATGGTTCTTTTCCATCCCAGTAGCTGAGTTTTTTAGCAACATTCTGCAGGTCGGAGCTATACATGAAGTAATCGTGGTTTTTAAAATCAACAATTGAAATCCTTGGAATATTTGCACATATACCGACATTTTCATCAGGAATTCTTTCAGCGCACCATATTGCTGAAGGTTTACCCTTGCCNGATCCGGCAATTTCCAGCTGCCANACTTCTTTAGGATCAGCTAAAGTAATACACTCAGCAAGGTCAGCATACCCATATTCTTCAGCGAGACTGCCGATAAGAGTTATTGCTTCCCTGGCTGTTTTACACCTTTGAAGGGCAATCTTCTCCAGCTCTTCGATATAGAACATTCCATCTGAATTGACCAGCTCATCTCTCCCATAAATTGTTGTTTCGCCAATGGCCAATTGCTTTTCATTAAGACAGGGGTAAGCAGTATTAAGAAATGCATAAGTTTCCCCGACTTCAGAAACTTGTCCTTTCAGTGTAACTTTAGACATATCCCATGCTTCTTCAGTATGGAGCATCCCCGCATAAACNGGATGCATTATGCCGGCTTCATATTTCTGATGCGGGTATATTTCAAGCCATGTTCTGTAGTTTCCGTCACAACTATGAGAAGTCATTACAGATCCATCAGTTGAGGCAAGTTTACCTACCATTATTGTAGTACAATTCTCACCATAGCCCGGCCCGTCGGGATCGATATCAGCATATTGTGCGTGAATTAAAAATGAAAAACCAAATAGGAAGACTATCATCCATGAAATCCGGGGATTGACTTTTTTCATTACACTGATTTTTAAATTTGTAATTTGATTTTGATGTACTATACAAAAGTAATTTTTTAAGAGGGATCACCAAACTTAGTCACATTTTTAAAATGGTTTCCTGTTTTTTTTAAACCTATAAACTTATCTCCATTCCGATATTTCTTGCCACTTAGGGTGTCTCAAAAGTCGAAATCCATTAACCGCAAAGGTCGCTAAGTCCCGATAGCTATCGGGATTTCGCAAAGCTCGCAAAGTCCCGATAGCTATCGGGATGAATGGCTGAATATTAACTTTGCGTTCTTTGCGCATACTTTGTGTTCTCTGCGGTTAAAATGGTCTTTTGAGACAACCTCATTCAAGAAAACATGATAATTGAAGCTTGATGGCAAGGAAACACAAAAGTATTCAGGGAATGGGGCAAGGAAACAGATGACATTTATCTTGTTTTTATACTATTTATTTTTATTAACTTGCTTTAATTATTTAAGACAAGAAATTGACTGTAAGTCTTTATATATCAGAAACGTATTTATTTGTCGTTGCTCATAATGTCGGCTATCTGAAGAGGTTTGCCGGCTTGTAGTTTTCTGTTTATCCGGTTTATTGAATTTTATAATTCATTCCTTTACCACTATTATAGCATATGATAAACGAAAAACTTATTAATCCTGCAAGCATAGTTGTCATTGGAGGATCAGACGATCTTTTCAAGCCAGGAGGCAAAGTTCTCAAGAATATAATCGACGGAAAGTTCGCCGGGAAATTGTATGTAGTTAATCCCAGGCAAGATTTAATTCAGGGTATTAAGTCTTACAGGGATTTAAAAGATATACCTGAAACAGATCTGGCTATACTGGCGATTCCCTCATCATTGTGTTTAAATGCAGTTAAGCTGCTTGTACATGAGAAAAATACAAAAGCATTTATAATTATATCTGCCGGATTCAGTGAAGCAGGTGCAGAGGGGTTAAAACTTGAAAAAGAAATTGTAGAGGTTATCGATAGTGCCGGAGGATGCCTTATCGGACCAAATTGCATTGGGGTTNTCACACAGTCATATCAGGGTGTTTTTACATCTCCTGTTCCAAAGCTTGATAAACGGGGATGTGATTTTGTTTCCGGTTCTGGTGCTACCGCAGTTTTTATTTTTGAATCTGCGATGCCTAAAGGGCTTAATTTTTCNAGTGTATATTCGGTTGGAAACAGTTCGCAGACAGGTGTCGAAGAGGTATTGGAGTTCTGGGATGAAACTTATGATCCGGAAATCAGTTCCCCGATAAAATTGATATATGTTGAAAGCATACGTAATCCGGATAAGCTCCTGCATCATGCATCGTCCCTCATAAGGAAGGGGTGCAGGATCGCGGCAATAAAAGCGGGGACAACAGAAGCCGGCAGCAGGGCAGCTTCCTCACATACCGGCGCTATGGCTTCATCTGATTCTGCAGTTGAAGCATTGTTCAGGAAAGCCGGTATAGTAAGATGTTCAGGCCGTGAAGAATTGACCACGGTCGCATCAGTATTTTTTCACAAAAAGCTTAAAGGGAAAAATATTGCAATCATTACACATGCAGGGGGACCAGCCGTGATGCTTACTGATGCATTGTCAGCCGGGGGAATGAATATCCCTAAGATATCAGGATTTCATCACGATAATCTGCTTGCGATGATGAATCCGGGTGCTTCGGCTGTGAATCCTATTGATATGATAGCTACTGCAACAACTGATCAGCTAGAAAGGGTGATTGAATATGTCGATAAACAATTGCCTCTGATAGACGGGATGAGCGTGATCTTTGGAAGCAATGGGCTTAACGACATGACGGAGATCTATGACTTGTTGCATAAAAAAATACTGGATTGCAATAAGCCTCTTTATCCTATTTTGCCATCGGTTACAAGTTCTTCGGAAGAACTCGGGTATTTTCTTAATAAAGGCCATGTAAACTTCCCCGATGAAGTTGTGCTGGGAAGAGCATTGACAAAAATTTTCAACACGCCATCTCCTGCAGAAGAGAAGATTTTTCTTGAAAATATTGATGTTTCACTGGTAAGAAAGATTATCGATGCATCGCCTGATGGTTATCTGGAGCCGTCAATCATTCAGCATCTGCTTCTTGCAGCNCATATTCCGGTTGTTAAAGAAAAAGTTGTCACTTCAAAAAAAGAGTTGTTATCTGTTGCGAACAAAACAGGCTATCCACTGGCATTAAAGGTTGTAGGACCGGTTCACAAATCGGATGTTGGTGGAGTCACCCTTAATATAAAATCGCTCAAACATCTTGAAGCTGAGTTTAGAAGGATGATGCAGATTAAAGGAGTAAAGGCTGTACTTGTNCAGCAGATGCTCTCAGGAACTGAACTTTTCATNGGAGCTAAATATGAACCACGCTTTGGCCATATAATTCTTTGCGGGTTGGGCGGAATNTTCGTTGAAGCTCTNGGAGATACCTCGTCGGGACTTGCGCCTCTTACTTTCAATGAAGCAGAATCAATGATCAGGAGTCTNAGAAGCTATAGTATTATTANNGGAACCCGGGGAAAACCAGGAATTAATGAGGCAAAATTTGCTGAAATTATTGTCAGACTGTCGAGTTTATTGCGATATGCAACTGAAATAAAGGAGATGGATCTTAACCCGCTTATTGGAAGTCGTGATGGTATCACAGTCGTTGATGCAAGGATCAGAATTGAGAGGTAATCTTCGCGATGTTTTTACTACCTAATAAATTTTATGTTTATATTCGAAAATTCTTTTTACTCTAAAAATCGTTAAATATATGATTATTCATCAGTTATCAATTTTTCTTGAAAACAAATCAGGACGTCTTACAGAAGTGCTTGAAACTCTTGGAGATGAGAATATCAGGATAACTGCANTGAGCGTNGCTGATACNACCGAATTCGGGATTCTGCGTCTCNTGGTATCTGATCCNGAGAAGGCCAGGGAGATTTTGAAAAAGAAAAACTTTACAGTTAATCTTACAGAAGTTATTTCCGTAATGGCTCCGAATGAAGCGAAACATTATGCAAAGATTCTGAAGATANTATCGGATCTGGATATTAGCGTGGAATACACCTATGCCTTTTCGGTNGGTGATAAGTCAATNATCATACTTCGCTGCAGCAATTCAGAGAATGCTATTAAAGCTCTTAAAAGTCATGAAATGGAGCTGCTGAAGGCCAGTGATTTATATAAAATTTAAGATATGGAAATTTGGAACCGCCATTTCGAGTGCATGGACCGGGATGGAATCAGACATGTTCAAAGTGAAAGATTAAGAGAAACAGTTGAAAGAGTATATTTCAATGTGCCTTATTACAGGAACAAGATGCAGGAAGCCGGTTTAGGACCGGAAAGTATCAGGACGATTGATGATATAGTAAAACTGCCTTATACTACTAAACAGGACCTCAGGGATAATTATCCTTTTGGNTTATTTGCTGTTCCTATGAGTGAGATTGTGCGAGTGCATGCTTCATCGGGTACNACGGGTAAACCAACTGTTGTCGGTTATTCGAGAAATGATATTGCAACATGGTCNGAAGTGATGGCACGTACNTTGACAAGTGCCGGAGCCAATAGAAATGATTTTATCCAGGTTGCCTATGGATACGGACTTTTTACCGGCGGACTGGGNCTNCATTACGGCGGAGAAAAAATAGGAGCATCAGTAATACCCATTTCAGGTGGCAACACAGTTCGACAACTTCAGCTGATGCACGATTTCGGAAGCACTGTTCTGGCTTGCACTCCATCGTATGCTTTATTTCTCGCCGAGGCAATACAGGAAAGNGGGATTAATCGCGATGACCTGAAACTGCGCGTGGGTGTTTTTGGAGCAGAACCATGGACAGAAAACATGAGGAGGGAGATAGAAGATAAACTTCGAATAAAAGCAATNGATATCTACGGACTGAGNGAGATTATNGGNCCGGGTGTGGCAAGTGAATGCCCGGTACAGGAAGGTTTGCACATAAACGAAGATCATTTNTATCCCGAAATAATTGATCCCGATACCCTCAATGTTTTACCTGAAGGAAGCAGAGGAGAACTGGTATTTACTACAATTACAAAAGAAGGTTTGCCTCTTATCCGATACAGAACACGGGATCTTACAAGGCTTAATTATAAGAAGTGTGCGTGTGGCAGAACTATGGTNCGGATGGAGAAATGTCTCGGACGAAGTGATGATATGCTGATAATCCGTGGAGTGAACCTGTTTCCTTCACAGGTTGAAAGCGTTTTGCTCGAAATGAGCGAAATTAAACCTCATTACCTGCTGATTGTCGACAGGGTTAATAATCTCGACACACTTGAACTGAAAGTTGAAGTTGATGAAGCTTTCTTCCAGGATAAAATCAGTCAGCTTGAATCTCTTCGCCAGAAATTGCAGAATAATCTTGAGAGTTCTCTTGGACTGGGAATCAAGGTGACTCTCGTTGAACCCAAGATTATTGAAAGAAGCGAGGGTAAATCAAAACGTGTTATTGATAAACGGAAATATTAATTATACTAAAACACCATGACTGATTTTCCTATATCTCCCGATTTGATTAAAACTATTGCCGGTACAATAAGTATTCCTTCACCAGGAACTTGTTCAATTCGTGAAATTGTTCACCTTGTCGACATTATTGAAAAGAAAACAGGCATAAAATTTGTAAGGATGGAAATGGGCGTTCCGGGTCTTCCTGCTCCTTCTATTGGAATTGATGCTGAAATAGCTGCACTTAAAAGCGGTGTTGCCTCAATTTATCCCGACATCTCAGGCATTGAGTCTTTGAAAAATGAAACTGCAAGATTCATAAAGCTATTCCTTAATACGCATATTAATCCCGAAGGCTGTATTCCTACTGTTGGTTCTATGATGGGTGCTATGGTGAGTTTTCTTGTTGCAAACAGAAATGACAGGACAAAAGAGGGAACTCTGTTTCTCGATCCCGGATTTCCGGTTCAGAAACAGCAGGTTAAAATGCTTGGACATGATTATTGTTCTTTTGATATCTATAATTTCAGGGGAAAGAAACTCAGAGATAAGCTGGAAACTTATCTGAAACCTGGCAAAATTTCCTCATTATTGTTTTCAAACCCTAACAATCCTACCTGGATATGTCTGACAGAGGAAGAACTTGCTATAATTGCTGATCTTTGCAGGAAATATGATGTTATCCCGATTGAGGACCTGGCATACTTCGGAATGGATTTCCGCAAAGACTATTCAAATCCAGGAATTCCACCATTCCAGCCGACAGTTGCACACTATACTGATGAATATATTATGCTTATTTCGAGTTCCAAAATATTTAGTTATGCAGGTCAGAGAATAGGTATGCTGGTAATATCTGATAAGCTTTTTAATAGATCATATCCTGACCTTTTGAGATATTATTCAACAGATAAATTTGGCCATTCAGCTATCTTTGGGGCATTATATGGCTTATCAGCCGGTGTGTCTCATTCGGTTCAATATGGCTTAGCTGCTCTTCTTAAGGCAGTTAATGATGGAGAATATAAGTTTAGAGATGATGTGTTGGAATATGGTGAAAAGGCTGGTGAAATGAAAAAAATGTTTGTTTCAAATGGTTTCAGTATTGTTTACGACCGGGATCTTGACGAACCACTGGCTGATGGATTTTATTTCACTATCGGCTATCCCGGAATGTCAGCAGATGAACTAATCAGCCGGCTGTTATGTTATGGTATAAGTGCAATTTCCCTGGTGTCAACCGGTAGCGAAAGATCTTATGGTTTGAGAGCATGTGTTTCCAAAGTTCCCAGAACTCAATTTATCGATCTGGAGAAGCGTTTGAGAAAATTTAGTACTGATCACCCTGCAAAAATGAATTAATAAATAGAATATGGCAAAGATACGTGGAAGTATTGTGGTAAATGTTGAGAGGTGTAAGGGATGCGAAGTGTGTATGGTCTCTTGTCCTACGGGTACAATCGCAATGGCAAAAGAGGTGAATGGTAAAGGCTATAATTACGCTTTTCCTGCTAATCCTGAATTGTGTATTGGTTGTGCCAATTGTGCTATGGTTTGTCCCGATGGAGTGATAACAGTTTATAAAACAAAAATATAGGCATCGATGGAAAAGGAATTAAGATTGATGAAAGGCAATGAAGCTGTTGCTGAAGCTGCTATCCGTGCCGGAGTGGATGGCTATTTTGGCTATCCGATTACTCCTCAGACTGAAATCATTGAATATCTGATGGAGGCAAATCCGGCTGAAACAACAGGAATGGTTGTTCTCCAGGCAGAAAGTGAAGTCGCAGCGATTAATATGGTCTATGGTGGTGCTGCCTGTGGGAAAAAAGTAATGACTTCCTCTTCTTCACCCGGGATAAGTCTTAAACAGGAAGGCATCTCTTACATCGCAGGAGCTGAACTTCCATGTCTTATCGTTAATGTTGTCAGAGGAGGACCGGGTCTGGGGACGATTCAACCGGCACAATCTGACTATTTTCAGTCAACAAAAGGCGGAGGTCACGGCGACTATCACCTCATAGTTCTTGCTCCTGCATCAGTACAGGAGATGGCTGATTTTGTTGAACTGAGTTTCGAACTCGCATTTAAGTACAGGAATCCCGTCCTTATGTTGTCTGATGGTGCGATTGGTCAGATGATGGAAAAAGTATACCTGAGTCCTCAGAAGGAGAGATCAAAAACTGTTCCCGAATGGGCTACCACAGGTAAACCTTCTACAAGGGAAAGAAACATTATAACTTCCCTCGATCTTGATCCAAACAGGCAGGAAGTATTTAACACTAAACTCCTCGCGAAATACGATGAGATTAGGGAAAATGAGGTACGATATGAAGAGTTTCAGTGTGAAGATGCCGAATACCTGTTGATTGCTTATGGTACAAGCGCAAGGGTATGTCAGAAATCGGTGCAGATTGCAAGGGAACAAGGTATTAAAGCCGGGTTGCTCAGACCAATAACACTTTTTCCTTTTCCAACAAAAAGAATTGCTGAACTTGCCGGCAAAGTAAAAGGAATGCTATCGGTCGAGATGAGTGCCGGACAGATGGTAGAGGACGTGCTTCTGGCAGTAAACGGCAGGGTTCCTGTCTATCATTTTGGCAGAATGGGAGGTATTGTTACAACACCTGAAGAGGTTGTTGAGAATTTGAAATCAAAATTCATAGGAGGTTAAGAAATGGTACAAGCTACTGGGATAAAAGAAATAATAAAACCCGAGAATCTGGTATATAAGAAAACAAATATTATGACAAGAAACATTTTGTCATATTGCCCGGGATGCGGACATGGAACCGCCCACAGGATACTTGCCGAAATAATTGATGAAGAAGGCCTTCAATCGGAAGCCATAGGAGTTTCTCCCGTCGGCTGTTCGGTCTTTCTTTATTACTATCTGGATATTGATTGGCAGGAAGCTGCGCATGGCCGTGCTCCTGCAGTTGCAACTGCAATTAAACGTCTTTTGCCTGATAAATTTGTATTTACCTATCAGGGCGACGGCGATCTTGCAGCAATAGGAACTGCTGAAACTATTCACGCGTGTAACAGGGGAGAAAATATACTGATAATCTTTATTAACAACGGTATTTATGGTATGACCGGAGGACAGATGGCTCCCACAACGCTTCCGGGTATGAAATCATCGACATCTCCCTATGGAAGAGATGTTAAAACCATGGGTAATCCACTTAAAATAACAGATATTGTTGCATCTCTTCAAGGATCTTATTATGTTACAAGACAGAGTGTACATACTGCTGCAAATGTAAAAAAGACTAAGAAAGCTATTAGAAAAGCTGTTCAATATCAGAAACTTAATAAAGGAACATGTCTGGTGGAGATTGTTTCAAACTGCCCGTCAGGGTGGAAGATGACACCTGTTCAATCTAATAAGTGGATGGAGGAAAACATGTTCCCATTTTATCCTCTTGGAGACCTAAAGACTCCGGAAGAATAATCAGTATCGGTAAATTGAGAAAATTATAAGAAAATGACTGAAGAAATATTAATTGCCGGATTTGGCGGACAAGGAGTCCTATCAATGGGAAAAATTATGGCATATTCGGGTGTCATGCAGGATATGGAAGTAAGCTGGATGCCTTCGTACGGTCCTGAGATGCGTGGAGGAACAGCAAATGTTATTGTCATAATCAGCAATGAGAGGATCAGTTCTCCGATCATTAAACAGTTCGATACTGCAATAATACTGAACCAGCAATCGCTTGATAAATTTGAGGCTTCAGTCAAGCCTGGTGGTGTGCTTATTTACGACGGTAACGGAATCACCCGTCATCCGGAAAGAAAGGATATCATTATTTACCGGGTTGATGCGGTTGAGGAGGCTTCCAGGTTGAATAGTCCAAAAACCTTCAATACGATTGTACTTGGAGGATTTCTTAAGGTTAAGCCGATAATCAAACTTGAAAATGTTATAAAAGGATTAAAGAAATCACTGCCTGAAAGATATCATAATCTTATTCCAATTAATGAACAGGCATTGAAGAGGGGTGAAGAGATAATTACAGAGGTTCAAAAGGCAAAGCTGTAATTAATGGGCGCAAGATACAGGACGCAGGACACAGGGAAGAATAGATCCGTGTGCCGTGTATCGTGTGTCGTTTTACTTTTCGTAAAAGTGCATTTCCACAATATATTTCCAAACCTGAGGTGGTAGAAAATACGACATATCCTTTCCGCTTTTAATGCCGTTACGAATGAAAGTGCCTGAAATTTCCATAAGCGGAGCATCGACACGATGAATATCCGCAGCTGAAAGTATCTGGTCGAGCAGGAGGGAGACCGGCTTTTCAGAAAAAGGTCGCGGATAAACGTAGATGGGGCATTTTTTTACAAGTACAATGGCATTTTTCCATTTATGAAGTGTAAGAAGATTGTCTTCACCCATCACCAGACAAAACTCATATTTTGGATATTTCTCCTTCAGATATGCAAGAGTATCAATGGTATACGAAGGAGCTGGAAGTTTTAATTCTATATCGGTAGCTTTTAACTTTATATTATCCCCTATAGCAAGTTGTGTCATATAAAGACGATGATGATCTGCAAGAAGGGTTTCTTTCTTTTTTAGCGGATTATGAGAGCTTACGACAAACCATAGCTGATCGAGACCTCCGAATTCGATCATATATCCGGCAATAGCTATATGACCAATATGAATTGGATTGAAAGATCCGAAGTAAAGACCAATTTTTGACATTTCAATATCCGGAATTTAATCCTAGAAATGATGATACTATTTTCAGAGTCACCTCTTTTGCCTTATCCAGCTCGTGATTAACAATGACTTCATCGAACTGATTGGCAAGTACTAACTCCTCCCTGGCTTTTTCAACCCGCATTTTTATCTTTTCAGCACTATCTGTAGCTCTTTTTACAAGTCTGTTCTCCAGTTCTTTAACCGAAGGCGGCATNACAAATATAGCAATAGCATCAGTTCCGAATTTATCCTTCAGGTTAATACCTCCTTTGACATCAACATCAAACAGAACATGTTGTCCATTCGCCCAGATTCTCTCAAGTTCACTTTTGAGAGTTCCGTAATAAAGGTCCTTATAGACTTCTTCCCATTCCACAAACTCATTATTGTCAATTCTTTTCCTGAATTCATCAACCGTCAGAAAGAAGTAGTCTTTACCATCTATTTCATTTCCACGGAGTGGCCTTGTTGTTGCCGATACAGAAAATGAAAGATTCAATCCACTCTCGAGCAGATATTTGACTATTGTTGTTTTTCCGGCACCTGAAGGAGCGGAGATTATTACAAGTTTACC
>JGI20214J51650_10001615_pt1 | contig 14314 bp, 9 predicted proteins | sample WetSurMetagenome_FD_51650 | JGI IMG/M metagenome (IMG submission 51650) | reverse complement strand
AACACCAGGCTCTCTTTTTGTTGCTGTTAAGGGATATAAGTCTGATGGACATGATTTTATTTACGGGGCTGTTGAATCCGGGGCATCTGCCATTTTATGTGAGACTCTTCCGGAGAAAAGAGATAAAAAAATCTGCTGGATAAAAACAACTGATTCTGCAAAAGCCCTCGGTCAGGCAGCTTCAAACTTTTTCGGAAATCCGGCTTCTTCTCTCAAGCTTGTCGGAGTAACAGGTACAAATGGCAAAACAACCATAGCAACACTTCTGTATAATATGTTTATGCAGCTTGGATATAAGTGCGGACTCTTCTCAACAGTCTGCAATTACATAAACGGCAAAGAGTTACCGGCAACCCATACTACACCTGATCCGGTTCAGCTCAATTCTCTTCTGGCAGATATGGTCAGTGAAGGATGTGATTATGCATTCATGGAGGTAAGTTCTCACTCGGCTGATCAGCAGAGAATTGCAGGATTAGTATTTGCGGGTGGTATCTTTACTAACCTTACACATGATCACCTCGACTATCATAAAACTTTCGGTAATTACCTGGCTGCAAAGAAAAGATTCTTTGATTCACTGCCTGCAACTTCATTTGCGCTTGTAAATGCTGATGATAAAAACGGCAGAGTGATGCTGCAAAACTGTAAGGCCCGACAATACACATTTTCTGTAAGGTCCATGGCCGACTACCGTTGCGGAATTATTGAACAGGGATTTGAAGGAATGGCTCTGAAGATTCAGGGTGAAGAAGTATGGACAAGATTTATCGGTGATTTCAATGCCTCCAACCTCCTGGCTGTGTACGCAGCATCAGATCTTCTTGGAGCAAATAAGAAAGAAATACTGACAATTCTGAGTGATCTGCATTCTGTCGCCGGACGGCTGGAGATTGTGCGGTCAGACAGTGGTATATCAGGCATTGTAGATTATGCCCATACCCCCGATGCGCTCNTAAACGTAATCGGCACTCTTAATAANATACGCGAAGGTGGCGTTCAGCTTATTACTGTAGTTGGTGCCGGTGGTGACAGGGATAAGACAAAGCGTCCGGAAATGGCTGCAATAGCTGCAGAAGGAAGTAACAAAACAATCCTTACTTCCGATAATCCAAGAACTGAAGATCCTGAAAGAATTCTGGATGATATGGAATCAGGAATTACACCGGACCTTAAACGAAAGACGCTGAGGATACCTGACAGGCGTACAGCAATCAGAACTGCTGTAATGCTTGCAAATAAAGGTGATGTGGTACTTATTGCAGGGAAAGGACACGAGACTTACCAGGAGGTAATGGGAGTCAAGTACCATTTTGATGACAGGGAAGAATTGAAGAGTGCATTACTACTGAAATAACGGAAATATGCTATACTATTTATTCAAATATCTTCAAACATTGCATCTTCCCGGAGCCGGGGTTTTCACCTATATCTCCTTCCGTTCAGCAATGGCAATTATCACATCACTTATCATTTCACTGCTTATAGGAAAAAGAATTATTCTTCTCCTGCAGAAAAAACTTGTCGGAGAAGTAGTAAGGGATCTTGGACTCGAGGGGCAATATAAAAAACAGGGAACTCCTTCGATGGGTGGAATAATTATTCTCGCATCTATTATCATTCCAACATTATTATTTGCGAAACTTGATAATATCTATGTCATACTGATGCTGTTGACAACTGTCTGGCTTGGTCTGATCGGTTTCGTTGATGATTATATTAAAATATTCAAAAAGAAAAAGGATGGTTTGGCAGGGAGGTTTAAAATTATCGGGCAGATTGGTCTGGGATTAATTGTAGGAATAACTCTTTTTTTCAGCAAAGATGTGATCATCGTAGAAAAGGTACCCTTTTCCGATCTTTCATTAAGAGAGAAGACTGAGCTTCTTGATCCGTCAGTTGCAAATTCACCAAAGGTTCAGATACCAATAGAAAGAAAATCAACCAAGACAACAATACCATTTATAAAGAATAATGAATTTGACTACTCCTGGCTGGTATCGTTTATTGGTGAAGACTATCGTCGTCCTTTCACATGGCTTGTATTCATTATTATAGTGATTTTTATAATTACCGCTGTCTCAAATGGTGCAAACCTTACCGACGGGCTCGACGGTCTTGCAACCGGAACCTCTGCAATTATTGGAACAGCCCTGGGTATACTGGCCTATCTTTCGAGTAATATTATTTATGCGAAGTATTTGAATATCATGTATATACCTAATTCAGAAGAGCTGGTGATTTTCGCTGCTGCATTTATCGGTGCTACAATTGGTTTTCTGTGGTATAACTCTTATCCGGCACAGGTATTTATGGGTGATACCGGTAGTCTCGCCCTGGGAGGTATCATAGCCGTATTTGCAATAATTATAAGAAAAGAACTTTTGATTCCGATTCTATGCGGGATATTCCTTGTTGAGATACTGTCAGTTGTTTTGCAGGTTGCATGGTTTAAAAGAACTAAGAGAAAATATGGTGAGGGGAGAAGGATTTTCCTGATGGCTCCTCTTCATCATCATTATCAGAAAAAAGGATTTCCGGAACCGAAGATTGTCACAAGGTTCTGGATAGTAGCAATAATATTGGCTGTAATAAGTATTGTGACGCTTAAGATCAGATAACAAAATGAAGAAAAAGATTGTAATTCTTGGAGCAGGAGAAAGTGGTGCGGGATCAGCAGTGCTGGCACAAAAACAGGGTTTTGATGTGTTTGTATCTGATAAAGGTCAGATAAAGGATAATTATAAGGAAATTCTTGATAATCATAAGATTAAATGGGAAGAAGGAAATCATAATGAAGAGATTGTTCTTTCAGCGGACGAGGTGATCAAGAGTCCGGGGATACGTGAAGATGCTCCCGTTATTATGAGGCTTCACGAAAAAGGGATCCCGGTTATCTCCGAAATAGAATTTGCCGGAAGATATTGTAAAGGTGTCAGGATCTGTATTACAGGAAGCAATGGTAAAACAACTGTTACAAACCTGATCTATCATATTCTCAGTAAAGCAGGAATGAACGTAGCGATGACCGGTAATGTCGGTAACAGTTTTGCAATGGCAGTTGCTGAGGGATCGTACGATTATTATGTAATTGAACTGAGCAGTTTCCAGCTCGACGGGATGTATGAATTCAAAGCCGATATTGCTGTACTAATGAATATTACACCTGATCATCTTGACAGGTACGGGTATAAACTTCAGAATTACATTGATTCAAAATTCAGGATTACTCAGAACATGGGAAAATCTGATTTTCTTATCTACTGGCAGGGAGACCCGATCATTAAGGCTGAATTGGCAAAGAAACCTTACGGCATGACCCTCCTCCCTTTTTCAGATGAAATAAAGGAGGGAATGACTGCATATATCGATAATGACGAATTGATAATTGATTATCCTAATAAAACCAACCTTATGACCATTCATGAATTGGCGCTCAAAGGCCGTCACAACACCTACAACTCAATGGCAGCTGCCATTGCAGGAAAAGTCCTGAATATCCGCAAGGAGGTAATCAGGGAAAGTCTGGCTGATTTTCAGGGTGTTGAACACCGGCTTGAACCGGTTATCACGGTTTGTGGTATAAACTTCATCAATGATTCGAAGGCAACCAATGTAAACTCAACATGGTATGCAATTGAGTGTATGGAGAATGATATCGTCTGGATTGTTGGTGGAATCGACAAAGGGAATGATTACTCTGAACTTTTTCCTGTAGTTAAAAAGAAGGTCAAAGCAATTGTCTGCCTGGGTAAGGATAATAAGAAAATTGTGGAAGCTTTTAAAGATAAGGTAGCTACAATTGTCGAGACAACTTCGATGGAGGAGGCAGTAAGGTCATCCTATTATCTTGCCAAAAAAGGTGAAACAGTATTATTATCTCCTGCCTGTGCCAGTTTTGATCTTTTCAGGAATTATGAAGACAGGGGCCGTCAGTTTAAACAGGCAGTGAGGAATCTTTAAAAGAAAGATAAATGCAACAGGGCTGGCTTACAAAGACTTTTAAGGGAGACAGGGCAATATGGGGCCTTGTGACTATTTTTATGATATACTCACTTCTTGCAGTGTACAGCTCCTCTGTAGGTGTCGCATTTATGAAATATGGCGGTAATACAACGTACTTTCTTAAGAGCCAGTTTTTTATGCTCGTTTTAAGTCTTATCATAATTGTGGTTGTACACTATCTGCCTTACAGAATATATTTCTCGATGGCCGGACTTCTTCTGATTATTTCTGTCGGATTACTGATACTTACTTTTGCATTCGGATCAAGGCTCAACGAGGCCACCCGATGGCTGGTCATCCCCGGAACAGGATTCAGGCTTCAGACCTCCGATGTGGCCAAGGTAGCGCTTGTACTGTATCTCGCGCGAGCTCTGGCGAAATATCAGAACGAGTTGAATAATTTTATGCTGGTTTCCAAATATCTCCTCTTACCTGTAGCAATAATCTGCGGACTTATTATGCCTGAAAACCTTTCAACAGCCGTCATGGTATTTGGAATCAGTATGATAATAATGTTTATCGGAAGGGTCCCTCTGAAATTTCTTCTGGCATATGTAGGGATTGCTGTCGTGGGGGTTCTCCTCTTTGCAATGGTTCTGACAGTCGTTGTTAAATCCAACAGGGTACAGGTATGGAAAAACAGGATAGAGCATTTCTTCTCAGGAACTCCTGATGCGGACGGCGATTACCAGTCGAACCAGGCCAAAATAGCAATTTCAACCGGTGGATTATTCGGGAAAGCTCCCGGCAAAAGTACCCAGAGAAACATGTTGCCGCAGTCAAACTCCGACTTCATATTTGCAATCATAATTGAGGAATATGGTTTGCTTTTCGGAGCAATCCCTTTGGTTCTTGCTTATATGATCCTGCTTTTCAGAGGAATAACTATAGCAAAAAAATGCGAAACAGCTTTTCCTGCCTTTATGGTTATGGGATTGATTGTTATGATTGTTGTTCAGGCTATGATCAATATGCTTGTTGCCGTGGGATTATTCCCGGTGACCGGTCAGACACTCCCAATGGTGAGTTGGGGAAGAACATCTGTCCTGGTAATGAGTTTTTCAATAGGTGCAATACTGAGTGTAAGCCGTGTTGTAAACGCAAGAATTAAAAATGAAGAACTTCCTGCAGAGGAAGTTACCGATGAAGGAGATAAGATATATGAACCTGCAAAGTCATAAAAGAGTAATAATCAGCGGCGGAGGCACAGGGGGACATATCTTCCCTGCAATTTCCATTGCCAATGCGCTCAGGAAAATTGATCCCGGGATTGAAATCCTTTTTGTAGGTGCTGAAGGAAGAATGGAAATGGAAAAAATTCCGGCAGCAGGGTATAAAATTATCGGACTACCGGTTATTGGTCTGCAGAGAAGCTTAACGCTGAAAAACATCAAAGTACTTATTAAACTTATTAAAAGTCTTGGAATTGCAAAGAAAGTCATAAAGGAGTTTAATCCCGATGTGGTAGTAGGAGTTGGAGGTTATGCCAGCGGACCGGTATTACGACAGGCAGGCAGGCTGGGAATACCGACACTGATACAGGAGCAGAACAGCTATGCAGGTGTCACAAATAAACTTCTTGCAAAAAAGGCCTCGGTAATATGCGTTGCTTATGACGGGATGGGAAAATATTTTCCATCAGAAAAGATCATTAAAACTGGAAACCCGGTACGTCAGAATTTCGATAATCTTAAGAACATTGAAAATGAGGCACTTGAATTTTTTAATCTGAAAAAAGACTATCCTGTTATACTTGTACTCGGAGGATCACTTGGAGCGGGCAGTATTAACAACAGCCTTTCAGAAAATATAAATAAGGTCGGCGAGTCAGATTGTCAGTGGTTATGGCAGACAGGAAAACATTATTTTGAAAACGTCAAAGCCCTTGTTTCAGTTTCATTCAGTGAGAATATTTCAGTGCATGGTTTCATTAACAGGATGGACTACGCCTATGCAGCAGCCGATGTGATAGTCTCGAGAGCCGGTGCCGGAACAATTTCCGAATTGTGTCTGGTAGGTAAACCTGTGATCCTTGTTCCGTCACCAAATGTTGCCGAGGATCACCAGACCAGGAATGCCAGGGCACTGTCAGAAAAGGAGGCAGCTGTATTAATAGCTGATGAACAGGCAATTAAAACGCTTGTAAATGAGGCCATTAAGTTGGTGTCAGATAAATCAAGAAGAGATTTGCTTTCAGGGAATATTTTGAAAATGGCAGACAGGGATGCAGACATAAGGATTGCGAAAGAGGTACTCAGGCTTGCAGGAAAATGATTGACTTCAGAAATATAGAAGGGATTTATTTTGTCGGGATTGGCGGCATAGGAATGAGCGCTCTTGCACTTTATTTTGCAAAAGGCGGCTATTCAATTGCCGGTTATGACAGATCGGAAAGCCGAATAACTCTTTCACTTATTGAAAATGGTTGTATTATAACCTACGAGGATAATGTTGATGTATTACCGGAGCTTTTCAGGAAAACATCTGACAATAAGAAAGTTATTGTTATTTATACTCCGGCCATTCCTGCAGAAAACAAAATTTTAGCTTATTTCAGAAACAATGGTTATGTACTTTATAAACGATCGGAGGTACTCGGTGAAATATCTGACCATACCGATACTCTTGCTGTAGCGGGAACTCATGGTAAGACAACTGTATCAACAATGATTGCACATTTGCTGAAACAATCGCATGTTGACTGCTCGGCATTTCTTGGAGGGATATCAAAAAACTATGATTCAAATCTTCTTACAGGTGAAGGCAGATATACGGTTATGGAGGCTGATGAATTCGATCGCTCTTTCCATCGTCTTAAACCATTGATGGCTGTTGTAACAGCTCTCGATGCTGATCATCTTGATATTTATGGCGATCAGCGTACTATGATTGAAGCATATAACGTGTTCTGCGGAAAGATCAGAAAGGGAGGTAATCTGATCGTGAATAGTAAAATCAGGGATGAGATCATCGTCCCGGAAGGGGTGACCTGTTTTACATACGGACTTGACACTGATGCAGACTATAATGCATTCAATATAAAGCACACTGGGGATTATTACAGCTTTGATATAAAAACCCCAACCAGTGTAATTAAAGATCTTCATTTTGCATTTCCCGGAATAATTAATATTGAAAATTTCACTGCGGCAATCTCTGTTGCCCTGATGTGCGGAGTAACTGAAGATGAGATACGGAAGGCTGTTATTCTTTTCCAGGGAGTAAGACGGAGGTTTGATATCAGAGTCAATTTACCCGGACTCGCATATATAGACGATTATGCTCACCATCCCGAAGAGATAAAAGCATGTATTACATCAGTTAAGGAATATTTTAAGGGAAGAAAAATAACCGGCATTTTTCAACCGCATCTGTTTTCAAGAACACTCGACCATGCTGAAGGTTTTGCAGCAATCCTGGATGAACTGGATGAAGTGATTCTTCTGCCGGTTTATCCTGCCCGTGAAAAGCCGATCGAAGGTGTTTCGTCTGAATTGATCTTCAGAAAAATGAAATCAGGGAAGAAAAGACTTCTTGAAAAATCGGATATTCCCGGTAAGCTCGATATCAAAAACCTTGATGTTCTGATTACCATAGGAGCAGGTGATATTGACTCGCTGGCAGCTCCCATTGAAGAAAAGCTAAGGAAGGAGAGAGGACGATGAGGAAATTTCTGAAGATATTGATATTCATTCCTTTGTTATACATAGTTATGACACCTGTTTATATTGTAAGGTCATCAAATTCAAAACCTTGCAGCGGGATAGTCATTGATATTAAAGATTCTTCCGACTATCATTTTGTAACTGTGCGGCAGTTGCTGAATCTGGCGTATGGTAATTCAGGAAGAATACTCGGAAACCCTGTTAAGACTATTCCTGTATCTGAAATTGAAAACAGAATTAAGGTATTGAGGGAATTAAAGGTAGCTGAAGCATTTATGTCAATTGACGGGACGGTACATATATATGCTGATCAGCGTGATCCGGTTATGAGAGTCATGCCTGACAACGGAGGTGATTATTTTGTGGATGAGGATGGAGTGGTCGTAAGAAGAAGAAATCTATATACTCCGCGGCTGCATATAGTAGAAGGCAACGTGAATATCAGCGCGGCAATGCTGGAGGGTGTAAGTGTTCTTGATACAAGTATTAAGAATTCAATACTCAAGGACATTTATTATCTCGTCAATTATATAAATGATGATAAATTCTGGTCGGCACAGATCGATCAGATATATGTTGACGGGAATGATCAGATTGACCTGATACCACGGGTTGGCAACCAGCTTGTACATCTTGGGACAGCTGAAAACTATGAAGGAAAACTAAGAAATCTTGAGGCATTCTATGATAAAGTCCTGCCCGAGGTAGGCTGGAATAAGTACTCAGTGATAAACCTTGAATATAAAGATCAGATAGTTTGTAAAAANAGATAATAAGAATAAACCATATTTAAGTTATGAACAAAAAGGAACAGTATGTAGCAGCAATCGACATTGGAACCACAAAAATCGTGGCGATTGTCGGTAAGAAAAACGAGAATGGTAAAATTGAGATTCTCGGACTTAGCAAAGCTCTTTCAAAAGGTGTAAAGAGAGGCGTTGTGCTTAATATTGAAGAGACAGTTACTGCCATTCAGACAACTGTAGAGGATGTTCAGAAACGTTCAGGCATCCTTTTTACCGAAGTCTTTGTCGGTATTGCGGGTCAGCATATTAAGAGCATGAAGAACCGTGGATATATTATGCGTGAAGCATATGATGATGAAATCAAGAAAGAGGAGGTCTTCAAGCTGATTGAGGATATGCATAAGATTCATATCGATATCGGGGAGGAGATAATTCATGTAATTCCGCAGAATTTCATTGTTGATAATGAGACAGGAGTCAAGAGTCCGATAGGTATGTGTGGCAGAAGGCTTGAAGCCAATTTTCACATTGTCATCGGGCAGGTAGCTGCAGCAAAGAACATTGAAAAATGTATCCGTAAGGCAAACCTGACAGTAAAGGATATGATCCTTGAACCTCTTGCATCTTCCGATGCGGTGCTCACCGAGGATGAGAAAGAAGCAGGCGTTGTACTTGTCGACATTGGCGGAGGAACAACAGATGTCGCAGTATATTACGATAACATAATTCGTCATACTGCTGTCATTCCTTTTGGCGGGAACGTTGTTACCAAAGATATAAAAGAGGGTTGTGCAATACTTCAGAGGCACGCGGAACAGCTAAAAATTCAGTATGGTTCAGCTCTTGGAGATATTGCACCTGATGACAAGGTTGTTTCTATTCCGGGAATCAGCGGAAGGGAACCGAAAGAAATTTCTTTCAAAAGCCTGGCATACATTATTCAGTCGAGGATGGAAGAAATTATTGACGCGGTAAATTTTGAAATCCAGAATTCAGGCTATGCCGATAAACTTGCTGCCGGAGTTGTTATAACCGGTGGAGGTGCGATGCTGAAACATCTTCCCCAGCTGATGAAGTTCAAAACAGCAATGGATGTAAGAATCGGGTTGCCGAATGAACATCTTGCCGGAACTGCAAAAAATGAGATTAACCAGCCTATGTACGCTACCAGTGTTGGTTTAATAATGCGTGGCTTTGAATATCTCGAGACATATAAGAAAACGTTCAACGCCGGCAGTCAGAATGATTTTATCAAACCTAAAGATGCGGTTGTAACCCANCCCGATGAAGATGANGAAGACGAGCTGATTCCACCTGAACATGACGGGGACAGAATACCTCTTACTGAGAAGATAAAAAGCATGCTGTCAAGAATGTTTGAAGTTGAAGATCAGCCGATTAAGTAATAAATATGGTTTTATGTTTATGCTGTTCATAATCAATTAAATAATTATACTATGTCAGACGATATTATGAATTTTGATCTGCCTGTAGAGAGATCGTCGATTATTAAAGTTCTTGGAATAGGTGGTGGTGGAAATAATGCTGTAAATCACATGTTTGAGAAAGGCATCAGGGATGTAAACTTTGTGGTATGCAACACCGACCACCAGGCACTGACCAAAAGCCAGGTCCCGATAAAGGTTCAGATCGGTGAATCACTTACTGAAGGCAGGGGCGCGGGAAGTAAGCCTGAAGTCGGCCGGCAGGCAGCCATTGAGAATATCGATGATGTAATGGAGGCATTATCGGGGAATACTAAAATGGTTTTCATAACTACCGGGATGGGAGGAGGAACCGGGACCGGAGCAACACCGGTCATCGCAAAAGCATGTAAAGATGCCGGTTTACTTACGATTGCAGTAGTTACAATCCCGTTTAAATCGGAAGGTAAGGTACGTATTCGGCAGGCGATCGATGGTGTTACCGAATTAAAAGATACAGTGGATTCACTTCTGGTTATCAATAATGAAAAGCTCAGGGAGATTTATGGTAATCAACCTGTTTCAACTGCATTTGCCAAAGCTGATGATATTCTGACGACAGCTGTTAAAGGTATAGCAGAGATCATCACTGTTACCGGATATATAAATGTTGATTTTGCCGATGTGGAAACAGTAATGAAGAATTCCGGAGTTGCAATCATGGGAATGGGAACGTCATCAGGTGAAAACAGAGCGATAAAAGCTATTGAGAATGCACTTTCGTCTCCTCTTCTGAATTCAAACGATGTAACCGGTGCCAACAGTATACTTATTAATATCTCATCAGGGATAGGCGAACATGAGATCACAATGGATGAACTGGGTGAAATAACTGATTATATGTACGATGCAGCTTCAGATGATGCATTGATCATCAGAGGTTTATCGAAAGATGAAAATCTGAATGAAGAGATATGTGTAACAGTAATTGCAACCGGTTTTGAATCGAATAGTATTTTCCAGCCCTATAAGCCTAATAAGCCAAGTAAAGTTGAGTTACTGACAAGTAGAAATGCAATTCCTAGCCGTATCATACCCGAAAGAGGCGATGATGTTTTTTCGGTTCATGAAAAGGGCAAAAAGTCGATAATTACTGATATGGAAGAGGAACAGGGAATAATAGATTTCAGTCTCGAGCATAATGAAGAAATGAATGAAATCAGAAACCGGAGATCGGATTCAAACGGAGAAGACCGTGAAAAGCCCGAGACAACATTACGAAAAGTAAAACATATGCAGAACCTCCTTAAAAAAGAGGGTTTGTCAAATAAAACCATGAAAGAAAATATTGATACATTCGAGGATGTACCTGCCTATGTCAGACGAAATATGTCGATAGGAGCAGAAGAAAATGCAAAAGAGAGTAAATTGTCGAAATTTACTTTGACTTCCGGGGAGAATGATGAACCGGTACTGAGGGAGAACAATGCTTATCTGAATGATAATGTGGACTAACTAATGAAAATTTGTAAGATTGAGCCAGGCGGAGTTTATAAGCTTCGCCTTTTTTATGAGGGTGTCTTAAAAGACTTTTTAACCACTAAGTACGCTAAGAAGGCTCAAAGTGCACAAAGTTATCATAATGTTATTCAATCCTTTGCGTCCTTTGTGTAAAATCTTAGTGAGCTTTGCGGTTAACGGATTTCGCTTAAAATACGCTCTTAGCCTGTTAATGGATTAAACTACTTTTACAACAATCTCTGTCATATTTTCTATATTTGCGGTGGATGTTAAGATATGTTTCAATAGTAATTCTTTCATTATTTTCATCTGGGCTCTTTGCCCAGAATCAGGATACTATTCCTCTGCCTTCAGAAACTCAGAATAAGAATAACACACCCTCAAACATTAAATCGCTGAAACCTGATATCATAAAGAAACCCAGGATCATTAAGCAGTGGACACTTTCACGCGATTTCTCTGAAGAGATAGATATCCCTTTTGATACGGTTTTCCCTATGTTTAACAGGTTTAAGCTGGCTGACAAATACTCACCTGTCAATGCCTATCTGGGCAATTATGGTTTACCTTTTTATCAGATTGATTTTTTTGACCGGATTACAGATCCTGATAAATTTTTGTACAACTATTATTATCCTTTAATGCATCTGCCCGACAAAGCCATATTTTCAAATACTCAGGTACCTTTTACAGAACTTAACTGGTCATTTGCCGGCCCAAGGGAGACTTCCGAACAAACATTCAGAGTAAGACATACACAGAACATAAACAGGTTTTTTAACGTGGGGCTCATATATGACATTGTATACAGTCTTGGGAAGTATAATTATCAGCGGGCTGAGGATAAGACTTTTACCTTGTATTCATCTTATACAGGAGTTAAATACAAACTATATTTGGCAGCAGGCTTAAATAACATCACATCATTTGAAAACGGAGGAATTGTGGATGTTAATGACTTAAGTAAATTTACTGCCGACAAGACACGTGATTTGCCTGTGAAACTTGGTGGTCTCGACAAAGCAGAAAGTATATTAAAAAACCGTAATTTACTTGTTGTACAGCGATATACATTTGGTGGGAATCCCAGTTCTAAGAAGGATAGTATAAACACAAAGAAATCGGGTTTCTTTGGATTGAGCGGAACCTTTTCGCATATTTTTGCACTGGAAAGCAACAAGCGAACCTACTCAGACAATAAAGCCAGATCGGGATTTTATGATACAGCTTATGTAAGTCCCAACATCACTTTTGATTCGATATATTCACGAAGTATTAAAAACACGATCAGGTTTGATTTTACAACTGATGAAAACAGAAAATTCAGGCTTGGGGGAGGTGTTGGTCTGCGAAATGAAATGTTCAGCTTTAGTCAGATTGTTCTGACTCATGACACTTTATATGCTGACACAACAGCTCATTGGAACAAGAGTAATAATGTACTGGTAGGGAGATTATTCAACAATATAGGAGATAAGTTCCGGTGGATGGCAACCGGTGAATTATATCTGACAGGATACAGAGCCGGTGATTTTAATCTGAACGGAGAGATCATCAAATCATTCGACTGGAAGAAAGGCAGGGCATTTTGGCTGATTACCGGAAGCGTGGCTAACAGGCAACCCTCATTCTGGTACCAGCAATGGGTTAGTAACCATTTCAGATGGCATCAGAACCTTGATAAAGAATTCCGGATCGATCTTGGATCAACATTTTCATATCCCGCAAGGAATACTGAAATTAAATTTAATTATGCGGTAATAAAGAACTATACTGATTTTGATACAACAGCTTTTCCTTCACAATATTCCGGAGGTATTTCTGTTGCTGCTGTAACAATTAAAAAAGGATTGAGAGTCTGGAAGTTTCATTTTGATACAGATCTTATTGTCCAGAAAAGCAGTAATTCAAAAGTAATTGATCTGCCCCTGGCTACGTTCCGTTCTGCGGCATACTTCGAACATCTTTTTAAATTTAAATCAACAGGAGGAAGGCTTAATACACAACTCGGAGCTGATGTAACTTATAATACTCTTTACCATCCGTATGCATATATGCCTGCTACAGGAAGGTTTTACAGACAGGATCAAATGAGTGCCGGAAATTATCCGTTTATTAATGCCTTTCTGAATTTGAAAATCAAGAGAACCAGGCTTTTTATAATGATGGATCATCTGAACTCAGGGATGATGGGACAAAGTATACGGTATAACTACCTTATGATGCCTGGTTATCCTATGAATATCAGGATGTTCCGTTATGGAATTGCCTGGACGTTTTATAATTAAAAAAAAGTTGTATCTTTGCACCCGCTTTAAAACGGATGTTTAACTAATACAATATCTTTGACAAAGAAGTTAATATTTTACTTTGTATTCCTGGTAACGGTTCTGTTTTCATGTTCTGAAAATCATAATTCCTCAAAAATTTCCAGCAATAAAAATGNAGCATTTGACCTTGATTCTATCAGAAAAAGGGGAAAACTGATTGCAGTAACTGACTTCAATTCAACTAACTATTTTATTTATAAAGGTGAACCTATGGGGTTTAATTTCGAACTCCTGAAGTCCTTTTCTGATTACATAGGAATTGATCTTGAAATTATTACCGAAAACCATCTTGATAAGTCATTCGGAATGTTAAAATCGGGAGAGGCTGATCTCCTGGCCATAGGTCTGACTGTTAACTCTTCGAGGAAAAAGGAGGTTCTGTTTACTGAACCGATTGATGAAACACGGCAGGTACTTGTTCAGAGGAAGCCACGAAACTGGAGGTCTCTGACAATAGATGAGATTGACCGCAGACTGATAAGAAACCAGCTTTCCCTCGCAAAAAGAACGGTTTATGTCCAGGCGGGCTCCTCACATGCCGGACAGCTGAAAACCCTGGCAAAAGAGATCGGAGATTCAATTAACATAGTCGAAGTTCCTTACGAATCAGAGACATTGATACA
>JGI20214J51650_10001614_pt1 | contig 14328 bp, 12 predicted proteins | sample WetSurMetagenome_FD_51650 | JGI IMG/M metagenome (IMG submission 51650) | reverse complement strand
CGACTGGGCGGAGCGTTACAGGCGACTCGGCGAGTTCAAACCCCGTGTCACGGAGCTTCGCCGCTGCTGCCGCCCCGAGATGGCGCGGCTCCGCAGGCTTGTCGCACGATACCGGAGGCTCGCGCGCCTGGCTGGAACGCGGACAGGCGAAACCCCGTCAACACCCCTTGCGGCGATCCAGGGTGCCGCGGGTTCGCTCTTCGCTTATACCGGGTGGCTGTTCAACTGGGTCCCCTACCGCGTCGTCCGATGGCTGGTCGAGCGCCGACGTCTCCCGCGGACCGACATCGCCACGATGACGATCACCTGGTCTCTCGTCGTCTTCCCGTTTGCCTACCTCGCGGAGGGGCTCCTCATCGCGAGCCTGTTCGGATGGGGGGCGGGCCTCGCCTTCGGGCTCGTCATCCTGCCGCTGAGCTACTTCGCGCTGCGTTACTTCGAGTGGCGCGAAACCCTGGGCATCCGGCCGCCCTCCCCTGCGGCCCTTTTCCGCGGCCGCTGGTCGCACCGCACATCGCGGCGCATGCAGCGGCTCCGGGAGCAGATCATGAGGGAGGTGGAAGGGTTCCCTGCGACCCCGCAAAATTGAGTTTTTCTTTGACCCGTGTTTTCGGTATACTGATNGNNNAGAGAGATTAGAATTTCACCCCTGAACAACCCTGCGCCCGGCATCGCCGGGCCCATCGCNAAAAGGAGGACCCATGAAACGCTTCTACATCATGCTGATCGCGACAGCCCTCATCGGTGCCTTTCTCACCGTCCCCGGCATGGCCNTGGCCACTGACAAGGCCGATGCCCAGGCCACTGTCACCAAGGCAAACATGACCTTCAACAGCTTCATGTCCGACAAGAACTTTACGGAAATGAGAAAGCTTTCGCGGTCGGCAAAGGGTATCTTCATTGCCCCGCAGGTGCTCAAGGGCGCCTTCGTTTGGGGCGTCTCGGGCGGCACGGGGGTACTCCTCGTGCGCAGCGAAGGAGGCACGTGGACCTATCCGGCTTTCTACACCATCGGGAGCGTGAGCTTCGGGTTTCAGATCGGCGGCCAGGCTTCGGAGGTCATCCTGCTGGCCATGACCGACAGGGGGGTGACGACCCTGCTGCAGAACAGCGTCAAGCTGGGCGCCGACGTGGGCATCGCAGCCGGACCCTACGGCGCTGGCGCCCAGGCCGCCACAGCCAACATCAGCGCCGACATCCTGTCCTTCTCGCGCTCCAAGGGGCTCTACGGAGGGGTTTCGCTGGATGGCGCCATCGTGGACGTGCGTGACAGCCTCAACAAGGCCTATTATGCCAAGCCCGTCACGCCGACGGACATCCTGGTAAAGCGTAACGTGTCCAATGCCCATGCCGACAAGCTTCGCGCGAGCGTGGCCAAGATCTCCGGCGGTAAATGAACCCGGGGGCATGACGGTCGAACCGAAAAACCCTTCGCCCGCCGCGGAGGGTTTTTTGTAACGCAGACAGGATTCGGGAAATGAAGGAAGACCGCAAGTCCTTATTCGGATGGGTCCTCTACGACTGGGCGAATTCGGCCTTTGCCACGACCGTCATGGCCTCCTTCTTCCCTATTTTCTTCAAGGAATACTGGACCGTGGGGGCCGACCCCGTGGTCAGCACGGCCAAGCTGGGGCTTGCCAACGCGGCGGCGGGCATCCTGGTGGCTCTCATGGCGCCTGTTCTCGGGGCCATCGCCGACCGCGGTGAGGCAAAAAAGAAGTTTCTTCTCTCTTTCGCCGCCCTCGGAATCCTGGCAACCTCCTGCCTTTACCTGGTCCCCCGGGGCAGCTGGCAGGTTGCCGCGGCATGCTACGTCTTTGCCATGATGGGCTTTGCCGGGTCCATCATCTTCTACGACTCGCTGCTGACGTCGGTGGCCGCGGAGGCGCGCAGGGATTTCGTCTCGTCGCTGGGGTTTTCCCTGGGATACCTCGGGGGCGGGGTGCTCTTTGCCCTCAATGTGTGGATGACCCTCTCGCCCGCCGCATTCGGCCTGCCCGACAGCGGCGAGGGCGTCAAGCTCTCCTTTCTTTCCGTGGGACTCTGGTGGGCGGCCTTCTCCCTTCCCCTGATCTTCCTCGTCCGGGAGCGCGCCGGCACGGTGAAGAAAGCCCGGAGAGTCGTCATCCGGGAAGGCATCGGCCAGCTGCGCGACACCGTCAGGGAGATCCGCCACATGAAGACGATCTTCCTCTTTCTCGCGGCATACTGGCTCTACATCGACGGCGTCGACACGATCATCGTCATGGCTCTCGACTACGGCCTGTCCATCGGCTTCAAGTCCGAAGACCTGATCGTCGCACTGCTCATCACNCAGTTCATCGGTTTCCCCTCGGCCCTCTTTTTCGGCTACCTGGGCGAGCGGATCGGTGCGAAGCGAGCCATCCTCATCGGCATCGGCGTCTACCTGTTCATCACGATCTACGGGGCCTTCATCGACGACAAGCGGGAGTTTTTCATCCTGGCCTGCATGATCGGGCTCGTCCAGGGCGGCGTACAGGCCCTCAGCCGCTCCCTGTACTCCCGGATCATCCCCGCCGACAAGTCGGCAGAATTCTTCGGCTTCTACAACATGCTGAGCCGTTTTGCCACCGTTGCCGGTCCCGTCCTGATCGGCACGACCGGCATCGCGGCCCGGTCCATGGGCTATGAAGGCAGCACGGCCTCGCGCATCGGCATCGTTTCCGTGGCGATCCTGTTCCTGGCGGGCGGGTTCATTCTGCGCTTCGTCGATGAGGACAAGGGGAAGGAAGAATTGAGATACCTGTCCGGCAGGTGACCTCTCTACTACTTTTTTCGTAGATTATTTCAGCCTGCCGTCGTATTGATCTCCAGCGGGATTTTGTGATTATCTGTCACCACGACACAACGACCGGCCCGAACGGACAGGAAGGGTATCGTCATGGACGGAATTTGCTGCACCCTGCAGACCCGACCCGCATGGATCGAGATGCTCATCGCCGACCGCAAAAGGCCGCTGATGTTCTTCATGGCCGTCCTGATCATGAGCCTTAACATCACGGATGCCTTCTTTACCGAGATCATCATCGCCCACGGGGGCTGGGAGGTCAACCCGATCGCCCGGGCGGCCATTGCCACCTTCGGCGATCATTTCTGGCTCTGGAAGCACGGGGTGGTTTCCCTGGCGGTCATCATGCTGGCGAGCCACATCCACCTGCGGGTGGCGAGAGTGTGTCTTGCAGTGGCTGCCTTCATGTACAGCGGCGTGACGGTGTGGCATTTGATACTGATCGACAGTCTCTACCCCTTCATCTAGGAGGATCGAGGCACGAGGTACTAGGCTCGAGGATTCCTATTTTGCTTCCTCGGTCCTCGTTCCTCGGACCTCGAGCCTTCATCTTCTCGCCCTCCCCTTGTCCGTCCCGTCACTGACGATCAGCACCTGGTAATTGATGTCCCACAGGGCTTTCAGGAAGTCATCCATCCGGGGGCCTTCCACCCGGATCATGACGAGGCACCTCTTGCTCCCTTTCAGGGGGTGGACGAGGACCGTCTGGAGGTCTAGCCGGTAGCGCTTGCACAGCTCCACGACGTCGTAGATGATATTCTGCTTATCCCCGGCGGGAACGCTGAAGCAGATGCGCACATTGTTGTCGCCGGCGCGCGCGATGCCGCAGAGCGCCTCCAGGACATCGCAGTCCGTGATGATGCCCACGAGGTGATCTTCCTTCAGGACCGGCAGGGCGCCGATCTTTTTCTCCCTCAGCAAAGCCCCGACATCCTCCAGCGCCGTGTTCGGGCCGCAGGTGACGGGCTCTTTCGTCATGACCTCGCCCACGGCATGCTTCTTGAGGTTCTCGATGTCGGAGGGCGACAGTTCCTCCTTGAGCTTCACGGGGTTCACATACGGGTACAGGTCGGAGAGGGTGACGATGCCGCAGAGCTTGTTTGCACCGGACATGACCGGCAGACGGCGGATGTCATGCCTCAGCATCAGATTCAATGCATCGTATAGCGTTGTTTTTTCCAGAGCAACAATGGGAGATTCGGACATCCAGTATCGGACCAGCATCTCTGCACCCCGCGAAAAATATTTATACGACTTCAACGGTAACAATATTCATGCCAAAGGCGGCAACGGTCCGGCTCACGGCCCGAACCCGGGGCGATATCACAAGGAGGCATCATCATAGGATGCCGTCGAGGTAGCGGGCCAGGATGGACGCATAGAGCTCGTGGCCTCGCTCGTTGGGCAGCCGGACGTCATCCTGCAGCAGGACCTTATTCGGAAGGCCCCCCTCCAGGAGTGTTCCCGCCCACGCGGTGTGCACGGGGATCATTTTACAGCCGAGGTCTGCGGCCACCTCGCGGATCGTCCGGTAATAGATGTTGACGGCGGCCATCTCGTGGGGGTCGTCGAAGGTGTGAGACGCGGGCAGCATAACCTCCGTCGAAAGCCGCTCCCGGGCAAGCCGTACGATGCGGACGAGGTTCTCCTTGAATTCGGAGCGATAGACCGCGGAGAAGGCGTCGTCGATCCCGAAATGGAGGATCAGGATGTCAGGACGAAAGGGTTCGATGTCCCGGGAAAATGTTTCGATCCCTTCGAAGGAGGTCTCCTTCGGACGCGAGCGGTTGATGATCTCGACGCGGCGCGGCGCATAGCGCTCCCGGAGGATATCGGCATATCCGCGGGAAACGCCGACCCCTGCGGCAATGCTTCCGCCACGTACGAGAATGCGCATGGTCAATTCCGTCTATTCGGTCTGTTCTGTCTATTCAGTCTATTCCGTCTGGTCTGTCCAGTCTATCCCGCCGACACGCTACCCGCTGCACGCGACACGCTTCCTTTACCCTCTACCCTCGCCCCTCGACCCTGTAATCTGCACCACTACCTGCCTCTTTCTTGGCCGGTTGTCGAAGTCGCAGAGGATCACCTGTTGCCAGGTGCCCAGGACTAGTTTTCCCTCGATGACGGGAATCGTCAGCGAAGGTCCCAGCAGGGCTGCCCTCACGTGGGAGTAGCCGTTGCCGTCGCCCCAGCGGGCATCGTGCCGGTAGTGCAGGTTCTCGGGCGCAAGCCTTGCGATGGCCTCCTCGAGATCCTCGATGACGCCGCTTTCGTATTCGATGGTCGTCAGGGCCGCCGTCGAGCCCGGCACGAAGATGAGCACGCTGCCCTCGGAAATGCCCGATTCGCGGATCCGGAGAGACACCTCCCGCGTGATGTCGACGAGATCGGTCTTCCCCGTCGTCGGGAAGACCAGCACGTAATTTCTGATTTCCATGTCAGACCCCTCGCGAAGCGGACGTTTCCCGAAACTTAACCACAGCGGCCGGGAAGTTTCAAGGCCGCGATCCGGGAGGCAATTTGCACCTTGTCATCGCCGCCGGGATTTGATAGTCAGAGGTTCTGATACTTGAAAGCCATTCGGGCATTTACGGAGCATTGAATGAAAGCGAAATCCAGGGGCAACGAATCCCTCAGGCAGGCCCGGGAAGTTTTGAAGATCGAGGCCGAGTGCATCCTGGGGCTCATCCCCAAGCTCGATCAGAATTTCTCGAAGGCCGTCGAGACCATCTTCGGGGCCAAGGGCCGCGTCATCGTGTCCGGGATCGGCAAGTCGGGCCTCATCGGCCGAAAGATCGTGGCCACCTTCACGAGCACGGGCACGCCGGCCATTTTCCTCCACCCCGTCGAAGGGATGCACGGGGATCTCGGCATCGTCACGAAAGGCGATGTGCTCATCGCCATCTCCAACAGCGGCGAGACGGCCGAGCTCAACGAACTGATCGCGCGGATCGGCCCGATCGGGCTTCCGCTCATCACGATGACGGGAAACCCGAAATCGACGCTCGGCCGCGCGAGCGGCATCGTCATCGATGTGGGCGTCGCCCGGGAGGCCTGTCCCTTCGGCCTGGCACCCACCTCCAGCACGACGGCGGCGCTCGCCATGGGTGATGCCCTGGCTGTGGCCCTGACGGAGAAGCGCAACTTCGGCGAGAAGGACTTCCTCAAGTTCCACCCGGGTGGAACCCTGGGACAAAGACTCATGAGCCAGGTAAAGGAGGCCATGATCACGGGCGAGAGGATCCCCCGGGTCTTCTCAGGAGCGCCGGCCCTGGAGGCCGTCAACGAAATCGACCGTCGAAACCAGGGGTTTGTCCTCGTCACGGACCGAAAGGACCACCTGAAGGGAATCCTGACGGACGGCGACGTGAGACGGTGCGTGAAGCGCGGGGTGCGTTTCGATGCCATCCCCGTTGACGACGTCATGACAACCTCGCCCAGGACGATCGACGAAAACGCGACGCTTGCCAAAACCGTCGAAACGATGGAGACCCTCGAGATCACAACGCTCGTCGTCACGGGAAAAAACAACAGGCTCAAGGGCTACATCCACCTGCACGACATCTTCGGCCGCGGCGGTACGCTTCGAATGTCCGTTCCCAACGGCAACGCCTGAGAAAAAAAGACAACCGGGCCTTTCTGACCGGGGGGTCTCAACATCCAAAAGGAGGAGGCATCATGAAACGCTGGGTTGGAATCATCACGGCTGTGCTGTTTGCCCTGGGAATGGCGGCGACGGCATCGGCGGCGAACTACAAGCCCGAGTACAAGATGAGCATCGTCGTGGGGCCCACGACGGCCTGGGGACAGGGGGGGCAGAAATTCGCCGATCTCGTGAAGGAGCGCACGGGCGGAAAGATCAACATCAAGGTCTACTACAGCGGCCAGCTCTACGCGGGCAAGCAGACCAACGAGTTCATGCTGATCAAGCAGGGGGTTGCGGACTTCGCCTTGGGCTCCACCATCAACTGGTCGACGACGGTGAAGGAGTTGAACCTCTTCTCTATGCCTTTCCTCTTCCCCGACTACGCGGCCCTCGATGCCGTCGAAAACGGCCCCGTGGGAAAGAAGATCTTCCAGGCCCTCGATGAGAAGGGCGCCCTGGCCCTGGGCTGGGGGGAGAACGGCTTCCGCGAGATCACCAACAGCAAGCGCGCGATCAGCAAACCCGAAGACCTCGACGGGCTGAAAATCCGCGTCGTCGGCTCGCCCATCTTTATTGACACCTTCAAGGCCATGGGCGCAAACCCCGTCTCCATGAACTGGGGCGAGGCACTGACCGCCTTCCAGTCGGGCACCGTCGACGGGCAGGAGAACCCCGTCACGGGAATCATCATCCCCTACAAGCTCTGGACCGTCAACAAGTACTGCACCTTCTGGCGCTACACGATCGACCCCCTCATCCTCGTGGCCAGCAAGGAGACCTGGCAGACCTTTGACAAGAAAGACCAGGAGATCCTCCGCAAGGCCGCCCTCGAGGCCGCGGCATGGCAGAAGGGAGAAGCGCGAAAGGGCCTGGTCAACAGCACCGCCTCCCTCGACGAGCTCAGGAAAAACGGCATGGACGTGACGGTCCTCACGGCCGATCAGACCAAGGCCTTCAAGGCAAAGACGAAGCCCGTCTACGACAAGTGGGCCCAGGAGATCGGCGCTGACCTGGTGAAGGCTGCCGAGGATGCCGTGGCAAAATCAGCCGCTCCGGCGAAGAAGCCGGCACCCAAGAAGAAGTAACATACGCGAGGGGATAGAGGGGTGAAGGCATTCGCACGGAATTTCGAGGAGATCGTCTCCGTCGTTCTTCTCGCTGTCATGGGCATCATTGCCTTCGCGAACGTGCTCATGCGCTACTTCATCCACTACTCTTTCGCTTTCACGGAAGAGATCGAGGTGGCGCTCCTGGTGTGGGTCACCATGCTCGGGGGCGCCGCCTGCTTCAAGAGAGGCCTGCACCTCGGTTTCACCTACCTGGCCGAGAAATTGAACGCGGACTGGCGCAAGGCCCTCGCCGTCCTCTCGGGCTCTCTCATGATTCTCGTCTGCGCGGTCCTCTTCCGCTTCAGCCTCATCCACATCCGTGACGAGATCGAAATGACGATCACGACGGAGGCCCTCGGCATCCCGCAGTGGTGGTACACGCTTGCCATCCCCGTGGGCTGTGTTTTCATCATCCTGCGCGTCATCGAGGCGACCCTCGTGAAGCTCCGGGGGAAACCCTGATGGAATCGGCGCTTCTCTTCGGCATCTTCATCGCGGCCCTCATTCTCAGTGTCCCCGTGGCGACTTCACTGGCAGTGACCGCATGCTTCCTCACGTGGTACTTCGACCTGGGAATCCGCGGGATCTCGCCGAACTTCTACGCGGGCATCGCCAAGTTCCAGCTCCTGGCCATCCCCTTCTTCATCCTGGCCGGCCTCATCATGGAGCGCTGCGGCATCTCGCAGCGGCTCGTCCACCTGATCAGCCTCATCGTGGGCCCGATCCCCGGGGGGCTTGCCATCGTGACGGTCGTCGTGGGCCTCATCTTCGCGGGCATCTCCGGCTCGGGACCCGCCGACACGGCGGCCCTGGGCACGATCCTGATTGCAGCCATGGCGGCCAGGGGGTATGCGAAGGACTTCACGGCGGCGCTCATCGCCAGCGCGGGCTCACTTGCGATCATCGTCCCGCCGAGCATTGCCTTCATCATCTACGGGGTCATCACGGGGACCTCCATCTCGGCCCTCTTCGCCGCGGGGGTCATCCCGGGAATCATCACGGGGCTCTTCCTCATCATCCCGTGCTTCGTGATCTCCTGGAAAAAGGGCTGGAGGGGCGAGCGCTGGGGAACGCCCGCCGAGATCTGGAAAGCCTTCCGGGAGGCTGTCTGGGGGCTTGCGGCCCCGTTCATCATCCTGGGCGGGATGTATGGCGGGGTCTTCACGCCGACGGAGGCGGCCGTCGTGGCCGTTTTCTACGGGCTGTTCGTGGGCATGGTGATCCATCGGGAGCTTCACCTGCGCGACCTCTACAACCTGCTTCGCGACGCCGTGCTCTCCTCGGCGGTCATCATGCTCATCGTGGCCTTCGCAGGCCTTTACTCCTGGACGGGATCCACACTCGGCGTCATGGACAAGTTCTCGGGCTACCTCCTCACGGTCTCGCAGGACCCCTGGGTCGTCCTGTTCATGATCAACGTGATACTCTTTGTCGCCGGGATGCTGATGGATGCCATCTCGATCTACTACATCTTCCTGCCCATCCTGATCCCCATCATCAAGCTCTTCAACTGGGACCCCGTCTGGTTTGGCGTCGTCATGACGGTGAATCTCGCCATCGGCCAGCTCACGCCGCCCGTGGCGGTGAACCTCTACGTGGTCTGCAACCTCGCCAACATCAGCCTGGAGGAGGTGTCAAAGGCCATCGTCCCCTTCATCCTGGTCATGCTGCTGGCCTTGGGAATCATCATTTACTTCCCGCTCCTGTCGACCTTCCTCCCGGCATTCTTCAAGCTTAGCTGACACGCCCATATCCGCTGCGTCCGGCCCTCGCCGGAAGGCACCGTTTTTGCAAGATTTCCTGTCCCGGGAGCAGACGTCGCGGACAACCGATTTTCCACAGCAATAACAGACAATTCCGTTTTCCCAACCCTGCCCCGCAGCGCACCGGCGAGGCTGCAGCGGCCTGCCGGCTGTTTGTGAACGGCATCAACTTCAACCTTGGATCAGGACCGTGACCATGAGAAAAGCCGCCGGACGGGAAACCGCCGGAAAAGAGAAAAGCCGCAAGGCCGCGGAAACGAACAAGACCGCCGGAAAGCGATCTTCGATAAAGCCCGCACCGCGCAAGACCTTCGACCCGGACGCGCTCCTCAACTCCATGGACGGGATGGTTTACGTGGCATCCCCCGAATACCGGCTCGAGTACATGAACGAGGCAGCCGTCAGGAAGATCGGGCGGGACATGACGGGCAAGCACTGCTTCAAGGTCTTTCACGGCCTCGAGGAGCGCTGTCCCTGGTGCATGGGCGGGCTCGTGCTGCAAGGACAGACCCTCAGGCAGGAAATCCTGGGCCAGCTGGACAAGCGCTGGTACTCCAGCGTCCTGACGCCCCTGTACCGCAAGGACGGCTCCGTTGCGATCCAGGCCCTCGTTTTCGACATCACGGACCAGAAAGAGGCCCAGGCGGTGCTCGTGCAGAACGAAGCCCTTTTGAGGAGCATCCACCAGGCCGCCCCGATGGGCATCGGGATTCTCCATGACCGGGTGCTGGACTGGACCAACGAGCAGATCAGCCGGATGACGGGCTACACGGCGGANGAGCTCCGGGGGAAAAGCGCCCGGATTTTCTATGCTGACGACGAGGAGTTCGACCGCGTCGGCAGGCACAAGTACGCCGATATCCACAGCAAGGGCACCGGAAGCATCGTCACGGTGTGGCGCCGCAAGGACGGGCGCCTGATCCATGTGTTCCTGAGCTCGACCCCCATCGACCCAGGCAACCTCCCGGCCGGCGTCGTATTCACGGCCCTGGACGTCACGGAGAAGAAGAAGGCCCAGGACGAGCTATGGAGAAGCGAGGAGAAATACCGGGCCCTCTTCGAAAACGCCGTCATGGGCATATTTCAGAGCACGCCGGAGGGCCGGTTCATCACCGTCAACCCGGCGACGGCAACGATGTGCGGCTTCGACTCTCCCGATGAGATGGTGGCCGGCATCACCGACATCGCCACCCAGCATTACGTCGACCCCGCGGAGAGGGAGCTCTTCATCCGGGCAATCGAGGAGCAGGGCTTCATCAGGAATTTCGAGCACCGGACCTACCGCAAGGACGGGAGCGTCTTCTGGGTATCCGTCAATGCGCGGGCGGTAAGGGACCGGCGCGGGAAAATCACACACTACGAGGGAACCCACGAGGACATGAGCTGGCGCAAGGAGGCCGACGAGGCCCTGCGGGCAAGCGAAGAGCGCTTCTCGAAGGCTTTCCGCTCCAACCCCGTGCCGGTTGCCATCTCAACGATCGACGAGGGCCGCTTCATCGACGTCAACGACCGGTTCCTCGAGGCGTTCGGCTACCGCCGTGACGAGATCGTCGGCAGGACATCATCCGACCTCGCATTCTGGACCTCCGCGGAGAGCCGGGGCGAGGTGCTGAAAAAGCTCCGGGAGACGGGCTCTGTCAGGAATGTGCTGAACCAATACAAGACAAAATCGGGGCAACTCCGGACCGGTCTGTGGTCCGGCGAGATCATCCGGCTGGGGGACCGGAATGTTATGCTATCGATCCTCCACGACATCACGGAACGTAAGCAAGCCGAGGAAAAATACCAGAGCATCCTCGCCGACATCGAGGAGTTCTATTACGAGACCGACGTCCGGGGGAATCTGACGTTTTTCAACGACGCCGCCTGCAACATCATCGGCTATACCCGGGAGGAGCTGCAGGGGAAGAGCAACCGGGATTACACAACGCCGCAAACGGCCGAGCGGCTGTACCGCGTCTTCAACCGCGTGTACCGTACGGGGGAAAAACAGAAAATCAGCGACTACGAGGTCATTCGCAAGGATGGCTCCCGCCGGGTGCTGGAAATATCGGCTACGCTGAAGCGCGATGAACGCGGAAACCCCGCCGGGTTCCGCGGGCTGGGCCGCGACGTGACGGATCGGGTCAAGGCCGAGGAGGCCCTTCGCCTGAGCGAAGAGCGCCACCGGGCCATTTTCGAAAATTCTCTCGTGGGCATCTTCCAGTCCACGCCGGAAGGGCGCTACATCCGCGTCAACCCGGCCTTTGCGAGGATCTACGGCTACGAATCGCCGGAAGACGCAACCTCTTCCGTGACCGACATCGGCACACAGATCTTCGTCGACGCAGAAGACCGGAAACGCTGCCTGGCCATCCTGAAGGAAACCGGCATCCTGGAGCGGTTCGAGACCCGGACGCGACGCAAGGACGGCAGTATTATCTGGACTGCGATCAACTCCCGCATCGTCCGGGATGCCGAAGGCCGGACGCTGTTCATCGAGGGGGTCGTCGAGGACATCACGGAGCAGATCGAGGCGCAGGAGAAGCTGAAGCAAAACGAGGCCCTGCTGAAAAGCGTCCTGGAGGCAGCGCCCATCGGCATCGGGGTCGTTCACAACCGCGTCTTCAGCTGGGTCAACGAGGGGCTCCTGTCGATGACGGGCCACAGTCTCGATGAGCTCTCGGGGAAAAGCGCACGGGTCCTTTACACCGACGACGATGAGTATGAGCGGGTGGGCAGGGAAAAGTACGAACAGATCGCCACTGCAGGGAAGGGAGTCGTAGAGACCCGCTGGAAGGCAAAGGACGGAAGCCTCATCGACATCCTCCTCAGCTCGTCCCCCATCGATTCCGGGAATCTCGAGGCCGGAGTCGTCTTCACGGCCATGGACATCTCCGGTCTGAAACGGGCCGATGCAGTGAGGAAGGAGCTCGAGGTGCAGCTGCGCCAGGTACAGAAAATGGAGGCCATCGGCACGCTGGCAGGCGGCATCGCCCACGATTTCAACAACATCCTTTTCACCATCGTCGGCTTCACCGATCTTTCCCTGCACGACTTGAGCGACGGCGAGACCCGCTGGAACCTCACACAGGTCCTGAATGCCTGCGACCGGGCAAAGAATCTCGTGAACCAGATCCTCGCCTTCAGCCGCCAGGAAGCGCCGGAGAGGCGGCCGGTGGACATCGTCCCCGTCGCAAAGGAAGCCCTGAAGTTCCTTCGCTCCACGATCCCGTCCACCATCGAGTTGAAGCAGCGCATCACGGGGGGCAGCCTGACCGTCCTGTCCGACCCCACGACGATTCACCAGGTGCTGATCAATCTAGGGACAAACGCCGCCCACGCCATGCGGACAGCGGGGGGCGTCATGGAGGTGTGCCTCGAAAGTGTGGAGATCCCCCGTGACAGGGGCGGCAGCGTACCGGCGGATTTGAAACCGGGAGCCTACATCCGGCTGACGGTGCGCGACACGGGGATGGGGATCGACCCGGCCATCATGAGCCGCATTTTCGACCCGTTTTTCACGACCAAGCCCCAGGGAGAGGGAACGGGACTCGGCCTTTCCGTCGTCTACGGGATCGTCAAATCCCATGGCGGCAGCATCGCCATCGAGAGCGAGGTGGGCCGCGGAAGCACCTTCCACGTCTATCTCCCCCGCACCCCGGAACAGGAGCGAGAGGACAACCGGGAAAAAGCCTCCGCTTCCGGCGGGTCGGAGCACATCCTTTTCGTCGACGACGAGGTGGTTCTCGTCGACATGGGCGAGAGGATGCTGAGCGCCCTGGGCTACCGGGTCACCGCCGTGGCGAACGGCCCGGAGGCACTGAAAGCCTTCCGCGAAAACCCGGACGGCTTCGATCTCGTCATCACGGACATGACCATGCCCGGGATGACAGGGGCCGAACTCAGCCGGGAAATCCTGAAAATNAAGCCCGGATTCCCCATCATCCTGTGCACGGGATTCAGCGAAATCATCTCGGAGGGTGAAGCCAAAGCGATGGGCATCCGGCGTTTCCTCATGAAACCGGTATTCCTGGACACCCTGGCCCGGGAGATACGAACCGTTCTTGACGCAAGCCGAAGAGAGGTGACGGTATGTCCCGTATCCTGATCGTGGACGATGATCCCCATGTGAGGCAAATGCTCGAACGCGTCCTGCGGAAGGCAGACTATAACGTGGAGACTGCGGAAAACGGCAAAGAGGCCCTCCAGGTTCACAGGGAGAGGCCCGCGGATCTGATCGTCACCGACATCATCATGCCGGAAAAGGAAGGCCTGGAGACGATCACCGAACTCCGGAAATCCTTTCCCGCCGTCAAGATCGTTGCCATCTCGGGAGGCGGACGCATCGGACCGACGCAGTACCTCAAGATGGCGGAAATCCTCGGTGCGGACCGCACATTTTCGAAACCGTTCAACCCCTCCGAGCTGATCGCCGCCGTCGAGGAACTGCTGGCGCACGGCGAAGAGTAATCGGGTATTTTGAATTATGAGTTTTGTGCTATAAGCCAATTATGAATTTTGAGTTTTGAGTTTTGAATTATTGAAAAGGGATTGCGGCCTGTTGGCCTCGCAATGACATGCGGACAGAACCCGATCCCTTTCTTCTCTCATTTNCCTCACTTCTTCCCAGCCGCGCAGCGGCCCTCAGATCCACTTCTTCTTCCTGAAATACGAGAGCATCGTCAGTGCAATGACGATCATCACACCCCAGAGCATAAAGTAGCCGTATTGCCACTTGAGCTCCGGCATGTGCTCGAAGTTCATCCCGTAGATGCCGGCCAGAAAGGTCAGGGGCATGAAGATCGTCGCGATGATCGTGAGCACCTTCATGACCTCGTTGAGGCGGTTGCTGATGCTGGAGAGATAGATGTCGAACATCCCCGAGAGGATGTCCCGGTAGGTGTCCACCGTATCCATGACCTGGATCGTGTGCTCGTAGATGTCGCGGAAGTAGATGGCCGAAGTCTTGTTGACCAGCGGGGACTCTGCCCTTTCGAGCAGGGAGATCACCTCTCG
>JGI20214J51650_10001613_pt1 | contig 14341 bp, 12 predicted proteins | sample WetSurMetagenome_FD_51650 | JGI IMG/M metagenome (IMG submission 51650) | reverse complement strand
ACATGCGCGCGGCCATCAACCCGAGATAGGCACGCACGAGCTCGAACTGCGCCCCCACGGTGGCCTGCGCCGAGCCGTCGCTGCGCAGGCGCGGGATCGCGGCGCGCAGGTAGTCCGCGAGCCGATCGATCATCTCGCTCGCGCGTACCGGGTCGGTGGCGATCGCACCGCGCACGCCGGCCAGCGTGTTGAACAGGAAGTGCGGCTCGACCTGCGCCGCCAGCACCGATAGCCGCAACTCGGCCTCGCGCCGCTGTGCCTGCGCTTCGGTGAGCGCGCGCTCGCGCTGCAGCGCGGCCAGACCGTCGCGCTCGCGCATCCAGCCCCGCAGCGCCAGGCCGCCGGCGAGCAGGAAGCTGATCAGACCGCGGAACAAGGTGCTGACGTTCGCGGCCTCCGGGCTCGCGAGCATCGCGTCCTCGTCGCGCATCGCCTTGCCGCCCGGCCGACCGGGCTCGGCGATGTCGACCCCAAGCGTCAGCACGAGGTCGCGTCGCTGGCCGCGCTCGTCGAGCTCGCCGGTGTGCGCGGCGACCCAATGCTTCATCGGGCCGGCCGCGACGTTCTCGAACAGCGCCATCGCGCCGACGACGGCCACGATCGCGGCGGCCAGAGCCCAGCCTTCGACGCGCTGCGGCCAACGCCGGCGCCGGATGACGCTCCCGAGCCAAGGGCCGGCGAGCATCGGCACGACCATGCCGATCGCCAGGTCGAGGACGCTCGACCAGGGCCGGGCCTGTGCGTCGTTGCCGAGCACGCGGGCGACGACGAGCAGCAGCACGAGGCCGACGACGAGTGCCACCGAGCGAACCCGGCCGCGCGCCCAGGGCCGGCTGAACACGGGGTAGCGNCGGTAGCGCGTGAACCAGCCGTGCGCGCGGCCGGTCAGCTCCAGCGGCAGCGGGCCGTCGAGCNGTGGCGCGGACGTCATCGGTGTCATGGGTGGCAAGCCTAGCGGCTCGGGCGCGCGCCGCGAAGCCCTGCGACGAAACCCACCACGGCACGGACCGGCCCCGACGAGCGCCGATGAACCCTATCCCGCTATGCTCGCGGCCACGTCCGGTGCCCGGGCGCCGATGACGAAACGAAGATTCAGGAGACCGCCCATGTTCGACACCACCCTCGCCGGCAGCCTGCCCAAGCCCGCCTGGCTCGCCGAAACCGGCAAGCTGTGGCCGAAGTGGCAGGCCGAAGGCGCCGAGCTGCAGCAGGCCAAGCTCGACGCGACNCTGCTCTGGATCAAGGCCCAGGAGGACGCGGGCNTGGACGTGATCGGCGACGGCGAGCAGAGCCGCCAGCATTTCGTCCACGGCTTCCTCGAGCGCGTCGAGGGCATCGACTTCGAACACAAGGTCGAGATGGGCATCCGCGCCGACCGCTACAAGGCGATGGTGCCGCAGGTCGTCGCGCCGCTGCGCCTGAAAGGCCGCGTGCACGAGGCCGAGGCGCGCTTCCTGCGCGCGCACACGAGGAAGTTGATCAAGTTCACGCTGCCCGGCCCGATGACCATCGTCGACACCGTCGCCGACCGCTTCTATGGCGACCGCGTCAAACTCGCGTTCGCCTTCGCCGAACTGCTGAACCAGGAGGCGCTCGCGCTGCAGGCCGACGGCGTCGACGTGATCCAGTTCGACGAGCCGGCCTTCAACGTCTACATGGCCGACGCAGCCGACTGGGGCGTGAAGGCGCTCGAGCGCGCGGCCCAAGGGCTGCACGAGGCGGGCCGGGCGTCCGGCCACGCCTGCAAGACTGCGGTCCATATCTGCTACGGCTACGGCATCCAGGCGAATATCGACTGGAAGAACACGCTCGGCACCGAATGGCGTCAGTACGAGAAGATCTTCCCGGCGCTGGCCGCGAGCTCGATCGACCAGGTCAGCCTCGAGTGCATCCACAGCCATGTGCCGCCCGACCTGATGGCCTTGCTGAAGGGCAAGGACGTGATGGTCGGCGTGATCGACGTCGCGAGCGAGCAGATCGAGACACCCGAGGAGGTGGCCGACACGATCGGCCGCGTGCTGCGCTTCGTGCCCAAGGAGCACCTGCTGCCCTGCACCAACTGCGGACTCGCGCCGATGCCGCGCGAGGTCGCTCTGGCCAAGCTCGAGGCACTGGGCCGCGGCGCTGCGCTGGCACGCGAGCGCTACGGCGCGGCGACGCCGGGCTGAGAGGCTATCTCGGCATTGATCCCGAGCAGCCTACTGAATGTCGCCCAGCACCCGNTCTCGGCGGTCGATCACGGTGCCGAGCTCACGAATGAAGTTCTCTGCCATCGGCCATTCGCCGAAGCCCGAGGCAGGATTGAGGTGGCCGACCGCACCGAGGTCGATGACCCGACTTCCCCATCCGCCGGCGAGTTCGACCGTTCGTTCGAAGTGCGCCAGGGGATCGTTGCGGCTTGCCGCCACGATGCTGGGAAACGGGAGCTTCGCCCTAGGCACGGGCAGCCAGCCGCCGGCGCGAAGGTCCTTCAGCGCCGGGTAGCCGGCTGGCATCGGCGTGTCGAAATCCGGGGGTGCCGCGAGCAGTGCGCCTCGCACCTCTCGCGTTGTCTGCCGCGACCAACGGGACACCATCACGCAACCGGCGCTGTGCGCGACGATCACGATCGGCCCGTCGATGGCCTGAGCCGTCCGCTCGATCGCCGCCACCTTGCGGGCGCAGTCCAGATCTTCGCGCCCCGGCGGCGGCACCACGCTGACCGGCCGCCCTGTCGAGCGTAGGCGCGCCTCCAGCAGGGTCTGCCAGTGCTGCGCCACGGCGTCGCGCAAGCCCGGCACGATCAGGACGGTCGGCGCCCATGCCTGCGCCTCGCCAGATGAGTCCATCGGCCGATCCCCCGCGGGGATGAGCCTTGCTTGGGGCGGCCCGGCGCGGCGGCTCATCGCGTCAGGCAGCCTTGCGCAGGAAGCCCTGATGTCCCGTCTTCGGGTTGGGCGCGAAACCGTTGGCGGCCAGCGTCTCTTCGACGCTGTCGTAGAACACGCCGATCTTGCAGATCTCGCGTGCCTCCTTGCCTGTGGCGACTTCTCGCCCGAACTCGCGCGCGATCCGCACCAGCTGCTCGATCTGCGCAACGGTGCTCATCTTGGCATCGCGCGTCTGGTTCCAGAGGTTGTCCTCGATGCCGCAGCGCACATGCAGGCCCATCGCCATGCCCACCATGTTGATCGGCAGCACGTTGCGCATGCTGCTCTCCACGGTCAGCACCGCGCCGTCAGGGATCGCGCGCAGGAAGTTCGCCAGGTTGAAGACGTTGGGCGCGTCCATGCCGCCGCTGATCGCCACCCAGTTCATCACCAGCGGGCCCATGTAGACGCCGCGGCGGATCATGCGTTCGACAGTCTCGTAGCTGTTGATGTTGTAGAACTGGAAGGCGCTCTGGATGCCCGCCGCGCTCAGGCGCCGCACGTGTTCTTCGACCCAGCCCGGCCCTGCGGGCACGGTCATCTCGCGGTAGGCGTTGTGGATCGCCGGCTCGGCCAGCGAGGTGCCGGCGTAGTCGCGCACGTCCATGTGCTCGAAGACGTTCATCTGGGTCGTGTTGACGGTGACTGTGACCTGGTCGGGCTTGGGGTCGAGCTCGGCCAGCATGTGGCGCGTGTCGTCGGACAGCCACTTGGCGGCAGCGCCTTGGCCTTCGGGCGCGAAGCTGATCGAGCCGCCGACCTGGATGATCATGTCGGGCGCGGCCTTGCGCACGCCGGCGATCAGTTCGTTGAACTTCGACAGCCGCTTGCTGCCCTTGCCGTCGAGCTCGCGCACGTGCAGGTGCAGCACGGTGGCGCCGGCGTTGTAGCAGTCCACGGCCTTCTGCACCTGCTGCTCCATCGTCACCGGGATGTCCTCGGGGAAGTCCGCGGGGATCCATTCCGGCCCGTAGGGCGCGGCGGTGATGACCAGCTTGTCCTGGTTCTCGGGGAAGAGCGAGCCGTCGAGGAAGTTCATTGCGAATCCTTGGTGCTGAGGTGCTGTTTGGGCCGGGGGTGAAAGCGTCAGTAGGTCGCTTCGCCGACGATGCCGGCGCGCTCCATCTTTCGGTGGCAGGGCGGGTAATCCATCACCGCGTAGTGCTGCGTGCTGCGGTTGTCCCAGAAGGCGACGCTGTTCTTCTTCCAGCGCCATCGCACCTGGTATTCCGGGATGAAAGCCTGGCTCTGCAGGTAGGCCAGAAGCTGCCCGGCGCCGGGTGCGTAGTCCTGCCCATATCGCACGTTGGCCGCGATGTGGAAGTTGCTGAAGTGCGTGGTGAAGCCGTTGACGAAGAGGATCTTCTCGCCCGTTTCCGGGTGCGTGCGCACGACGGGATGTTCGGCGTCCGGGAACTGCGCCTTCAGCGCCAGCCGCTTTTCCAGCGGCATCGCAGCGCCGAAGGTCGCCTCGATGCTGTGGCGTGCGCGCAGCCCTGCGATCTGCGCCTTGACATGCTCGGGCAGCCTCTCGTAGGCCAGCGCCATGTTCGCCCACATCGTGTCGCCGCCCACCGGTGGGCATTCCACGCAGCGCAGCACGCAGCCGAAAGGCGGCTTCTCGCGCCAGGTGGCATCGGTGTGCCAGGCGTTCTCGTAGCGGTCGACGGGCGTGGCGGGCGACTTGTAGATGCGCACGAGGCCCGGATGCTCGGGGTCGCTGCCGGCCACAGGGTGGTCCTCGAGTTCGCCGAAGCGGCGCGCGAAAGCCACGTGCTCGGCACGCGTGACCTCCTGGTCGCGAAAGAACAGCACGCGGTGCTCGAGCAGCAGCGCGCGGATCTCGCCGAGCAGCGCGTCATCGCTGGCCGCAGCCGCCAAGCTGATGTTGCCCAGCTCGGCGCCGATCGAACAGGTCAGCGGTTCGACACGGATCGCCCTGTCCAGCGAACCGGTGCGCACGACGGCGGGGCCTGCAGGGAGCCCGGGTGTGATGACGTTCATCGGCTTTTTCTCCTGTATCAATGGCGGGGGATCGACGAGCAAAGTGTTCCCCGGTGGGGGTCCGCCCGCTTGACGCGAGAGGACTCGCACTTACCATTCGACGACACTGCACTACTCGCTTTCCCTATGGCTTCACTCGTCCGAGCCGCAGCGTTGACCTATTACGCCGAAGTGGCCAGGACAGCGGGACTCGACCCCCAGCGGATGCTTGCCGACGCGGGCCTGAGCCCGGGCGTGCTCAACGATCCCGATCTGCGGATACCTGCGGACCGTGCGGGCCGCCTGCTGGAGGCTTCAGCCGCCGCCTCGGGTGTCGAGAGCTTCGGCCTGCGCATGGCCGAGTCGCGACAGTTGTCCAACATGGGGCCGGTCGGCATGCTGGTCCGCGACCAGCCGACCTTGCGCGATTCGCTGGTCGTGATGCTGCGATACCACGCCATGCTCAATGGCTCGCTGTCGCTCGATATTGAAGAATCGGCCGGTACGGTCGTCATCCGCGAAGAGGTCGTCGTCGGAACGGCGCAGCCAGTGCGCCAGGCGGTCGAACTGGCGATCGGCGTGATGCTGCGTCTGATGCGCCGGGTGCTGGGCGACGATTGGCATCCGCGTCGGGTGTGCTTCTCGCATTCGGCGCCGCGAGATATCAGCGTGCACGTGCGCGTCTTCGGCCATTGCGTGGAGTTCGACCATGATTTCAACGGCATCGTCTGTGCCAGTGTTGAGCTCGATGCCAGAAATCCGTCGGCCGATCCTGCGATGGCACGCTACGCCCAGCAGTTGCTGGATGTGTCGCTGCAAGCCCAGGCACCGTCGGTGCTGGAGGACGTGCGGCACACGATCCTGCTGCTGCTGCCGCGTGGACGTTGCAGTATCGAGCAGGTCGCCGCGCACCTGGGCGTGGTCTGCCGCACGGTCCAGCGTCGTCTGGCCGACGAAGGCAACACCTTCTCGTCCTTGGTCAACGAATTGCGCGTCGAGCTCGCGCAGCGGCATGTCGTCGGGAGCGAGCGTCCGTTGACCGAGGTGGCGACGCTGCTCGGATTCTCGGCACCGAGCGGCTTCTCGCGCTGGTACCAGGGGCAGTTCGGATGCAGCCCGAGTCAGGGCCGGGCGAAGAGTGCATCTCCCGTGCGCAAGGCGACGAAGTCGCGCTAGACAGGCCGTGGGCTGGCGTCGCAGGCGAACAGCAGAGCCTGGAGAAGATCCCGTTTGCCATGAGTTCCTGCCGGCAGGACCCAACCATCGATGATCACCTGCGGCACCCCGCGAACACCGCGCCGGTAAAGGACTTCACGCTGCTGCGCTGCCATCAGTGTTGACGATTCGTCGGGCACTGGCGCCGCCACGTCGAAGCCACACTCCTCGGCGGCATGCGTGACCACCTTCGCATCACCGATATTCGCGCCGCGCCTGAAGTGCAGATCGAACAGGGCATCGATCAGGTGCCCGACCCGGTCGGCGGCGTAGCGATCGGCGAGCTCGTTCACGACGCGGTGCGCAATGAGCGTGTTCGGCATCACCGGAATGGCATCGAATTCCAGGTCGACGCCAGCGGCGAGACCGGCGCGCCGCACCTGCGCCTGACGGGCGGCGAGAGCCTCCGGCCCCCCCAGCCGCCGAAGGTAGAACTCGCGAAACGGCACGCCCGACCACGGCAGTTCGGGAAGCAGTGGAAGGCTCAGCCATCGGAGCCGGGTCGCGATACCGGGCCGCCGCGCGCGAAGCTGCGCCAGCGCAGCGTCCAGTTGGCGCTTTCCGATCAGGCACCATGGACAGATCAGATCGAACGCAACCTCGATATCCAGCACGGACGTCGTCGAAGCGGGGCCGTTCAAGGCAGCAGCACCGTGGCACCCATGGTCTGACGCGATTCGAGCGCGCGGTGCGCGTCGGCGGCGTCGGCCAGCGCGAACGTCTGTCCGGGTTCGCTCCTGATCTCGCCGCGCAGCACCAGATCGAAAAGCTCGTCGGCCATGCGCAGCATGTTCGGCCGCGGCAAGGCGTAGTCCACCATCGCCGGCCGCGTCAGCCAGATCGAGCCCTTGGCCGCCAGCAGGGTCACATCGAACACGACCGAACCCGAGCTGGTGCCGTTGCTGACCAGGGTCCCGCGCTTTTGCAGACAGTCCAGCGAGCCCACGAAGGTGTCCTTGCCCACAGAGTCGTAGACGACCGGCACACCCTTGCCGCCTGTGATCTCCTTGACGCGATCGACGAAGTTCTCGCGCTTGTAGTTGATCACGTGCGCACAGCCATGGGCCTTGGCGACTTCGGCCTTCTCGTCCGAGCCGACAGTGCCGATCATCGTGACGCCGAGGGCGCGTGCCCATTGGCACGCGATCAGTCCGACGCCCCCCGCGGCCGCGTGGTACAGGATCGTGTCGCCCGCTTTCAGCGGATAGACCTGGCGGAACAGGTACTGGGCGGTGAGGCCCTTCATGATGATCGTCGAGGCGGTCCGATCCGAGATGCCGTCCGGGAGCTTGATCAGCACTTCGGCGGGCATCACCCGCCGCTGCGAATAGGCGCCAAGCGGTCCGAGCATGTAGCCCACGCGGTCGCCCTCGGCGAGAAAGCTGACCCCCGGCCCGACGGCCTCGATCACGCCGACGGCATCCGAGCCCAGGCCGTTGGGCAAGGACGCCGGATAGCGGCCGGTACGGAAGTAGATGTCGATGAAGTTGACGGCGATGCCGGTATGGCGCACGCGCACCTCGCCTGGCCCCGGGTCACCGACCTCGACGTCCTCGAGTACGAGGACATCAGGGCCGCCGGTTGTGTGGAAGCGAATCGCCTTGCTCATGATTCTGGCTCTACTTTCTGCTGAGTGGATTTCGGATCGACGTTCAGGCGGCCGCGTGCAGAGCGGAGGCCCCAGGCACGACCTCTTGGGTCTTGAAGGCCGCGACGCGGCTGATGTCAGCCTCGTAGCTCCGCGTCGCGATCACGAAGAGCGCGGCGGCCAGGAGGCTGAACGCCGGGGCTATCGCCAGCGACGTCTGCAGCCCCCAGCGGTCGGACATGACGCCGGCGATGAAGGGGCCGATCGCCAGGCCGAGCAGGTTCTGGAACAGCGATAGCACGGCGGCACCCGTCGAGCGCAGGCCCGGGTGGACGACGTCGAACACGACCGAGGCCACCGGACCCACTGTGCAGGTCATCACGAAGCCGCCGAGCAGGATCAACCTGAACTGGGCGGCGTCGCTGACTGGGGCGGCGAACGCCACCACGAAGATCGCGAACGTGAGCACGCAGAGCGCCGCCATCACGTGCAGGCGAACCTTCGGGCGCCCGCCGGCGATGCGCTCGACGACCCAGCCCCAGACCACGCTGCCGACGGCGCCGCAGAGCACCACCAACGCTGCTTGCTTGCCCGCCTGGTTGGACGCCATGCCGTGATAGCGATTGAGGAAGCTGGGCAACCAGGACCAGATTGCCGAGACCACGATCAACTGCATCGGTGCGCCCAGACAAGTCCACAGCAGCGTCGGGGTGCGCGCCAGGGTGCCGGCGATGTGACCCAGCACCTGGCCTGAAGACTGCGTCGCGCGGTCCAGCTTGGGTGTCAACGCCACGGTCTTGTAGTCGGTCACGAGCATGTACAACAAGGCCAGCGCCAGCCCCGGGATGCCGACGACACCGAAGGCCGCCTGCCACCCGTAGCGTGCGGCGATGACGCCACCGAGGACGACACCCAGCACCGAACCGAGCGAAGCCGCGGCGAAGAACGCGCCCAGCATGGCCGACCGCAGGCGACGCGGAAAGAGGCTCGTGATCAGCGCGGCGCCGACCGATCCATAGCCCGTCTCGCCGGTGCCGACCACGGCGCGGGCCACGAACAACTGCGCATAACTCGTCGTGAACATGCACGCGATCGTCGCCAGACTCCAGGTGGTGGCCATCACCACAACGCTCTTGACGCGACTCAGCCGATCCGCCAGCAGCGCCACGGGGATTCCGCCGATGGCGACGACGATCGAGATGACTGACACCAGGCCGCCCAGTTGCTTGTCGCTCAGATTCCACTCGGCCTTCAGGTGCGGAAAAAGCGAGACGATGACCTGACGATCGATATAGTCGAAGAGCATCAGCGCGAAGGTCATCGCGAACGCGAACCATGCCTGACGCCGGCTGACGGGATAGTCGCTCTCGTTGCCGAGCGTGGCATCGAATGTGTGGGGGTTCATCGCGAGTCTCCTGGACGGGGTGGGTGTCGGACGCTTCGGATCAGAACGACAGGCCCGCTGCGATCATCACGTTGTTGCGGTCGGTCAGCAGGTTGTAATTGCCGCCCGAAAAGTTGGTGTACTGGAGGTCCGTGTAGACGGTCTTGCCCCAGTCGGCGCGCAGGCCAAGGCGAACGATGCTTCGCCCCGCCGAATAGGTCCCGTCGAACGAATAGCCGCTGATGTCCCGTGCAATCAGCAACGAAGGCGTCAGCGCGGCCCCGAACAAGGCGTTGGCATAGGTCGCCGCCGCACGCATGCGCAGACCCCAGGCGTTCTCGGTGGTAAAGCCATCGGTCGTGCAGGTCTTGCCGACAACGCCATTGAGTCCGGGGGCGGATTCGGAGCAGGGCGTCAGAGTGCCATTGACGAGATAGGGCGCCGTTCCATAGGCCAGGGGGCGGCCGTAACGCATGACCTGCGGATCGGGCAGACCGGCGATGTGACTGATCCCGACCTCGGCAGAAAGCACCAGGCGCGCCGCGCCCAGCGCCGCGGGGATCACCTTGTTGGCACCGACGCTGGCGGTCGTGACCTTGAAGCGGTCATAGGCATCGAAGCTGCCGCCCGCAGGGATCGCGAGGATGTTGCTGTGCAGCTGTATCAACGAGGTCGGCGTGCGCAACAGGCTGGCATTGAGCAGATCGTTGGCATTCATCGCCAGCGGCTGGTTCGGGCGGTACGCGATCTCGCCGAACACATTGGCTGTCGGCGCGAGCTTCGTGTTGAAGCTGCCGCCGAACATGTGAATGTTCTGCGGGTACATCGCCGCATACCTGAGGCCGTTCGGGTCCGCGAGCCGCGCCAGCCCGCCTGCCAGACCTGCAGGCAAGGTCGCGCCGTTGACGTCTTCGATCGTGACACGGAAGACCGGCGCGGCGCTGTGCGTGTTCGTCGCCACCAACCCGAAGTCGGTCGCGAGCGCCTCCGACTTGAAGTGCAGCGCCACGCCGCCTTGGCCACTGCCGCGCGGCGTTACGTCGTCACTGCGGTGCACGTAGTAGCCGCTTGCGAGGATGCTCTGTTCGGTCAACGACGAGAGCGTCGACAACGGTGTCCCGGGAATGGGCGCCGCGATGGCCCCCGAGAGCATGCAGCCCCGGGCAACGACTGAGGCGATGTCGAAGAAGGTTCCACATCCGGGCAGCACGTTTTGCCGTGCCTCCCAGGGTACGAAGCCTTCGGCGCTCCAATGCTTGTCGATCGTGAGGTGCAAGTCGACCATGCCCACTGGNACNTTGCCTTCCTGGGGCAGCGCCCCGGGTCGCACCTGTGCGGCGTAGTTTTGCGGATTGAGGGCCGAGTTGATGCCCCCGGTCAGAAACTGCGACGTGCCCCAGTTGAGCACCTGGCGGCCGACCCGGACGTCCAGACGCGAGCCCGAGGCGAGGTCGGCATTGGCGTAGACGTAGGCGTCGAGCAGATCGACGCCATTGAACCTGGCCTCGCGTGAGAACTCATGGTCGCTCAGCGCCGTGTTCGGCTGGTAGCTGTTGGGAAAGTTGCCGTAGGCTGCGCTGGCGTGACCGAGCGTGAAGTCCTCCCACGCCGAGCCGCGCGCGAAGACGCCGACGTTCCGGTTGTGCAGGTCGAAGTCGACCAGCGCCTTGAGCACTGTGGACACCGGCCGGTTCTTCCTGAAGTTGAGATCGGCGCCACCCGTCTGCCCGACCAGGCCGCCCGGCGCGGCCGAAGGCACGACGCTCGACGGCGGCAACGCGTAGACGCTCGGATCGGCGCTCTCGGTGCGGATCATCGTGCCGAAGGTGACCGTGCCGCTCAACTTGCCGTCGACACNTGCGGTGGGCTTGAAGTCCAGTGCAAGGGCGGGCATCGACGCGCAGAGCAGGGTCAGGGCCAGGAATCGAAAGTTGGGTCTCATCGCAACTTGTCTCTTGTAGGTGGTGGGATTGAAGTTCGGCTGGCTTGTCGAAGCCGTGGCGCAGTGTTCAGTGCGCGTGCTCTACCCGCTTGCCTTGCGACGACACCGACTTATCGGCTCATGCCAGCCGCGGGTAATCACCAGCCGGGCAAGCGCGCGGCCGCTCGAGGGACGACGAAGGCGCATGGCTCGAGGCGCCGCCTCAGGCGGAGGGGCACGCGGGGAATCGAGCCGAGGTCTGTGCGTCAGTCGGACCCGCGCCGCCACCGTGGCCGCGCCCAGCCCAGCGCCCCGGGCCTGCCCGGCGTGCCCTTCACAGCCGCGTGAGCCGGTTCAGTCGGCGATCGTGTCCGCCGCCACCGGCGACAGCGCCGGCGCACCGGCGCCGCGCAGGTTGAGCCAGGCGCTGGTGGCGCCGCTGGTCGCGATGACGGCCATGCCGATCCAGCCCCAGAAGTCGGGCAGGTGGCCGAAGAGCCACCAGCCGACGAGCGCGGCGGCGCCGATCTGCACGTAGACGAAGGGCATCAGCGTCGCCGTCGGTGCCACACCCAGTGCGAGGATCAGCATCAGGTGGCCACCTGTGCCCAGCGCGCCGACGAGCGCGAGCAGTGCCCAGTGCGTTGCCGGCACGGCGGCGAACGCGGCGCGCACGTCGATGCCGCTCGCCCACAGCAGCGGCAGCAGCACCGCGCTGCCGACCAGGCCGGTCCAGAAATGGGTGGTGAGCGGGTTCTCCAGCCCGGCGAGCCGGCGCGTCAGCACCTGGAACGCGGCGTAGGTGACCGCTCCGACGAGCGGGAACAGCACCGCCCAGCCGAACAGCCCGCTGCCCGGGCGGATCACGATCAGCGCGCCTGCGAAAGCGGCACCGACCAGTGCCCAGCGCCAGCGCGAGACGCGCTCGTGCAGAAGCCAGGCGGCGAGCAGCGTCACCAGCACCGGCGTGAGCATGTTGATCGCGGTGAACTCGGGCACCGGCATGCGTTGAACGCCGAAGAAGCTGAAGCCGCTCGTCGCGACCAGCAGCAGCCCGCGCAGGGCCTGGAAGCGCGGGTGCTCGCTGCGGAACGAGAGCCGACGGTCGAACGCGAGCCAGAACGCCATCGCGAGCGCCTGGAACAGGTAGCGCGAGCTCAGCATCAGCAGCACGGGCAGCGCCGCCGGCGTCGAGCTGCCGAGCCAGCGCACCGTGTTGTCCATGCTCGCGAAGCACAGCGCCATCGCGCTGATCAGCGCGATGCCAAGCAGGGGCCGCGACGCCTGCTTCGTCATCCGCCCTGCACGCGCGTGGCGAGCGCCTCCCACACCGGGCGCAGCCGGCCCGGCAGGTCGGGCAGCGCGCCGAGCTCGGTGCGACTTTCTCCGACAGCATGGAAGTCGCTGCCGCGCGAGGCGAGCAGATCGAATTCGAGCGCGGTCTCGGCGTAGCGCTGCTGCTCGGCCGCGCTGTGGCTGCCGGTCATCACCTCGACGCCGCGCCCGCCATGGGCGATGAACTCGGTGAAGAGCGCGTACTCCTCGGTCGGCGTGAAGCGGTAGCGCGCCGGGTGCGCGATCACGGCGATGCCGCCGGCCGCGGTGATCCAGCGCACCGCGTCGCCCAGGCCGGCCCAGCGGTGCGCGACATAGCCGGGCTTGCCTTCGGTGAGGAAGCGGCGGAAGACCTCGTGCGTATCGGCGCAGATGCCGCGCTCGACGAGGAAGCGCGCGAAATGGGTGCGCGAGACCAACTCCGGGTTGCCAACGTAGCACAGCGCACCGTCGAAGGCACCGTCAATGCCCGCCGCGGCCAGGCCGGCGGCCATCGCCAGCGCGCGCTCGCGCCGGCCGCCGCGCGTGGCGGCCAGGCCGGCGTTGAGCGCGGCGTCGTTGGCATCGAAGCCGAGGCCGACGATGTGCACCGTCTGGCCGGCGAAGCTGACCGAGATCTCGGTGCCGCTGAGGTACTTCATGCCCAGCGCGAGGGCCGCGTCGCGCGCCCGCGCCTGACCGGCGATCTCGTCGTGGTCGGTCAGCGACCAGAGTTCGACGCCGTTCGCATGTGCCCGCGCGGCGAGTTGTTCGGGGCTGAGGGTGCCGTCGGAGACGTTGGAATGCGAATGCAGGTCGGCGTTCAGAAGGTGCACGGCTGCGATTCTAATGAGCGCCCCAAGGCCAGTTGGGGGCCGGCTGTCCGCCGCGGCGATCGAGGAAAGTGGGGTCGCCACATTACCTCGAGTGCGGCCCGTTTCATTCAGGCGTCCAGGGTCAGGCAGCGGTCGCAGCGATCGGCGAGCGCACGGTCGTGGGTGACGACAACGAACGCGGTGCCGCGCTCGCGCGCCAGGCCGAGCATCAGATCGAACACGCCGGTGGCGGTCTCGCGGTCCAGGTTGCCGGTGGGCTCGTCGGCGAGCACGCATTGCGGCTGCGTGACGAGGGCGCGCGCGATCGCGACGCGCTGGCGCTCGCCGCCCGACAGCTGCGACGGGAAATGCGCCGTGCGCGCCGCCAGCCCCACCTGCGCCAGCGTCGCCTGCGCCGCGGCGCGCGCCGCGGCCGTGCCGTCGCGCCGGATGCGCAGCGGCATCGCGACGTTGTCAAGCGCGCTGAACTCGGGCAGCAAGTGGTGGAACTGGTAGACGAAGCCCAGATGCCGGTTGCGCCAGCGGCCCTGCTCGGTGGCGTTCAGCGTCGCGAGGTCGCGCCCCATCAGCGTGACGCGGCCCGAGGTCGGCGCGTCCAGCCCGCCGAGCAGATGCAGCAGCGTGCTCTTTCCCGAGCCCGAGGCGCCGACAACGGCCAGCGTCTCGCCCGGCTGCACCGCCAGGCTCACGCCGCGCAGCACGCTCACGTCGAGCGCGCCTTCGCGAAAGCGCTTGTGCAGCCCCTCGGCCTGCAGCACCGGCTCACTCATAGCGCAGCGCCTCGGCCGGGTTGACGCGGCTCGCGCGCCAGCTCGGGTAGAGCGTCGCGATGAAAGCCAGCAGCAGTGAGATCACGACGATCGGGACAATGTCGCTGGCCATCGGGTCGCTCGGCATGCGGCTGATCAGGTAGACGCTGGCGGGCAGAAAGGTCATATGCAGCAGGTGCTCGATCGCCGGCACGATGACGTCGATGTTGAACGCGACGAGTAGCCCGAGCGCGACGCCGGCGAGCGTGCCGATGATCCCGGAGGCGGCACCCTGGACCATGAACACGCCCATGATCGAGCGCGGGCTCGCGCCCAGCGTGCGCAGGATCGCGATGTCGGCACGCTTGTCGGTGACCGTCATCACCAGCGTCGAGACGAGGTTGAACGCGGCGACGGCGACGATCAGCGTCAGGATGATGAA
>JGI20214J51650_10001612_pt1 | contig 14342 bp, 15 predicted proteins | sample WetSurMetagenome_FD_51650 | JGI IMG/M metagenome (IMG submission 51650) | reverse complement strand
TCGATGCCGAGATTTCGGATGCCGGTCCCCGCGTCGAGAATGATCCTCGTGCCCTGGTTCTCAATGGTCACGCAGGGTGTGTTGCCGCCGTATTTCTCCGTGGTTCTGCCTGGGGTGGATATGGATCCACGGGTACCCCAGAAAGTGACCAGCATTTTCTCTTCCACAGGGGATCTCATTTCTTGTGGAGTCTCTTCTCTTCGTTAAACACCAGCTTTACGCCGCCGATCTCGATCTGATCATTGTTGCGCAACACGCATTTGACGACCTTAATCCCGTTGACGAAGACGCCGTTTGTGCTTTCCAAATCCTCGATGAGATACTCTTCGTTTTGAAAGAGCACGCGCGCATGTTTACGGGAGACATTCTGAACTCCGAGTTGAATGTCGCACTCCGTGCTCCTGCCGATAACCACCGGCCTTTCGCCCAACTCAAAGAGGCCGTCTTTCTCCTCCGAACCGGTAATCTCCAGGTACGCCCGCTGCGACAGGGGCATGATGTCCGCGAACTTCCCTCTCGGGATTTCCTCCGTGGTATCAAAGCCATTCCGGTCTTTTATTATGTTATTCTTTCCCGGCATCCGGACCCCGATCTTTAATTCGTCCGCAAAAGTCATCAAAAGCGTCACCCAGGCTCCCGGCTTTCGCCGGGACAGGGTCGCCGGGGTCCAGAAGTGTTTGTCCCTCCTGGATTCCGGCTTCCGCCGGAATGACACATGAGGTCATTTCCTGACTTCTTACGAGACCGTGATCTTTAAGTAACTCCCTGTTTATTTCAACCCAACTTTGATCAATTTTTTTTCGGCAGCATAAATATACCTTCTTTGTGATATTTAGTCAACATTAAGTCTCATCGATCCCAAAGATCATTGACAATCTAGCTGTAGGATAATTATAATCAACTTTGAAAAGGCGCAATCCGCATGAAAATACTCGTCACCGGCGGCTGCGGTTTCATCGGCAGCAATTTTGTAAGGCATGTTCTCACAAAGACAGATCATGTTCAGGTGATCAATGTGGACCTGCTCACCTATGCCGGAAACCTCGCCAATCTGACCGATGTGCAAAAAGATTTTCCCGAACGGTACCGCTTCATTAAAGGCGATATCAGCGACAAAGACCTTGCCCGGCGGGTTTTCGAAACCTCTTCTATCGACGGGGTGATTCATTTTGCAGCAGAATCGCACGTAGACCGGAGCATCCTGGGCCCTGAAGCCTTTGTGCGAACGAACATTTACGGCACCTTCAACCTTCTTGAAACCTGCCGTCGATTCTGGTTTTCAGGCCACCCGGGTGCGTTAAGAGAAAAGCGATTTCTTCATGTTTCTACCGATGAGGTTTACGGCTCCCTGGGCAGCACAGGGTATTTCACGGAACACACTCCCTACGACCCTTCAAGCCCCTACTCGGCAAGCAAAGCGGCCTCCGATCACCTGGCAAGGGCCTATTTTCGAACTTACGGGCTCCCGACCATCATCACCAATTGCTCGAACAACTACGGCCCCTACCAGTTTCCCGAGAAGCTCATCCCTCTGATGATCCACAATGCCGCGAAAGGTCTGGAACTTCCCGTGTACGGGGACGGCGGAAACGTTCGCGACTGGCTCCACGTGGAGGACCATTGTGCGGCCCTTCGGATGGTTTTGGAGAAGGGGGTCCCTGGCGAAAGCTACAATATCGGAGGCCGCTGCGAGAAAAAGAACCTCCATCTCGTCCACTTTATCTGCGATTTTCTGGATGAGCGCCTGGGCCCACTGAATGGGCAACCCAGACGAACGCTGATCCGCTTTGTGACCGACAGGCCGGGGCATGACAGGCGCTACGCCATGGATGCGGCGAAGATCACAAAGGAGCTGGGATGGCGGCCTTCGGTCGCTTTTGAGGAAGGTCTTCGGCAAACCATTGAATGGTACCTTGCCAACGCCGAATGGGTAAAAGGGATTCTGGACGGATCCTACATGGACTATTACGACAAACAATACGGAGAACGGCTCCATGGGCGTTGATCGGAATACTCGAGGCATTGTGCTGGCAGGCGGACAGGCCACGCGTCTTTATCCTGCGACCAGGGTGATCTCCAAACAACTCCTCCCGATTTACGACAAGCCCATGATCTATTACCCTCTTTCCGTTCTCATGCTGGCCGGCATCCGGGAGATCATGATCATATCAACCCCTTCGGACCTGCCGGCCTATGAGCGACTGCTGGGGGATGGTCGCCAGCTGGGGCTGAGTTTTCACTACCGAGAGCAGGTAAAGCCGGAAGGCCTTGCTCAGGCGTTCCTCCTTGCCAAGGACTTCATCTCCGGGCATCCATCGTGCCTCATCCTTGGAGACAACATCTTTTACGGAGACAGTCTCGGAGAAAGCCTTCGCAAGCTCAGGGACCTGGAACAGGGAGCGACCATCTTCGCCTACTGGGTGAAAGACCCTGAAAGGTACGGTGTCGTGGTCTTTGATCCCGATGGGGCGCCCAAAGAACTTATCGAGAAACCATCCTCTCCCATCTCGAATTGGGCTGTGACTGGCCTCTATTTCTACGACGAACAGGTCGCAGANTATGCAGCCACATTGAAACCTTCTCCNAGGGGAGAACTGGAGATCACGGACCTCAACCGCATTTACCTCCAAAAGAACGCNCTCCATGTTGAAAAGCTCGGCCGCGGCATTGCCTGGCTCGACACGGGCACTCATGAATCCTTTGTCCAGGCAACCAACTTCATCCAGATCATCGAGCAACGCCAAGGCCTCAAGATCGCCTGTCTCGAGGAGATCGCTTTTCGCATGGGGTACATTTCCAAAGAAAAGCTCGGGGAGTTAGCCCAATCCATGCGGAACAGCACCTACGGCGATTATCTCCAGCGCCTCCTCAAGGAATAGCTTTTCCCCTTGCCGGCCCTCAAAATCGGCTTGACTTCCATGTCCATTTCGAGTAGTATTTCTACTCATGAAGGAACCGGAAACGGACAGTCTTTTCTCAGGGCTTATCTCTTCAAAGACCAGGATTAAGCTCCTGGTCCGCTTTTTCTTCAACCCTGCAATCAGAAGTTATCTCAGGGAACTGGCCAAGGAATTCGACCTGTCAACCAATGCGGTCCGTGAAGAACTCAACCAGCTCACCAAAACCAACTTGTTAAAATCACATAAAAATGGCCGAAACGTTTACTATGCGGCCAACCCGGATCACCCNCTTTTCCCTGAACTCAAATCCATGGTGAGCAAGGTCATGGGACTGGATCAGGTCATCGACGGGATTGTCACCAGNCTCGGAGACCTTGAGCGCGCCTACCTCATCGGCGATTACGCGGAGGGCAAAGACACAGGCATCATCGACCTGATTCTGGTGGGGAACATCAACAATCATCATCTGGCTGATCTGAGCAAAAAAACTGAACGGTACATCAATCGTAAAATCAGAACATTGGTTCTCAGCAGTGGAGAGTACGCAACTTTCAAAGAAAAAATGAAGACACAGACGCATCTCCTTTTATGGGAGGGGAAGAAGTGAAGGATTCCTTCATCGAGACGATTACACACGGGCTTGAGCCCATCGCCCTGATTATCCGAGCGGAATACGATGAGCCCGGCATTCAGTTTTTCACTCCTGCCAATTTCTCTCAGCAGGTGGCCTTCATCAGACATGCTCCTGGCCACAAGATTGCCGCCCATGTTCACAATTTGCAGCTCAGGCAAGTGCTTTACACGCAGGAAGTCCTCTTTCTCCGCCGCGGAAAAGTAAAGGTCAATCTTTATTCTTCGGACCGGAAACCGATCGGCTCCCGTGTTCTGAAATCAGGAGATCTCATTCTGCTTTGCGGCGGGGGCCACTCCCTCGAAATGCTGGAGGAATCCTCCATGATCGAAGTGAAGCAAGGCCCCTATGCGGGAGATGGAGACAAGACAAGGTTTGAGGCTCGGGAGATGGGTGATGATTCCTGTGAATGAACCGGTGCTCGGTGATCGTGAGATCGACTATGCCACCGAATGCATTCGGAGCGGATGGATCTCCTCTGCAGGTCGATTCATCGAAGAGTTCGAGCAGCAGTGGGCCGCCTACTGCGGGATGAAGCACGGCATCGCAGTGAGCAACGGCACAGCGGCCCTCCAAACGGCTGTGGCCTCTCTTGGCCTCAAACCCGGATATCAAGTCATCATGCCTACCTTCACCATCATCTCCTGTGCGCTCGCCGTCATTTACAATGGCGGAATTCCCGTCCTCGTGGACAGCGATCCGCGAACCTGGTGCATGGACGTATCCATGATCGAGGAGAAGATTACGGATCAGACCCGAGCCATCATGCCCGTGCATATTTACGGCCATCCCGTGGACATGGACCCCCTGCAGGAACTGGCTGACTGTCATAGACTTTCTATTATCGAAGACGCAGCCGAAGCCCATGGCGCCGAATATCTCTCAAACCGGGACAAAAATACTTCCAGATGGTTGCGCTGTGGCGGAATGGGGCACTTAAGTTGCTTCAGCTTTTATGCCAATAAGCTGATCACCACCGGAGAGGGAGGCATGGTATTGACGAATGACCCTGCCCTCGCCGAAAAAGCCCGCTCTACCAGAAACCTGTGTTTTCGGCAGGAAAAGCGCTTTTATCACACGGAGTTGGGCAGCAACTTCAGATTGACCAACCTTCAGGCCGCTCTTGGACTTGCCCAAATGGAGCGGATAGACAAGATCGTCGAGAAAAAGCGTTGGATCGGTAAAGCGTACACCGAGCGGCTTCAGAATATCCCCGGAGTCCAACTCCCGGTGGAAGAACCGTGGGCAAGGCAAGTCTACTGGATGTTCGGGGTGGTCTTGGACAGATCCACGGGAAAGGACGCGATCGAGTTCGCAAATCAATTGAAAGCCAAGGGTGTGGAGACGCGCCCCTTCTTTCTCGGGATGCATGAACAACCCGTCTTTCACAAGATGGGGCTCTTTAGAGACGAGAACCATCCAGTGGCCGAGCGCATCGCACGGCAAGGCCTCTATCTTCCGTCGGGCCTCACGCTCACAGAGTCCCAACTGGAGCAAGTGACAGAAGCTGTCAGAGAGGTGTTGCTATGACCAATCCTCATTCCAAAGAGAGAGCTTTTCGCAAAGCCTATGCCGACCGTTACGATCTCTTCTATGCCGAAAAAGACTATGAAGCGGAGTGCGATATGCTGGAGAAGGCCTTTCGCCGGTACGGAAAGGGCAAGACCCGGACGGTCCTGGATCTTGGCTGTGGAACAGGCAATCATGCCTTTCCACTGGCAAAGCGGGGTTACAACGTCACGGGAGTGGATCGCTCTCCGGATATGCTGGCCAAGGCTCTGTCCAAGATCGCCCATTTCAAATCCCGATCCCAATCATCACCCGAGTTCCTGCAGGGTGATCTTCGCTCTTTGGATCTGAGCCGAAGATTCGATGCCGTCCTCATGATGTTTGCTGTATTGGGCTACCAGCTAACCAACGAAGACGTTCTCGTGGCACTCCGCGCGGTCCGTCGTCATCTCAAACCGGGCGGCCTTTTCATCGGCGATGTCTGGTACGGTCCGGCCGTGCTGGCCATCCGACCTGGGGACAAGATCAAGGTGATTCAAACGGAGCGTGGCAAAGTGATCCGTCTGGCCTCCGGCACCCTGGACATCCAGAATCACCTGGCCCACGTGAGCTACCATGTTTTGGACTTACAGGGTCGAACGGTCCTGAGTGAAAGCAAGGAATCACACCAGATGAGATATTTTTTCCCTCAGGAACTGGCTCTCTTTTTGAGGCAGGCGGGGCTGGAGATACTGCGTTTGTCCGAATTTCCGAGCCTTGCCGACGAAGCGAACGAACAATCCTGGAACGCACTGCTGGTCGCAAGATGAGTTCTCGATCCGAAACCGCTAGGGATACGGCTGCGCTGAGTGCCGGTGAGGCGAAGCAGCAGGCTGTGCGCTCGGCCAAGTGGGCACTGCTCAGTGGTTTCGTCCCGAGACTCCTGACCCTAGTTGTAACAATCGTGCTGGCGCGACTCCTGACCCCTGACGATTTTGGGTTGGTTGGGATTGCCACTCTGGTCGTTTCCCTCATGACGATGATCCAGCAAACCGGGCTGGGGCAAGCGCTTGTTCAGCGCCAGGTGCAGGTTGATGAGGCGGCCAGCGTGACCCTCTGGCTCAACCTGGCTCTCAGTGTGGCCTTGTACGGCGTCTTGTGGTTCCTGACCCCGCTCGCATCGGCTTTGTACGAGGAACCCCGTCTCACACCTGTTCTGAGGGTCTTGGGTCTGCAACTGGTTCTTTCCGCCTCAGGAATCGTGCACACATCTTTGATGGCCCGGCACTTCAGGTTCCGGAAGCTGTTTTTGATTCAGACGGCCTCAACGACGGCGCCGTTCCTGGTCGCCATACCCTTTGCCCTGAGCGGGGCAGGCTGTTGGGCTTTGATATTCGGTTCTTTGGCCGGGAACCTGGCCAGCGTTTCGCTTGCCTGGTGGCTGGAGGCGTGGCGCCCCCGGCCCATCTTCGACATGGCCATCGCGCGGCAGCTGTCGAGCTTCGGGGGCTTCGTTTTCCTTGAAGCTTTCCTGGGGTGGATGCTCATCTACTTCGACAACGCTGTTGTGGGCAAAGTCCTGGGGACAAAAGCCTTGGGGATTTACGCTCTCGGATTCAACCTCGCTGTGGCGGTGGTCTCGATCCCCATCAGCGCCGTCACCGGATTGACGTTGTCCATGTTCAGCCGAATGCAAAACGACTCCGAAGCCTTGAAGCACGCCTATCTTGTGGGCACCCGATTGGTGGCGACCTATGCGATCCCGGCGGGGGTAGGTCTGGCCCTGGTCGCTGAACCCGGCGCACGCCTCCTGTTCGGTGAACACTGGGAGGGCCTGGGAACCACCCTCTCCGTGCTTGCGCTCTACTCGGGGTTCGGCCATTTGTGGGTGCTCAACTCCGATGCGTTCAAAGCCATTGGACGCCCCGATATTATGCCGAAACTCTACATCCCTCTGCTGGCCGTTATGATACCGGCCTACGTGATCAGCGCCCATTATGGATTACTGACCTTCACGATCGTTCGCTCCCTGGTCGTTGTGGTGAGCGCCATTCCCCATACCTGGTGCGCCGTCCACTTCATTTCGGTACCAAGGAGTTACCTGTGGGATGCGTGCCACAGTCAAATCGTTCCGACCCTGCTCATGGCGGCTTTCTTGTTCACGCTCACTCAAACGCTCTCCGCTGAGTCAGGATTTCATGTCCGTGTTCTCGTTCTGGTTTTGGCCCCTCTGCTGGGGCTCTTTATCTATCTGGGTTCCTTGTACTTGCTGGATCGACCACTTTTTCTTTCTATTCGATCTCTGATCAGAACCTCTATCGCTTCGGGGGAAGCGTGACGGCCGGGGCCTTGCTCCTTGATCGAGAACCCTGGCGCGTTGACCTAAGGCCTATGCTTGATTGTTCTGTAGTCATCCGCTGCTGCAATGAAGAAGAGCACATCGGCCGCCTTCTGACCGGGATCAAGGAGCAGACGATTCGCAACGTGCAGATGATCGTCGTCGATTCCGGCTCAACGGATCAGACCCTGGAAATCGCCGCCAAGTATCCCACCGAAATCCTGCGAATTCCGCCAAGGGAGTTCTCCTTCGGTCGTTCTCTGAACCTTGGATGTGGACAAGCGAAGAGCCCGTTCATCGTGATCGCCAGTGCCCATGTCTACCCTGTTTACAACACATGGCTTGAGAGGTTGCTCACCCCGTTTTCACAAGAGGAAATTGCCTTGGTCTACGGCAAACAACGGGGAGACGAAACCACCCGGTATTCGGAACAACAAGTCTTCGCTCAATGGTTTCCTGAGCGGTCCAACCCGAATCAGGAGCACCCCTTCTGCAACAACGCCAATGCGGCTATCAGACGCGAACTGTGGGAGAAGACGCCTTACAATGAGGCCCTCACAGGACTTGAGGATTTGGACTGGGCGCAAAGAGCCCTCCGCTCAGGGCACCGGCTCGCTTATTGCGCGGAGGCGGAGGTCATCCACATCCATAACGAGACTCCGTCCAGAATCTACAACCGCTATCGGAGAGAGGCGATTGCCTTCAGACAGATCTTTCCGAATGAACGATTTCGCTTCGGGACTTTTCTGAATCTTCTGAGCCGGAACATCCTCAGTGACTACTATCATGCCCTGCATGATCACTGCCTGAGGAAAAANGCTCTTCTTATCCCTATGTTCCGCCTGATGCAATTCTGGGGCACTTACAGAGGCTCTGTCCAGTCCCGGCCCCTAGACAACAAGCTGAGGCAGACCTTCTATTATCCTAGAGGGCTGAAAGAAAACGATCATGAAGGTCCCGCCCTCTCCAACGGGATCCCCATTGATTATGCGACAAAGAACCGGGAGGGGACTTCTATTGGGTGAGTCTATGAAAATCGTTGCTCTTCTGCCGATGCGACACCACAGTGAGCGTGTGCCCGGCAAAAACTACAGAGCCTTTGCAGGGGTCCCTCTCTATCAGCACATTTTGCGGACTCTCTTGAGCTGTAAATCCATCGCCCAAGTGGTCATCGACACCGACAGCCCCATCATTTCCGAAGAGGCGGCTCGCCTGTTTCCTGAAGTGAGACTGATCAAGCGCCCCCAGCACCTCAGGAACGGCAAGACACCCACCAATGACATCCTGCTGCATGACATTTCGCTCCTTGACGGGGACTGTTTCCTCCAGACCCACTGCACCAACCCGCTTCTCCGTCCCGAAACCGTCACGAGGGCCATCGAGACGTTTTTCTCCAACTACCCGGCCTCCGACTCGCTGTTTTCTGTCACTCGTCTCCAAACGAGGCTGTGGAATCAAGAAGGGAAGCCTGTGAACCATGATCCGGATGTATTGCTGCGGACTCAAGACCTGCCCCCGGTCTACGAGGAGAACTCCAACCTTTACATCTTCTGCCGGCAAACCCTGGAGAAAAGGCGAAACCGTTTGGGTGATCGGCCCCTGATGTTCGAAATCGACAGACTCGAAGCTTGGGACATTGACGAAGAACTGGATTTCATCGTGGCGGAATTCCTTTACCTGCAGCGCGAGAAAAAAGGAGGATAGATGCATGAGATGGAGAGTGCTCGTCTCAGCCCCGTACATGCAGCCGGTGATTGACCATTTCCGTTCTGTTTTTGAAGAAAACGACATCGAACTTTTTGTGCCGCCAGTTCAGGAACGTTTTACGGAAGAGGAACTTTTGCAATGGATGTCCGATGTCGACGGAGTCATCTCCGGAGACGACCGGTTCACCGAGCGTGTGCTTAATGCCGCCCCCAGGCTCAAGGTGATTTCAAAGTGGGGGACCGGAATCGATTCGATCGACCTCCAGACCTGCCGGCGTTTGGGCATTGCGGTCCGAAATACCCCGAATGCCTTCAGTGAACCCGTAGCCGATTCTGTGATCGGCTATATCCTTGCCTTTGCACGGAACCTGGCGGTGCAGGACCGACACATGAAGCAGGGCGCCTGGCAGAAAACCCCCAGCCGATCCCTCAGAGAATGCACCCTTGGGGTGATCGGGGTGGGGAACGTGGGCAAGACGGTCGTTCGGAGAGCTGCGGCTTTTGGCATGCGTCTGCTCGGAAACGATCTTATCGAGATGCCTCCGGAGTTCGTGGCGCTCACCAGGATTCGGATGGTCCCGAAGGAATCCCTTCTCCGCCAAGCAGACTTCATCAGTTTGAACTGTGATCTGAATCCGACAAGCCACCATCTCATCAATGATGAGACTTTGGCCTTTGTCCGGCCTACCGCCGTTCTTCTCAACACCTCTCGCGGCCCTGTGGTCGATGAGGCCGCCTTGATCAGAGCGTTGCAGGAAAAGCGCCTTTCAGGTGCCGCTCTCGACGTGTTCGAGGTGGAGCCTTTACCGTCTGAAAGCCCTTTGCGCCAAATGGACAATGTTCTGCTCGCTCCGCACAACGCCAACAGCAGCCCTGAAGCCTGGGAAAGGGTTCATGAGAACACCATCAAGAACCTTCTGGAAGAACTGGGGAGAATCCGGTCATGAAACGCATTGCTTTGATCACCGGCGTCGCAGGCGGCATTGGCCGAGCTACGGCAAGCCTCTTCGCTGAAAAGGGATGGCACGTGGTGGGAATCGACCAGAACCCGGTCGGAACACTCGAAGGGGTCTCTCATTTCGTCACAGCGGACCTCTCTCAACCGGAAGCGCCGGAACAAATTCTCGGTGAGTTGACCGACGGAGAAAAGCGCCTGGACGCTTTGATCCACAACGCCGGTTTGCAGGTCTGTAAACCTCTCACGGAAACGACCTTATCGGAGTGGGACCGGATCATGGCCGTCAATGTGCGGTCCGTGTTTCTCCTGACCAAAGGCTTCTATCCCCTGCTCATGGACCGGGGCACCGCCATCGTCAATGTCGGTTCGGTCCATGCCGTGGCCACCTCAGTGAACATCGCTGCCTATGCTGCAAGCAAAGGAGCCTTGACGGCACTCACCCGGGCCATGGCTCTCGAATTCTCAGGCCACGGCATACGGGTCAACGCTGTCTTGCCCGGCGCTGTAGACACCCCCATGCTGAGGGCCGGATTGAACAGGGAGGCTTCTCCTTCATTTGACGAAAAGGCGCGTTTCAATTATTTGGCCTCACGGCATCCGCTGGGCCGTGTTGGAAGGCCCGAAGACATCGCCCAAGCCATCTTCTTCCTGTCCGATAACGATCAGTCCTCGTTTATGACCGGGCAGACTCTCGTCATCGACGGGGGCGCAACCGCAAGGCTGAGCACGGAATAAGAACAGGGAACGCATCATGTCGTCTCGAATCGATTCACTTCTCCGGTTGTATTGTTTCAGGCTCCTTCAGTCGGCCTATCGAGCCGTCCGATCGGCCCTATATCAGGTCCAACGAATTCTCAGTCGGTTTTTTGGAAGCAATGAGATTTTCGTATTCGGTGAGAGCATCACTGAAGAGGAAATGAGTGAGGTGGCGACCCGCATGCGGTATTATCTTCCGGAATTTCCAAGGCAGAAAATCCGACGGGTCCGCCGCTTGCCTTGGCGCGCTCTACTGAGTTTGGATCCCATTTTACTGTTCGGGAAACCCTCGTGCAATGTGAGGCCCTTACAGGGATTTCTNCATAATGTTTTTTCCATAGACTACCGTTCCGACCCGCAAGATGGCTGGGAGTGGGTGCGTCTGGTCAATCTCTTCCACAGGCACAGTCCCCCTCTCCGCCGGGCCAGGGTGGTTTTCGCACGGCGCGTGGAGGCGCTGAAAGGCCAGAAACTCGACAAGAGCTTCATTTTCGGAACAGGTCCGTCCCTGGAAAAGGCTATGGACCGCGATTGGTCGGACGGGTATCGAATCGTTTCCAACACGATCGTAAGAGATCCGGTCCTCTGGAAACACCTCGACCCTCACTTTGTCGTCGCCGCGGACGCCATTTACCACTTCGGCCATACAAGCTTTGCAAAAGCCTTTCGCAGAGATCTCTTGGCTCGTCTGAGCGAAACCCATACCCTTTTTGTTTACCCCGACTTTTTCGATGCCATTGTTCGGCGCGAATTCAGCTGTTGCTCGGCTCAATTGATTCCCATATCAAGAGGCCATCACGACGACATTGCCGTCGACCTCACCAGGTGTTTCAAATTACCGAGCCTCGGGAATGTATTGCCCCTGCTCCTTTTGCCTTTGGGTTGCACTCTGGCAAAGACGGTTTGCCTGTGGGGATTTGACGGCCGCGCTCCATCGGACAAGCTCTTCTGGAGCAACTCGAACAAACACACCTATCAGGAACTGCTCCCGGAGCTTCAGGAAGCTCACCCCGGTTTCTTTCAGCACTACGTTCCCAAAGAGGATCCCACCAAGTATGTCCGTGAATACCACGGCGACGTGTTAGACGGGCGTATGTCTGCTGCAGAGAAGGCCGGTTACCGATTCATTATGCTGCATCCGAGTTGGACTCCTGCCTTGAACAAGAGGTATCTCGGTGATGGAAGATCGAAGCAAATCTTCGACCAAAGGACCTCAAAGGGCGCTGGAGAGGATGGCTCGGTCCCGGTTCAGCCTTGACACCGCTTCCATTGAACCGGGTGGCGCTGAGAAAGAATGAGGGTTTAGTTCAGGATATGCGCACAATTCCCAATTATCTCTTCCCAATGATTTATCTTTGCCTGCGCCTTCCGAGAGGCCGCGCTTTTTGGAGGCGATCCTACAAATCTTTAAAAACCTTGTTCCTAAAAGACGTTTTTGCGAATCCCGGCCTCATCGATCTCTTTGATTCAGGGGCTGAACTCCCCTGGGGGTATGGCACTGGATTGGATGAACGGTGCATCGAATATCCATGGTTCTTGGCCAAGATCTCCTCACTTTCCAGAGAAGTCTTGGATGCAGGGTCAACGCTGAACAACAGACTCCTGCTTCAGCATCCCCGGCTGAAGGGTAAGCGGTTGAGCATCATAACTCTCTACCCGGAATCAGCCTGTTTTTGGAACCTTGGAGTGTCCTACCACTTCTCAGACCTCAGGGGCATGCCTTTCCGGTCTCACTGGTTCGATGAAATCGCCTGCCTATCAACTCTTGAGCACGTGGGCATGGACAACCGTCTTTATTCCAAAGCCCTTACGCATCGCCAGAGTGAAACGCATGACTTTGAAAAGGCTCTTCTGGAAATACGGAGGGTTCTGAAACCCGATGGCCGTTTGCTCCTCACCCTCCCCTTCGGAAGATACGAGGATTGGGGGATCTTTCAACAGTTTGACGCCGCTTTGCTTGAGCGTGCAGCCCAGGTGTTCCGTCCCTCTCAGCGGCTTGACACTTTCTATCGTTACCGGAAAAATGGATGGCAGATTGCACAAATTGAGGATTGCGAGGACTGTTCCTACTCCCATTTCATTATCCAGCTCTGGTCGCCGAACACAAAATCCCTCAAGCACGATTCAGATTATGCTGCCGGGGCTAGAGCGGTTGTCTGCTCCATATGGCAAAGAGACTGACGGAGATTCCCCGCCTTTGAATGGATAGAGAAAAAATCGGCGAAGGATCGCTCCTTTCCCAGCTGAACCGCGACCGTTCCGGGTTGAAGAACCCTTGTGCTTAAGCAAAATTCCGGCACACAGAACAGCCTGAAGCGATGAATGGCGGCCAGCAGGCTTGAACCCTTAAGGGTTGCGGAGTATGGGTGAGCATGAAGAAGATCGGGCTTTTCTTGAATGCAAGACCTCCTGAAGGAGGCGTTTTTCAATACAGCTTGTCCCTCCTCGAAGCCATCGCATCGCTGCCTCAAGAAACCTATGACCTTCAAGTGGCTCACACCTCTCAGGACTGGTCAAAGATTTTAGCCGGTTACCCGATCCAAACGCACCCCCTTCGTCTCGGTCTATGGAAATTAGCGTCAGGGAGACTGTTCTGTCTGTTTCTGCCCGTAAAAGTCTGGCGCGCCTTTTCCCCGTCCTTGCACTCGGTGAAAAAATCCATCCTGGGGCAGCAATGTGATCTATGGATCTTCCCGGCCCAGGACACTTGGGCCTATTTGCTCCCCGTGCCTGCTTTAGGCACGATTCACGACCTCATGCACCGATACGAATCGCGCTTCCCCGAGGTCTCCGCCGGAGGTGAATACAGAAAGCGCGAGGCTCATTTTCGTAACACCTGTCGATGGACTCGGGCGGTACTGGTCGATTCGGAGATCGGGAGGCGTCAAGTCAATGAAAGTTATGGAATGAACCCCGCGCAAATCCACGTCTTACCCTTTGTTGCGCCGCGCTTTTCCGCCAGGGATGTTCCGGCTGAGGACACTGGCCCGATATCTCGCTTGCCCGTAAAATATTTTCTCTATCCGGCGCAATTCTGGGAACACAAAAACCACAAAGCGCTGGTCTTGGCGGCCGCTCTTTTAGCTGACGAAGTGCCGGACTTGAAAGTGGTTTTGACCGGAACAGCCAAGAATGCCTATGCTTCAACCATCGACCTCATCGAAAGACTGCATCTGAAAGAGCATTTCCAGTTTCTGGGGTATGTGCCCCAAATCCACATGCGTGAGCTCTATCAAAGGGCCCGAGCTCTGATCATGCCCACCTTCTTCGGGCCTACCAATATCCCTCCCCTTGAGGCCGCCTCAGTCGGATGTCCTGTGGCGGTTTCCGACATTTATGGGATGCGGGAGCAGATGGGGGAGGGGGCCCTTTACTTCAATCCCTCTTCGCCCGCAGAAATCGCTCACGTCATGCAGCGTCTTTGGCAAAGCGACGATTTGTGCAAGGATCTATCGAAGAAGGCTCTGGCTCATTCGTCTCAGTGGAACCAGGATCAGTTCAACAAGAAATTTCGCCATATTCTCGAACAGATCCTTTTTCCAGACAACTCGGGTAGGCCGTGATT
>JGI20214J51650_10001611_pt1 | contig 14349 bp, 9 predicted proteins | sample WetSurMetagenome_FD_51650 | JGI IMG/M metagenome (IMG submission 51650) | reverse complement strand
GTCTCAAGGAACCGCAACTTTCCTCCAGGGACAAAACCCTCCTCATGAACTCCGGAGGGAAGGCTGCAGGCCCTGTCCTCCGAACCTTGGTGAGTTTTCCGNTCNGGAGGAGGCGCATCAGGTCCTCCCCAACTTCAAANAGCAGCNCGTCGGAATCCTGGCCGATCGGTTTCGCAGCGCTATCCAAGGACTGGACAGTACAGCGACAACGGAAGCGAGANGTCTCTTTCTGAAACGAGCTGACGGCCACGACGCCCTCTCCTGCGANTTCCATAAGCTTATGGGCGAGGTAGACAAACAGATCGTCTTCGGCGGAGAGCTCCAGGTACGCTTTCGATGCCTTGGACAGGAAATCCACGACCCGGAGGCGCTGGATGGGGTTGACTTTGCGTTGGTCATATGCGTCTTCCATGCGATCACTCCGCCGACGGCCCACAGCCGCATGGCGGTGTGAGTATACAGGGAAAGGACGCGCCACTCAACAGGTAATGTCAGGTAATGTCGGGAAGATATTCCTTGCTCCCTGACCGGCAGTCAGGTAGAGTCTTCCCATGCCAGAGGACAGTCTGAAATCCGGCCTTCTTCAGAAAATCGCGGAGGGCAAATTCCTGCCCTCTTTCTCCCATCTTGCTCTCGAACTCATCGANCTGGCCGCCGACGAAAAGTGTTCTGCGCGCGATCTCGCCTCGGTGATCGAAAAAGATCCTGGCCTGGCCACGCGGCTTTTGAAACTGGCAGGCGCCGCCTTTTTTGCCAGGCAAGCGCCCGTCAACTCCATCCCCCAGGCGGTGGTCCTTCTCGGTTTCAACCGGGTCCGAATCATGGCTCTGAGCCTTTCTTTGACGGACACCTTCCCGGTCGGGAAAACCGGTGTTCTGGACTACAAGCATTTCTGGAAGACGAGCCTTTACAGGGCGCTCCTCGGCCAGGAGCTCGGCCGACACGCCAAAGCGGCTCCAGGTGCCCCGGAGGAGGCTTTTGCAGCAGCCTTGATCCTGGATATCGGCAAGGCCATGCTCTATGAAGCGGTCGCCTCGGGCCGGGAAACGGGCCCTTTTCCGGTTGAGCATTCCCCTCTCGAAGAAACGCTTTCCTGGGAGAAAGCCCGCTGGGGCCTGCATCATCGTGAAGTGGGACGCTTTGTTCTGCAGAGGTGGCATTTCCCGGAACCTTTTCTGGAGTGCCAGTCCTTCTTCGGAGACGAGGCCTTGAAAGAGGAGAGATCTCCGCTCTGCAGAATCGTGGAACTCGCCAGAAAAGCCACGGACTTTGTTTTTTGCCTTCACCCTGGCCTCGATTCTCCTCAGAATGCCGTGCAGGATCATCTGGGCATGGATCCCGAGACCCTCAACGGTCTTCTCGCCGAAACCTTTCGAAAAGTGGAAGAACTGTCTCTCCACCTTCGAATGGATTTCCCCGCTCACACCGAGATCCTCAGCGTCATGGAGAAAGCCAACCAGGCCCTTGCTCGAATCAGCAGCGCCATGGAGGATTCCCTGAATCATGCCTTCCCTCAGGCCGGAGGTTTTCAGGAACCGCCTTTTCCCCGCCAAGGAGCTCAGGGCGGATCCGGCCAAGTGGAGAAGCTTCTGGATGCCGTCGCCCATGAGATTCGCAACCCCCTGACCGCCATCGGCGGGTTCGCCAAGAGGCTCGCCAAGGTCTCCGAAGAGGACTCCCGCCTGAGAGGGTACGCTAAAATCATCGAATCGGAGTCTGCCAGACTCGAGCGCACTTTGAAGGATATGATCGAGTATTCCCAGCCCATCGCTTTCCGCTTCACCTCTGTGGATGCCGGCCGATGGATTGACAACGTCCTGGCCGGAACCGAAAGGGAGGTGTGTGAAAAGCAAATCCTCCTGGAAAAAGACCTTGAAAAAGGCCGGTGCGTCATAACGATCGATGAGGAAGCCATGACCAAAGCGGTGAACTTTCTCCTCGGTCATGCCATCTCCCTGATCGGCCGAGGCCCAGGCACGATCAGACTGTCTGTCCAGCGCCTTGAGGAGGCCGGGAGCGTCAGGATGGCCGTCTCCGGCAACGGCGGACCCATGACCGATGAAGACCGTCTGGCCCTTCTCCACGCGGACCTCAGTTCGAGAAGTTTCGGCTCAGGCCTTGGGCTACCCCTTACCCGCAAAATCATTCTGGCCCACGGCGGCCGCATCGAGTTGAAACAGGAAAGGGGTTTCACGAACACGGTGGTCATTCATCTCCCTCTTACCCAAGCCCCATCCTCCCCCTCTACGCCAGAAGGTTGACCCTCCCCTTCCGCGTATCCGCCACGCTCGCTGATTCCGGCCTCCGGTAGGCCGCCGCCAGATCCCGATCCACCTGACCCAGGGTGATGCTCAGGGAGCTCTTTTCCCTTTTGGCTTCAGCCAGCCGGCTCCGGATCTCTTCCCCAGGTCCTCTTCTTTCACCCGGTAGGATCGCCGGTTGCCCAGCTTACCGCTCGAGTTGACGAAGACCCATCGCCCATCCCTGACTCCCACAATGCCCGTGTGCCCGGCTCGCCGGGAGGAGAAGGTCAGGATGGCTCCCTCTTTCAACCTGGGTTCAAGGAACTCCCAGGCCTGCTGAACCGATTCTCCCTTCACGTTCACGCTGACCGTATCGGAGGAGAGAAGCCGGGTCAGCCCCTCACCGGTCAGAAAGTGATTGGAGGGCTTGTGCTCCGTTTTCGCTTTCTGGATCAGAGCGTTGCCCACGCCGTCTTTCCCGTAATAACGGATCCCGTTTTCCTCAAGAACGGCAGCCACGAACTCAAAGCAGTCCAGGTGGGAATACCGCTCCGGCCGGCCGGCCTTGCTTGTGCTTCCGGGTTCAGCGGAAGGGACAGGGCCGGAGGCTTTCTCGACCGGATGAGGGCGCCCCCTCAAAGAGAGGCTGTTGGGAACCCGTGTGTTCTGAAGCCTCTGTCGCTCTGCCGGGTGGCGGGCGATTCTCAGGCTGCTGTCCCCGTCCGTCTCCTTCATGCTCCTCCACGGCGCGTAGTGATTCGCTCCCCGGATAATCTGCTCGGCCAGGTGCAGCGCGAAGTCGCGCCTTTGCCCCGCCACACGGCGCTCCGCCTTGGTCAACAGGGTCGAAGGTCTTTCGGGTCCGGCGATGCGATGCACGATTTCCTCCATGAGCTTTTCAAAGCAAGCTCAACCCTGCAAATGCAAAAGGAATGCCGTGACAATGGGCTGCACGTACCCTTCTGGCACAGTTCCTGCTTTGTTGTGGGGAAACCGCGGATAAAGAGGAGACTCCTGATTGAACCAAACGGATGAGGAGAGCCAAAGGATGGACAAAGAAATGCAAACCTTCGAGCAGTCAAAGAATCAAGACCAGCGTTATCGCAGGCTGAGAGCCCAGCTTCTCGCCGCCGACGCCTTGTTTGAGGCGGCCCGTGCAGGGGAGCGAGGCGAGCCCTTTAGCCGCGTGCTGGAAGCCTGGATGGACTGGTTCATGAGCGATGGGGGACTCAAAGAAGAGAGCGTTTGACAAGCTCATTGAGGCGGGCGACGGCCGGTTCAAAGGCGGTGTAGAAGTGTTCCCAGAAAAAGGCCTGAGCCAGGACAAAGCGATTGTGCTCGGAGCCGGCCCCTCTCATCCTTTTGTCCCATGTCGCCTGAAGAGAGCGAAGCTGCTCGCGCTGTTCGGGATCCTCTGCGCTCTGCAGAACTTCCTGAATCATTCTCTTCCGCTCCCTTTCAAAGGCCAGCCGATCCTCTCTGAAAAGCCTGGAGAGCCTCTCATGTCTTTCCACGGAAGCCTTCCGCCTCTGCTCTCTTTCCTCGTGCCGTTCCTGCACAGCGCCGTCCGTCCGGTTTATTCCTCTACGAAACTACCTGCTTCATACCAGAGTTCGGGCGCCCTGTCGAGGCTTTTGGAGGTTCCCTTTTTCTTTATGACGCCCTGTCATTGTTTTGACGCCCCGGGGACTTCGCGTCGCGCAGGCTTTTAGCTTTTTCATCGGGAACGCTATGTGCTTTCTTTTTCATGTTGGAATATGGTAGGGGATAAGCGACTTTTTTTCAGGCTTTGCTGGACCGCGAATTCTTTGCGGACCAAGGCTGTCTCGGCGACAAAGAGAAGGCGCACACAGCCGCCGGGAAGCGGGAGGTGAGGCGACGCGCTCATGGAAACGGAAAACCTTTACAAAGCCTTTTTCGACCACGCGACCGACGCTATCTACTGTCACGAAGTAGCCGGACCTTTCATCGAGGTGAATCCTGCGGCCTGCCGGATGCTGGGCTTCGAGAAATCGGAACTGCTTCGAATGCAACCGGAGGACATCTCGATTTTCAGGGCGGCCCGCCTCGATAGTCACCTGAAGAGCATTCGTGAAAAGGGCTATGCGAGCTGGCACTCAAAGCACATCCGGAAAGACGGCTCTCTTGTCGACGTGGAAGTGAGGGCAACCCTGCTGGGACACGGGGGCAGACCCACCCTGCTGGCGATCGCCAGGGATATCTCGGAACAAAAGAAGGTGGAGGAACAACTCAAGGAAAGCGAGGAAAAGCACCGAACCCTCCTTGAAAACCTTCAGGAGGGCATCTGGGTCATTGACAAGGAGGGATTCACAACCTACGCGAATCCCGGAATGGCGGAGATGCTGGGTCATTCTGCAGACGAGATGCGGGGGAAGCACCTTTTTGAGTTCATGGAGGAGACGGAGATCCAGACGGCCGCCAAAAAGCTTGACCAAAGAAAACACGGAGTCAGAGAACAACACGATTTCGTGTTCCGGCACAAAAGCGGGGGCAAGATATGGACCCGCCTCAAAACATCCCCGATCCCGGACCCCACAGGAACCTACTGCGGTGCCATTGCCAGCGTGACCGACATCACGGAAACGCGAAAGTTGGAAGGCCGCCTCATCCAGGCCCAGAAGATGGAAGCCATCGGAACCCTCGCGGGCGGCATCGCCCACGACTTCAACAACCTGCTCATGGGAATCCAGGGCAGGATTTCCCTCATGCTCATGGACAGTTGCACACCGCCTTCCTTCACGGAGCACCTCAACGCCGTGGAGCAATACGTGCAAAGCGCGGCCAAACTCACCAAACAGATTTTGGGATTCGCCAGGGAAGGCCGATATGAGGCAAGGGTCACGGACCTCAACGAACTGGTCAGAAGCAGTTCAANGATGTTCGGCCGGACACGAAAGGAGATCAGGATTCATGTCGCTGCTCAAAAAGGGCTCTGGTCCGTTGAGGCGGACCCCGGGCAAATCGAGCAAGTGCTTTTGAATCTCTACCTGAATGCCTGGCAAGCCATGCCGGGCGGGGGGGACCTTTATCTCGAAACCATGAACACGGCTCTCGGTGAAACCCGTGTCAACCCTTACGGGCTTCCACCGGGCAAATTTGTCCGGGTGTGCGTGAGCGATACGGGCATGGGAATGCCCCAGAGCGTGATCGGAAAAATCTTCGATCCCTTTTTCACCACCAAAACCATGGGCAGAGGCACGGGGCTTGGGCTTTCCACAGCCTACGGCATCATCACGAACCACAAAGGATTCATCGAGGTGTCGAGCGAGGAGGGTGAAGGGAGCACCTTCTCCTTCTTCCTCCCTGCAACGGAAAAAGAGCCCGCTCGACTCAGCGAGCGTCCCCGGGAGATTGCGAAAGGCACCGAAACGATCCTGCTGGTCGATGACGAGGAGATGGTGCTCGATGTGACAAAAGAAATTCTCGAGAAGACGGGCTACCAGGTCCTGACGGCCTGCAGCGGAAGACAAGCCGTCGAGGTCTATTGGAACAATCTCCCCCACATTGACCTGGTGATTCTGGACATGATCATGCCGGATATGGACGGCGAGGCGACCTTCGGGAGACTGCAGGACATCGATCCGGGGGTGAAAGTCTTGCTCTCCAGCGGCTACAGTGTGGAAGGCGCCGCCTCAAGAATGCTCGCACGGGGCTGTCGAGGCTTCGTTCAGAAGCCTTATCTGCTTTACGAACTGTCCAGGAAGATCAGAGAGGCCTTAGGGTAAATAAAGTGTTCAGTGTTCAGTGTTCAGTGTTCAGGGGGACAGAAGAAAGAGAGTGTTCAGTGTTCAGTGTTCAGTGTTCGGGAAAAGAAGTGTTCAGCGTTCGGTGTTCAGGAAAAAAGAGTCTCCACTGCTTAATGGCCAGTGAGGGAGAGTCTAGCAGCTAAGCTTTCAGGAAGTGAGTGTCTAGGCTTTACGCGGAACCGAATGCCATATTGAAGCCTCTGCCCGCTACTCTGGCCAGCGGCGCTCTGTCTCGGGCAAGTGCTTCTCCAGTGATTTCTCTAAACCATTCAGCATTCGGATACATTCCTTGTAACGGCTTCGGAATGAGGCATAGACGGAAGGTTCGAGGTAGCCCTTGAGCTTCGCGATGAAAAGGTGGTGGACCGTCTCCGCGGCTTCGCCTCTACTCCGATTGATGCCCTCGATCTTATTCCGAAGATGCCGATCATCGTTCTTTTCAGCCAACTGTGCCGGAGCACTGTTGGACGACCGTCGCGCTTGAGATCCGAGTTCGTAACGCTCCTCCTGCGGCCATTCATGGCTCAGATCGCACACTTCAATATGAAGCTGACAGAGCTTCTGATAGACTTCCAAATCCTCTACGTCCCANGTAAGTCTTTTCCAGGCTCGCCTCCGGCTTCAGGTTCTAATTATTCTTTCTATCCCGAACCCTGAACACTTCTTTTCCCGAACACTGAACGCTGAACACTTTTTTTCCCAAACACTGAACACTTCTATTGTAAGGCTTCTCTCAGTTTCACGGCCAGAACTTTCATGCTGTAAGGCTTCTGCATGAAACCCAGGCAGCCGTTTCGAAGCATCTTTTCCGCTTCTCCGTCCAAACTGTATCCGCTCGAAAGGAGAACCTTCACGGCCTGATTGATCCGTTTCAGCTTGCCATAGGTTTCAGCCCCGCTCATGCCGGGCATGATCATATCGAGCACAACCAGGTCGATCCGCTCCTTTTGCGCTCGGTAGATATTCAGGGCCTCTTCCCCGTTTGCCGCAACCAGCGCCTCGTACCCCAGAGTCTCAAGCAGATCCTTTCCGACGCTCACCACCATCTCTTCGTCATCGACAAGGAGCACGGTTCTCTTGGACGTTCCCTTGCCCGGCGCGTTAAACGTGTCTTCTCGCTTTTCCTTGCCCTCCTCTTCGTAGGCCGGAAGAAGAATCTCAAAGGCACTGCCCCGGCCTTTCTCGCTCGTGACGTTGATGAAGCCCCCGTGATTCTTGACAATGCCGTAGGCCGCAGCAAGACCCAACCCTGTTCCCTTACCCATCTCCTTGGTGGTGAAAAAAGGCTCAAAGATACGCTCCTGGGTCTCGGGGTCCATGCCCACGCCCGTGTCTCTGACGGTCACTTGAACGTACCTGCCCGGTTTCACGGTGTAGGGTCGGATATAGTTCTCATCCAGAAGAAAGTTTTCCGTTTTGACATAAAGATGGCCTCCGTCGGGCATGGCCTGCCCCGCGTTGACGTAGAGGTTCATCAGGACCTGCTCGACCTGGCCCTGGTCCGCCCTGACAGGCCACAGGTCGGGTTCCCACTCGTGATGGAGAATGATCTCCTTCTTGGTGGAAGCGAATACGGCGGTTGTTTTTTCCACAAGCTCATTGAGGTCAACCTTCTTGACCTCGTACTTACCTCCCCTGGCAAACCCGAGGAGTTTGCGGGTCAGGTCCACCCCGCTGCGAACGTAGTCCTCCACTTTCTTGAGCTTTCTGTACCTCGGGTCGGCAGGGTCCAAATCCAGCAGAAGCAAAGAGACGGTTCCCAGGATGCCGGTGAGCAGGTTGTTGAAGTTATGGGCTATCCCTCCGGCCAAGGTGCCCAAGGATTCTATCCTCTGGGCGGCCTGAAACTGCCGTTCCAGACGCTTCGTTGACGTGAGATCCCGCGCAATGCCCCAGAGACCGGTCACTGCTCCTGTAGAGTTACGCAGGGGGACTCGCGTCACATGGAACGTGGTCAGGGTCCCTTTCATGGGCATCACCTGCTCTTTCTCCAGGGTCTCCCCCTCGAGCACACGACGATCCCCTTCCTCGATCCGTTTCGCCGCTTCCTCCCCGAAAAGTTGTGGGTCGGTTTTTCCAATCCACTGTGCCGCTGGAAGACCGAAAAGCCGCTCCATAGAGGGATTGACCAGGGTGTAGGCCAACTCCCGGTCTTTCATGAAAATGGCATCCTGAGCGCTCTCAAAGAGGGAACGGAAGGAGGCGTCCCTCTTTAAGGATTCCACCTCTTCTTTCAATCGTTCATTGATCTCGAGAAGATGAAACGTCTTTTCCTGTACCACTCTATCCATTTCTTCTTTGGATTCCGTCAGCTCCGCTTCCGCTCGCCTTCGCTCGGCTTCGATCGATCTCTTTTGCTCCACGGCGGTTTCCACGGTTTTGAGCAGAGCAGCCCTGCCAAAGGGCTTGAGGACATAAGCGTGGGCACCTCGCCGGAACCCCTCAAGGGCCCTGTCCGCAGAGTCATAGTCAGCCAAGAGAACCACCCGGATGTCCCGACACTGTCGGAGCAGCTCATCCAAGATTTTGAAAACATCGATTTCTTCCAGACCCACGTTGACCAGCGCCGCATCAAAATCGAGCCTCTTCACGAGTTCCAAAACCTCCACGAGCTTTTCAGCCGTATGGAACTCCCAGCCCGGTCCGTTCAGGAGGGCCTGCAAGCGCAAGCTCGTTTCGTGCTCGTCTATGATAAGAACTCGCGGTGTGTGGGACATGGCTGCCTCGATCTTCGAAAGGGAAGATGGTCGGTAGTGATTCGGGCGAGATCGCCGATGAAGCCGCATTGAAGGCGATAGTCTTAACCCCTCTCAAACGAAGGGTCAAGAAAAAACTCCCCAAAGAAGACTCTCTTGAACACCCTGTCTATGCAAAGGGCATGCTCAATGGCCCGATTTAAGCAAACCATGCAATTTCAAATGATTACTGGCAAGGCCCCTGTATAGATCCTGCGCACTGTGAACCCCTTTGCCCTCTAATTGTGAACTTCTTTACCACTTGTGGAAAGCAAATACCCACTCCCCGCACTGCCGTTTCCCAATCCCCTCATACGGTCATTCTCTCGCCTTCTATGGCGGAGCGGGCTCCTCCACGGCCGCAGGCCCGCATTTGGAAATCCGCCGGTTCTTTGACGCTTCGGAGGAAAGCAACGGCTCTCGGCCCAGCCCGAAAAGCCTAACCCTTTGTTTTCTTTGGAAACCGCGCCAATGGCATTGAGTTTGCTATGAGTCAGGTCGGGCGTCGATCTTCCGGTGCATCGCTCTGGCGCCATGGCCCGGGTACGAATCTCGCGGCAGGGGGAAGGGGTTGTTTTTTTTGAAGGCTTTGCAAATCAGCTTTGAGAACTAGGTCAAACACGTAAAAAAAGGAGGCGGATGATGAAAAAGTTTCTGTGGGTCAGCATGATGGTTGTGCTGCTTGTACTCACCGGTTTTGCAGCAGGAGTACCGCAGGTTGCCGCGATTGAGGGGATTCACTATGACGGCTCATCACAGATCTATTGGGCTTTTGTGAAAGACACGGCGGAAAACTTCACCAAAGAGACCGGCATCAAGGTCGTCGCAGAGGACCGAAAGACTCAGGACGCAGTTCCATCCCTGATCTCGGGTCGCTGCAACGTGGGGGGACTTGCGAGAAAGCTCAAGCTGGCCGAGAAATCTCAGGCTCAAGATCTCATGGAGGTCCTGATCGCCCGGGACTACATGGCTGTTTTTGTCCCGAGAGACAGCAAGGTGGAAAACCTTACCGTACAAGACCTCAAGAAAGTTTTCTCAGGACAGACCACGGACTGGAAGGACATTGGAGGAACTCCAGGGGCGATCCAGGTGGTCATCCCCCAGATCAAAACCGCCTGCACCGTCAATTTCAGAGAGCAGGTTATGGGAGACGACCCCTTTGCCAAGGATACCCTCATCACGGAGACGGCAGGTGCGGTTCTGGAGGCGGCCAAAGGCAAGCCTGCCATTTCATACATCTCCTTCGGCGCCGTGTCGAAAACCAAGGACTTCAAGGTGCTCAAGATCGAGGGAAAAAACCCGGGCACTCCCGGCTACCCCCTGGTCCAGGAAATGTACTTCGCCACCAAGGGACAGCCCGAGGGAGAGGTGAAGAAGTATATCGAGTTTTTCCTCAAAGGCTCCGGCAGGGGTCTTCTCGAGAAGGCAGGGCTGTTCCCTCCGCAATAGCGTGCAACCACCATCACCGGGGGCGCCTTACCCCTTGGGGGATGGCGCCTCGGCATACAGGGGGAGTTTTATGAAATTCAGGCTTCAATACGGCACAAAGATCATTCTGCACACGCTGGTGCTGTCGCTGGTTCCCATCTGTGTTCTCACGCTTCTCAATGTGAATAACGCAAAAAAGGAGCTCAGCAGCCTCGTCCGGCAAGACTTTATGAACATGACCGGATTTGTCTGGGAGATCCTCAGCGCCCACTATGCCCTTGTGAAAGAGGCCGAGATCGGTGAAGAGGTGACGTGGATCCTTCAGGCGAGAGAGCAGGAAAAGGAGTTTATCATCAAAGAGGACCAGCAGAGCATCAAGAAGTGGCACGATTTAATGGACCGGATTAGGAAGTCGCCCGTCCACGTGGGGGAGGTCCCCTCCGCCCTGCAGCACTATGAGGGCGTCTTTGAGAAATTCACCAAGGGAATGCTGGCGGACCTCGGTGAACTGGCCCGATCCGGAGAAGCCCTGGAGACACAGATCCGCAAGTGGATCAAGGTGGTCGCCACCGCAGAATACCAGGAAGCGATCAGGACCAAGGTGATCGGGCCCAGACGACCGGACGGGTCGCGAGACACCGCAAAAGGCATTCGAATCGGTGAGTCGGGGTTCATTTTCTTTCTAAAACCCGACGGGAACTTGATGGGCCACCCCTCCCTGGAAGGCAAGAATCTGTCCAACTTGGATTTCATCAAAACCATCTGCACGAAGAAGGAGGGGTATCTTCCTCATCAGCATGACGGCGTCGATAAGCTCGCTTTCTTTAAGCACTTCGAACCCTGGGACTGGATTATCGTGATCGAAGCCCTGCCCAACGAAGTGATGAACGTGACAGGGATTATCAAGGCGGGAGTCGTGTTCGGCCTTGTGTTTGCCCTCCTGGTTTCGATCGCCGCTGTTTTCTTTTCCCGATCGCTTGCCAGGCCCATCCAGAGGATCGCAGGCGGACTGGCGGAGGGTGCAGACCAGGTTTCTTCCGCTTCGTCTCATGTCGCCTCATCGAGCCAGTCATTGGCTGAGGGGGCCTCGGAGCAGGCGGCCTCCATAGAGGAGACATCCTCGTCCCTGGAGGAGATGTCGTCCATGACGAAACTCAATGCCGACAATGCCCATCAGGCCGACGCCCTAATGAAAGAGGCCAACACGGTGATCACCCATGCGAACACCTCCATGAATGCCCTCACCTCGTCCATGGACCAGATCAGCAAAGCCAGCGAAGAGACGTCAAAAATCATCAAGACCATCGACGAGATCGCCTTTCAGACCAACCTGCTGGCCCTCAATGCGGCGGTGGAGGCGGCCAGGGCCGGGGAGGCGGGAGCGGGTTTTGCCGTGGTGGCCGATGAAGTGAGGAATCTGGCGATGAGGGCCGCCGAGGCGGCCAGGAACACCTCCGGGCTCATCGAGGGCACGGTCAAGCGCATCCAAGAGGGTTCGGGGCTTGTGGTGAGAACCAGCGAAGCATTCGGCGAAGTGGCCAGAAGCGCCGACAAAGTGGGGAGACTGGTGGCGGAGATTTCTTCAGCCTCCCATGAGCAGGCTCAGGGGATCGAGCAGGTGAACAAGGCGGTGACGGAGATCGACAAGGTGGTGCAGCAGGCGGCCGCTAACGCAGAGGAATCCGCCTCCGCCTCAGAGGAGATGAGCGCTCAGGCGCGGCGGATGAAGGCGATGATTGAAGAACTCGTGGCGCTCATGGGTCGCACCGGGGGCGCCGCTCTCAGTCCTTCCCCTCTTCCATCACTCTCTCCAGCTCTGCGGAGAGCTGTTTCAAGGTAAACGGTTTTTGGATAAACCCCTGGGCTCCGAGGTCCAGGATCTCCTGGACAGGGCCGTGGATGGAGTAGCCGCTGCAGACCAGGACCTTCAGGAGCGGCCGGGCCTCCATGAGAAGCGAATACAGCTCCCGCGCCTCCATATCGGGAAGCACGACGTCGAGGATCGCCAGATCAAGGAGGCCCTTTTCGGACCTGACTGTTTGGAGAGCTTGATCTCCGGTCTCTGCTGCCAAGACCCGGTACCCCAAGCTCTCCAAGAGCGCCCGATTCACCTGCATCACCATGGGTTCGTCCTCTATGAGCAGGATCACCCCGGCATGCTTGGTTTTCTCCGTCGCGGCCTTCTTTTGCAGGGGCTCCGGACCTTTTGCCGCCGGGAGATAGATCCGCACGGTCGTTCCCTCTCCCGGCACAGAGTCTACCGATATCCACCCTCCATGATTTCTCACCACTCCGTAGACCGCCGGCATTCCCATGCCTCGACCCTGAAACTTGGTGGTGAAGAAGGGCTCGAAAATCCGTTTCCGCGTCTCCTCGTCCATGCCTCGGCCGTTGTCCTGCACGGTGAGGCACACATACGAACCGGGGCTGAGGGGGAAGGTTCCCGGGATCCCGTCCGGTGCGATTTGTACATCGGTGCACTCGATTCGGATTTTCCCCTGCCCCTCGATAGCTTCAGAGGCATTCGCCAGAATCGCGGACAGGACCATTTGCATCTGGCTCGTATCCACTTCCACAGGGGTTTCTTCGGCCGTGAGCTCAGTCTCGAGCACGACGGCGGGCCTCAGGGAAGGTTTGAGGAGCGGCAGGGTGTCCATGATGAATCGGGCCAAGGACAGGGTTTTCGGTTGGTATTTCCCCCCCCTGGCATAGGCAAGCAGGTGATCGTTCAACTGCGCCATGCGCTGAACCGCCTCTCTCATGGGCTCCAGATACCGCGCCATCTCACCCTTTTCAGGAAAGCCCATTTTCATAAACTCCATGTTGCCGACGATAATGGCCAGTGCGTTGTTGAACTGGTGGGCAATGCCTCCGGCGAGCGTGCCGATGGCCTCCATCTTTTGAGCTTCGAAAAGCTTGGTCTCCATTTGCTTTTGCCGTGTCACATCTTTGAGAATGACGATGGAGGACTCTCCCTTTTCTTCCCGGAGACGGACGATATCGGGAATAAGGAGTCTTTCATTGAGCACCAGGGGCGTATCAGCGGCCGCGAGTTCTTGGGAACGCTGACCGTTCCGAAGCAGCTCTTTGAGTTTTTGCACGTAAGGATGATGAAAATGATCCGTGAGGGAAGTGCCCAGGAGTTCCTCTTCCGTGGTCCCGAGCGCAAGGATGGCAGAGGGGTTGGCAAAGACGATCTTCTCATCGGGAGTGAGTTCCAGGATGCCCTCGGACAGATGATCCAGAACCACTTCAAAGTGCCTTTTCACGGACAGGAGTTCCTCGATGATGACCCGCCCCTGAAGGCCCTTGATCCCGATGACGTCCGGGTCCGGAGGCGGACGCCCGGTTTGTTCATACCGCTTCATGACCTCAAGAACGTGATTGGCCATGGTTTGAAACGGCCCCTTCGCAATGCAGGAGTCGGCGCCGAAAGCCGCATGGTCCAGATGCCCTTCGGCCGCGATGGCCGACAGGACAACGATGTAGGCGTCGGCCGCTCCGGGAGTGCGCCTCATGATCCGGCAAAGCTTCTCTCCGCNGATGTTGGGCATGACCAGATCCACAAAGGCCACGTCCGGGGTGAAGGTCTTCAGGGCGTGGAGGGCCGAGAGGCCGTCCGGCGCGGTGACGATCTCGTCGCCTCGCTTTTCCAGCAGGCCGCTCATGAACTTCAGGATCACGGGGTGGTTGTCCACCACCAAAACCTTCTTACCCATGGCTTCGCTTCCTCCTCGTGGTCATTCCTCCTTTTCCCATGCTGCTGACCCAGACCGTGTTTCTCCCTGAGCGCTTAGCGCTCAGAAGACACCGGTCCGCTTCATTCAGCAAGGCATCGGAGCTGAGGTTTTCCTCTAAACGATGCGGATCCAATCCGGCGATTCCCCAACTTGCGGTGACGCGAATCCCCTTTTCCTGGATCCGAAATCGCTTCTGTGCCACTGCCTGTCGCATTCTTTCGGCCACCGCGTAAGCGCCGGTCGCATCCGTCTCAGGGAGGACGAGAACAAATTCCTCTCCGCCATACCGGGCCACCCAGTCCAAGTTCTGTCGAATGGAGCCTCTCAACAACCCGGCAAATCCCCGTAGGACCTCATCCCCTGCCTGGTGCCCGTGGAGGTCATTCACGGCCTTGAAGTGGTCGATGTCGCACATGATCACCTGAAGGGGGTGCTC
>JGI20214J51650_10001608_pt1 | contig 14359 bp, 11 predicted proteins | sample WetSurMetagenome_FD_51650 | JGI IMG/M metagenome (IMG submission 51650) | reverse complement strand
CTCGCCCAGCGCTGGGCCGACAAGACGCGCTTGTTCGCCGCGGGCGGCAGCTACGGCGGCTTCCTCGTCGCGTGGATGAACGCGCGTGTGCCGGCAGGCCGCTACCGCGCCTACGTCTGCCACGCGGGCGTGTTCGACCGCGTCTGCAGCTTCAGCGCCGACTCGTATCCGATGCGGCCCAGGGATCTCGCAGCGCGCTATTGGGAGGACCTGCCACGCGTGCTCGCCCAAAGTCCGGCGACCTTCGCCGCGACGATGGCCACGCCGACGCTGGTGATCCACGGCGCGCTCGACTACCGCGTGCCCGATTGCAACGGCCTGGCCTACTACAACACGCTCAAGGCGCGCGGCGTGCCTGCGCGGCTTCTCTGGTTTGCGGACGAGAACCACTGGGTGCTCAAGCCGCGCAACTCGCGCCAGTGGACCGCCGAGTTCCTGGACTGGATCGAGGCCTGGGGCCGCCCGCTCAAGCCAGCAGCTGTGCGACGTGCTCGCCGATCGCCAGCGACGCGGTGAGGCCCGGCGACTCGATGCCGAACAGGTTCACCAGCCCGGGCACGCCGTGGCGCGCCGGGCCGTCGATCCTGAAATCCGCCGGCGCTGCGCCCGGGCCGGCGAGCTTGGGCCTGATGCCGGCGTAGCCCGGCTGCAGATCGGCGGCGTCGAGTTCCGGCCACCAGCCGCGGATGGCGTCGGCGAAGCGCGCCGCGCGCATCGGGTCGACGCGGTAGTCGAGCGTGTCCACCCATTCGACGTCGGGGCCGAAGCGGGCCTGGCCGGCGAGGTCCAGCGTCAGGTGCACGCCCAGACCGGCCGCGTCGGGCATCGGGTAGACGAGACGGCCAAACGGACTCTTGCCGCGTAGCGTGAAGTAGTTGCCCTTGGCCAGCAAGCGCGGCGGCACCTGCGCCGGCGCCAGCCCCGCCAAGGCCCGCGCGAGCGCCTGCGCGTGCAGCCCGGCGGCGTTGACGACGCTGCGGCTCGTCAGGTGCAGCGGCTCGGCGCCCTCAGACGCCTGTACGAGCAGTTCGATGCCGTGGCCGCGCACGCGCCCGGCGCGCACCCGACTGCGCAGCGCCAGCGTCGCGCCGGCGTTCTCGGCATCGCCGAGCAGCGACAGCATCAGCGCATGGGTGTCGACGATGCCGGTGGCCGGCGACAGCAGCGCGGCGTCGCAGCGCAGCGCGGGCTCGAGCGCGCGCGCGCCGGCGCCGTCGAGCGGCTCGAGCCCGGCCACGCCGTTGGCGAGCGCCTGGGCATGCAGCCGCTCCAGCGCCGCGCGCTGCGCCTCACCGCTGGCGACGAGCAGCTTGCCGCAAAGCCGGTGCGGCAGCGCGCGAGCGGCGAGGTAGTCGACGAGTTGGCGCCGGCCGTCGACGCACAGCCGCGCCTTGAGCGAGCCGCTCGGGTAGTACAGCCCGGCGTGGAGGACCTCGCTGTTGCGCGCGCTGGTCTCGCTGCCGATCGCGCCGTGCTGCTCGAGGATCAGCACTTCGCGCCCGCGCAGCGCGAGCGCGCGCGCGATCGCCAGCCCGACGATGCCGGCGCCGACGACGCTGCAGTCCACGTGTTCCACGATGGCCCGCATCATGCCGTGGTCGGGGCCGGCCTTCTAGAATTTGGGCCCATGATCCCAGCCCAACCCGAAGCAGCCATCGTCGATCTCGACGGCACCATGGTCGACACCGTCGGCGACTTTGAGGCCGCGCTTGGTCTGGCGCTGGCCGACCTGGGCTTCGCGCCGGTGACGCGCGCGTTCATCTCGCGCACCGTGGGCAAGGGCAGCGAACACCTGATCGAGCGCACGCTCGCCGAGGCCGGCGCGCCGGCCTCGCTTTACGGCGACGCCTGGGCGCGCTACCAGCACCATTACCTGTCGATCAACGGCACGCGCTCCGAGGTCTACCCGGGCGTCATCGAAGGGCTGAGCGCGCTCAAGTCGCGCGGCGTCAGGCTCGCCTGCATCACCAACAAGCCCACGGCCTTTGCGCGCCCGCTGCTCGCGCTCAAGGGGCTGGACGAATACTTCGACCACGCTTTCGGGGGTGACGCGTTCGCACGCAAGAAGCCCGACCCGCTGCCGCTGCTGAAGGCCTGCGAGGCGCTCGGCAGCGAGCCGGCACGCACACTGATGGTGGGCGACTCGAGCAACGACGCTCAGGCCGCGCGCGCGGCGGGCTGCCCGGTGGTGCTGGTGAGCTACGGCTACAACCACGGCGAGCCGGTCGCGAGCGCTTCGCCCGACGCGGTGATCGGCCGGCTCGACGAGTTGCCCGCGCTCTGGCCGGCAAGCTGAGCCAGTGGCAGGGCGCTGCTAAACTGCCGCCCATGTTCACGGCCCGCCCTTCGACTGCAGGTTCCCGCGACCGGGGAGCCTGGCCCTGGCGTCGCTCGCCCCGTCGGGCCTGACCGCTCCCGGTCGGGCCCCATCCAGCCGGGGGCCCGCGTGGCACCCGACCCGTCGACCGGATCGCAGCGCGAGGCTGCGAAGAGGGCCAGGAAGTGATCACCGAACTCGAATTCAAGAGCCTTGCCGCGCAGGGCTACAACCGCATTCCGCTGCTTAGCGAGGCCTTCGCCGACCTCGAGACGCCACTCTCGCTCTACCTCAAGCTGGCCGGCGGACACAAGCACAGCTTCCTGCTCGAATCGGTGGTGGGTGGCGAGCGATTCGGCCGCTATTCGTTCATCGGCCTGCCCGCGCGCACGCTGCTGCGCGCGTCGGGCTTTCGCACCGAGGTCGTCACCGACGGCCGCGTCGTCGAGACGCACGAAGGCAACCCGCTCGACTTCATCGAGGCCTACCAGGCGCGCTTCAAGGTCGCGCTGCGGCCCGGGCTGCCGCGCTTTTGCGGTGGTCTGGCGGGCTACTTCGGCTACGACGCGGTGCGCTACATCGAGCCCCGGCTCGCCAAGACCTGGAAGAGCGGCGGCATAGCCACCCCCGACATTCTGCTGCTGCAGTGCGAGGAGCTGGCCGTCATCGACAACCTCTCGGGCCGGCTGTACCTGATCGTCTACGTCGACCCGGCGCAACCCGAGGCCTGGTTCAAGGGCAAGAAGCGGCTCGCGGAGCTGGCCGACAAGCTGCGCTACAGCGTCACCGCGCCGGCCGTGCGGCGCGGTCCGAGCTACGCGGTGGAGCGCGAGTTCGAGAAGGCCGACTACCTGGACGCGGTGGCGCGCGCCAAGGAGTACATCGCCGCCGGCGACATGATGCAGGTGCAGATCGGGCAGCGGCTGAGCAAGCGCTTCACCGAAAGCCCGCTCTCGCTGTACCGCGCGCTGCGCTCGCTGAATCCCAGCCCGTACATGTACTTCTACGATCTGGGCGACTTTCAGATCGTCGGTGCCAGCCCCGAGATCCTGGTGCGTCAGGAGCACACGCCCGAGGGCGACAAGGTCACGATCCGGCCGCTCGCGGGAACCCGGCCACGCGGCGCGACGCCTGATCTGGACAAGGCCCTGGAGGCTGAGCTGTCGGCCGACCCGAAGGAGCGCGCCGAGCACCTGATGCTGATCGACCTGGCGCGCAACGACATCGGCCGGATCGCGAAGACCGGCAGCGTCAAGGTGACCGACGCGTTCGCGATCGAGCGCTATTCGCACGTGATGCACCTGGTGAGCAACGTCGAGGGCCTGCTCAAGGACGGCATGAGCAACCTCGACGTGTTGCGCGCGACCTTCCCCGCCGGCACGCTGACCGGGGCGCCGAAGATCCGCGCGATGGAGATCATCGACGCGCTCGAGCCCGTCAAGCGCGGCATCTACGGCGGCGCCTGCGGCTACCTCAGCTTCGCCGGCGACATGGACGTCGCGATCGCGATCCGCACCGGCATCGTCAAGGACAACACGCTCTACGTGCAGGCCGCCGCCGGCGTCGTCGCCGACTCGGTGCCTGAGATGGAATGGCGCGAGACCGAGCACAAGGCGCGCGCGCTGATCCGTGCCGCGGAGCTCGTCGAGGAAGGGTTCTGACGGGCCCGCCCGGCACACTTCGCACATGCCCAGTCGTCGCTCCCCGTTCGAGTTCGTGGACCTGCACGGCCGCCCGCTCGGGCAAGCCGGCCAGCTCGGCAAGACCGTCGGGCAGGTCGTCGACGAAAGGCGCCAGGAGCAACTCGGCGAATCGCTGGCGCCGGCCGAGCTGGAGCGGGTGTTCGACGCCCTCGTGCTGGCCGGCTGGCGCCGCGGCCAGACGTCACTTACGGCGCTGCTGCGCGTGCTGGGCTGGCGGCGCGAACGCGGTGCGGCGTTCAACGGCGCCGAGGTTGGTGCCGCGCTGCGCCGCCTGGCCGGCGCCGGCCGGGTGCAGGCGCATGAAGGGGAAGGCTGGTCGATACCCGTGGCAGCCGCCGAGGTGCGCCTGGGTGCGCTGCTGCGCCAGCCCGAGGCCGCGGGCTGGTGGCGCGCGTGGTTGTGGGTGGCTGCGGGCGCGAGCGGGGCCATGGAGCACATGCCCTTGTACTTCGCGCCGCGCAACGACCTGGAGTCCGTCGCCCTGCTGCGCCTGGTGCTCACCAGCGGCATCGACGCGCCGGCCTACGCCGCGCTCGGCCACGGCGCGCTGCAGCGGGTCAGCGTCGCAGGGCCGATGCTGGACGTGCTGGCGCAGTTGCTGCGGCTGCAATTGCTGGAGCGCGTGACGCCTACCTTGCTCTGGTCGCTGCTCGCGTCGCTCGATCAGTATGGCCTGCTGGCGCGGCAGCCGGCGCTGCTGGCCTGGGTCGAAGCCCATCTGCGCGCGGCACCGACAGATGGCGTGGCGGGCCTGCGCCTGCGCGTCGCCGAACAGCGGCTGCACCGCGATGATGCCGACGGCGTGGCCCAAGCCGTCGCCGGCGCTGCAGCCGCCGCCGCTTTCCTGCCGCTGCTGCAGGCGCTGCTGCCGGCCCGCGCCGGGCGCTTCGCGGAGGCGGCCGCGGCCTTCCCGCCGGCGTGGAAGGCGCTGACGGCGTTGCTGGGCAAGCGCCGCGGCTTCGCGCCGATGAGCCTGTTGCAGTGGTATCCGCTGGCCCTGATGGCGCAGGCCGACCCGGCGGCCTGGACGACGGCACGCAAGTTCTGTGTCGCGCTGTCGGGCAGCCGTTCACCGTCGCCGCACGACGACTGGGGTCGCTGGGCCCATGTGCTGGCAGTGCGACTGGGCGACGAGCGCCTGGACCCCGACGTGCTGTCGCCCGGCCGCGCCTGGCCCCATGAGCCTGGCGAACCCGACCGCCTGGCCGACCGCCTGCTGCTCGGCGCCTGGCTGGGCCAGGTGCCCGTCGGCTGGCCGATGCCGCAGATGCCGGAGCTGGTGCGCGCGCTGCACGAGGCCGGCCTGCCCTGGAAGGCCGACCTCGTCGCCCAGGCCTGCGAACACTTCGGCTGGCCGTCGCCGCCGCGGCCCGATGGCGCGCCGCCGCCTTGGCCGGTGTCCTACTTCGTGAAGCGGCAGGACGCCTGGCGTGAGGCGCTGGCCGCGATTTCCGCACTGGGCGACAGCCGCAGCGCCAGCGCCGACAAGCCGCTGGGCACGCTGCGCTGGCTGCTGACGCTGGACGACGAGGGCCGCGTGCACGACCTGCAGTCATTCGAGCCTGCCGCCAGCGCGCGCGGCAAGGCCAAGCCGCTGTCGCTGCTGCAGCTGAAGAAGCGCACCCGGCTCGACCCACGTGACGCCGCAGTGGCGCGCTGCCTGCGTCAGGGCCGCTACCGCGCCGCGGATCTCAGCCTCGACCTCGTGCAGGCCGCGCTGGCACTGCAGGGACATCCGGCGGTGGCCTTCGACGATGCCCCCGAGGTGGCGGTCGAACTCGTCGAGAGCCTGCCGGTGCTGGACGTGCGGCGCGAGCGCGCGGGCGACGGCGCGGGCGAGGAGCGCTTCGTGTTCCGGCTGGACGATGCGCTCGTCGCCGACGAAGAACCGCACCTCGACCACCACCTGCCCGACTACGAACAGCGCGATGCCGAGATCGAGCGCCGCGACAGCCTGCGCGTGGTGCGCGACAGTCCCGAGCGCGCGCGGCTGATCCGCGTCACCCCGGCGCAGCGGCGCGTGGCCGAACTCGTGGCCCAGCGCTGGACGGTGCCGGCCGACGCCGGCGCCGAGCTGGACGCGGCGCTGCGCGTGCTGGCGGGCCACTTCGTGCTTCACAGCGACGCCGCCGCGGGCGACGCGGTGGCCAGCGATGCGCGCCTGGTGGCCCAGCTGCAGCCGCGCGGCGACGCGCTGCGCCTGCTGCTGGGCGTGCGCCCCTTCGGTGACTTCGGCCCCATGCTTGTGCCGGGCCACGGCCGGGCGCGCCTGATGACGCTGCGCGCCGGCGTCAGCCTGGCCACCGAGCGCCTGCTCGATGCCGAGCGTGCGCATGCGGCCGTGGTGCTGGAGGCGCTGCCGTTCCTGGCGGCCGCGTCCGACGAGATGCCGCCCGACGGCGGCTGGACCCTCGAAGACCCCGAACAGGCGCTGGCCGCGGTGCACCAGCTGGGCCGCCTGGCTGCCCAGGGACAGACCGTACGTGCCGTCGAGTGGCCCAAGGGCCGGCCGGTGAGCGTGCTCGCGCCCAATCCGAAGGCATTCGCAGTCACGCTGGCGAGCCGGCGCGGCTGGTTCGTCGTCGACGGCGAGCTGCGCGTGGACGAGCAGCGTGTGCTTTCGCTCAAGCAACTGCTGGCCTTGTTGCGCGACGCGCAAGGCAGCCGCTATGTCGCGCTCGGCGAAGGGCAGTACCTGCTGCTTGAGGAGCAGCTGCGCCAGCGTCTGGCCGAACTGGAGGCGCTGGCCGAACAGGACAAGTCGGGCCTGCGGCTGGCCGTCAGCGCCGGCGCCTGGCTGGCCGACGCTGCGCCCGAACTGGGTCTGAAGGGCGATGCGGCCTGGCGCGAGCGGGCGGCGGCGTTGGACCGCGCCGCAGCCTCGCTGCCCGAGGTGCCGCCCGGTCTGCAGGCGGCGCTGCGCCCGTACCAGGCCGAAGGCCAGGCTTGGATGAGGCGTCTGGCCGACGCCGGATTCGGCGCCATCCTGGCCGACGACATGGGCCTGGGCAAGACCGTACAGACGCTGGCCGTGCTGCTGGCGCGCTCGTCCGCCGGGCCGGCGCTCGTGGTGGCGCCGACCTCGGTGTGCGACAACTGGGCGCAGGAGGCGAGCCGCTTCGCACCGGGCTTGAGCTGCACGGTGTACGGCCGCGGCGACGGCGGGCGTAGCGAACAGATCGGTTCGGCCGGCGCGGGCGACGTGCTCGTGGCGTCTTACGCGCTGCTGCTGCGCGACGCCGAGGCCTTCTCCGCCCGCCCCTGGGCCACGCTCGTGCTCGACGAAGCGCAGGCGCTGAAGAACGCCGCCACGCAGCGTGTGCAGGCGGTGGCCGCGCTGCAGGCCGACTTCCGGCTGGCGTTGTCCGGCACGCCGGTCGAGAACCGCCTGTCGGATCTGTGGTCCATCATGAATATCGTCAACCCGGGTCTGCTGGGCAGCGCGGCACGCTTTGCCGAACGCTTCGGCAACCCGATCGAGCGCCAGCGCAGCGACGCGGCGCGCTCGCGGCTGCGGCGCTTGGTGGCGCCGTTCCTGTTGCGCCGGACCAAGGCCCAGGTGCTCACGGATCTGCCGCCGCGGACCGAGATCGTCGAGCGCATCGAGCCCGCGCCCGAGGAGCGCGCCTTCCTCGAGGCGATGCGGCGCGAGGCGCTCGAACGCATCGCCCGGCTCGACCCGGCGGATCCGAACAAGAACCGCTTCAACGTGCTCGCCGAGCTGACGCGGCTGCGCCGCGCCGCCTGCGACCCGCGGCTGACCGCGCCCGAGCTGGGCCGCGTCGGCGCCAAGGTGCAGGCCTTCGAGCGCCTGGCCACCGAACTCGTGGAGTCACGCCACCAGGCGCTGGTGTTCAGCCAGTTCACCGATTTCCTGAAGCTGCTGGCCGAGCGGCTCGACGCCGCGGGGCTGAAATACCAGTACCTCGACGGCAGCACGCCGGCCGCGGCGCGCAGCGAACGCGTGGCCGCGTTCCAGCGCGGCGAGGCCGACCTGTTCCTCATCAGCCTGAAGGCAGGCGGCTACGGCCTGAACCTGACCGCGGCCGACTACGTCGTCATCGCCGACCCGTGGTGGAACCCGACGGCCGAGGACCAGGCCATGGGCCGCGCCCACCGCATCGGCCAGCAACGGCCGGTGACCGTCTACCGCCTTGTCACCGCCGGATCGATCGAGGAGCGCATCGTCGCGCTGCACGACGAGAAGCGCGAACTCGCCGAAGGGCTGCTCTCGGGACAGGACGACACGGCGCCACTGGCGGCAAGTGCTCTGATCGATCTGTTGCGAGACGCGGACTGAGGCATGCCCGAAGACTTCAGGAAGACTCTCTGTGCCACCGTCGACAAGCTGCGCGCCAACATGGCCGCGGCCGATGCAAGCACTTGGTGATGGCTGACCAGGTCAGTTTGGCCGCTCAACGCCAACTCAGTGTCCCGCAATGCCTCTTCACGCTATGCCTACGGGACGCTGCGCCGGCTGGACTTGAATCGCAACGCCATCCGCGGCTTGCGTTGCGCCGTAGCGCCGAAGCACTGCGTTGACGCCTACGAGGCCGTCGCGCTGCCCTTGCATCAGCGTTGCAGGGAGCTTGACCGGCAGGCGCAGAACTCGACAGATGTGCGTGACGCGCTTCTCCCCCGTCTCATCTCCGGCCAGCGCCGCCTGCCCGACGCCCAGGCGCTGGCGGCTAGAGCGGCCGCGAGGCCGCGCCGCCCGCCGCTTGCGGCACCTCTCGCGACGCCTTACGATTCGCGCATTCGTAAGGAGCCTCCATGGCCGAATCGACCATCACCGCGAAGGGTCAGACCACCGTGCCCGCCGACATCCGTGCTCTCGTGGATGCCAAGCCGGGAACGCGCCTGGTCTGGACGGCGATGCCCGACGGCACCATCATCGTCCGGGCCAAGACCAAGTCCGTCCTCGACATGGCCGGCATGCTCAAGGCGCCCAAGGGCAAGCGCGTCAGCGTCGACGACATGAACCCCTGGCGCTGACGTCGGCACACCAATGGCGGCGCTCGATACCAACGTCCTGGTGCGCTACATCGTTCAGGACGACGCAGCGCAGTTCGCTGCGGCCAAGCGACTCATCCTCCGCTGCGTCACCGAGGGCTCGACGCTGTTCGTGCCCGTGACCGTCGTGCTGGAGCTTGAATGGGTGCTGCGGTCTGGCTTCGGGTTCGGCAAGGACGAAGTGCTGCAGACGCTGTCCAGTCTCTTCTCGGCCGCCGAATTGACCTTCGAGTCGGAGCGCGCGCTCGAGGTCGCGCTGCAACTGTTCCGCAAGGGCTCGGCAGACTTCGCGGACTGCCTTCACGTCGCGTCGGCCGCGCAGGCAGCGGAGCAGCCGCTGTGGACGTTCGACAAGGCCGCTGCCAAGGTCGACGGTGCGCGACTGCTGGCGTGACCGAAGCTGAACTCAACGAAGAAACGACACCGCGCGCGTGACGTCGAACAGCCGGCTTCGAAGGCGCCGGCGCTACCGGAAATGAACGATTCCCGCGACGCTCTGCGTGCGAAATGGCGAAGCAGCCCGCTCTGCTGCCGGTACCAGCCGCTGGTGCGAGATGTACTTGTCAGGTTCGTTCCAAACGCTCTCAAGGAGATCTTGGAGGTAGAGCAAGCGAAGGCGACGCTCGCCAACAAGAAGGCCCTCCTACCGGAGCGTCGGAAGTAGACCGCCACGTGGAGCCGCCGGGGGCCTCGCCCTCGGCGGCTTGCCCACCGCCGTCGCCACCTACTGCCCTGCGGGGCTGGCTCGGCCGAGGCTCTGTTCACCACGGGGCACCACGCGGTCCGGCCATAATGCATCTATGTCTGCGATCCGTCCGATCACTGCAGCGCGCTCCGGTTGGCGTTGGCGCAAGCCATCAGCCTGACCGCCCCTATGCGCCCCAGCGGGCGCCTTCCGTCCCCACCCAGCACGCCGCGCCGGCCTCGCCGGCGCCGCAAAGAGCGGGTATCGAAGCGGGTACCGAATCAGGATGTTCCTCGGAACGTCCAATGAAATCAAAGGGTTAGAGCGCATATGCTGCTGATGATCGACAACTACGACAGCTTCACCTACAACCTGGTTCAGTACTTTGGCGAGCTCGGCGAAGAGGTGCGCGTGTTCCGCAACGACGAGATCACGCTTGAGGGGATTGCCGAGTTGCGGCCGGACCGGATCGTGCTCTCGCCCGGCCCTTGCTCGCCGGCCGAGGCCGGCATCTGCATAGATGCGATCCGCCACTTCACCGGCAGGCTGCCGCTGCTGGGCGTGTGCCTCGGGCACCAGGCGATCGGCGCGGCGCTGGGCGGCAAGGTGGTGCGCGCGCAGGTGCAGATGCACGGCAAGCTGAGCACGATCCACAACGACGGCCGTGGCGTCTACCGCGGCTTGCCGGAGCGGTTCGAGGTCGTGCGCTACCACTCGCTCGCGATCGAGCGCGAGTCGCTGCCGGCGGCGCTGGAGGTGACGTCGACGGCGGAGGACGGCGAGATCATGGGCGTGCGCCACCGCGAGCTGGCGCTCGAAGGCGTGCAGTTCCACCCGGAGTCGATCCTCAGCGAACATGGCCACGCGCTGCTGAAGAACTTCCTCGAGATGAAGGTGTCGTCATGATCGATCTGCGCAGCGATACCGTCACGAAGCCGACGCCGGCGATGCGCGCGGCGATGGCCGCGGCCGAGGTCGGCGACGACGTCTTCGGCGATGACCCGACCGTCAACGCGCTGCAGGCGCGCATCGCCGCGCTGCTGGGCAAGGAGGCGGCGCTGTTCGTGCCCACCGGCACGCAGAGCAACCTGTGCGCGCTTATGAGCCATTGCCAGCGCGGCGACGAGTACATCGTAGGCCAGATGGCCCACACCTATCGCTGGGAAGGGGGTGGCGCGGCGGTGCTGGGCAGCATCCAGCCGCAGCCGCTGCCGCAGGGCGCCGACGGCAGCCTCGCGCTGGCCGACATCGAGGCCAGCATCAAGCCCGACGACGCGCACTTCGCGATCACGCGGCTGCTCGCGCTCGAGAACACCTGGGGCGGCCAGGTGCTGCCGCTGGACTACATCGAGCAGGCCACCGCGCTGGCGCGCCGGCGCGGCTTGGCGACGCACCTGGACGGCGCGCGGCTGTTCAACGCCGTGATCGCGTCGGGCGTGCCGGTAGCCGAGATCGCGCGCCACTTCGACAGCGTCTCGGTCTGCTTCAGCAAGGGGTTGGGCGCGCCGGTGGGATCGGCGCTGGTCGGCTCCAAAGCGCTGATCGCGCGTGCGCACCGGGCGCGCAAGATGCTCGGCGGCGGCATGCGTCAGGCCGGCGTGCTGGCCGCGGCGGCACTGTATGCGCTGGACCATCAAGTCGACCGCCTCGCCGAAGACCACGCCAATGCGCGCCGGCTGGCCGAGGGGCTGCAGGGGCTGGCGGGCGTGAGCGTCGTGACGCCGCAGACGAACATGGTCTTCGTCGACCTCGCGCCCGAGAAGGCGTCCGGCGTCGTCGAGCGGCTGCGTGCGGCCGGGCTGCTGTGCACGGGGCTGTACCGGCTGCGCCTGGTGACGCACCTCGACGTCTCGGCGGCGGACATCGAGCACGCCGTGCGCCTGCTGCGCGAACATTTGTAGGAGACACCGATGTCAATCACGAACACCGAAGCGCTGACGCGCATCATCGAGCACCGCGAGATCTTCCACGACGAGATGCTCGCGCTGATGCGCCGCATCATGAGCGGCGAGATGTCGCCGGTGATGATCGCCGCACTCGCGATGGGCCTGCGCGTGAAGAAGGAAACGATCGGCGAGATCGCCGCCGCGGCACAGGTGATGCGCGAGTTCGCGACGCCGGTGGCAGTGGCCGACCGCACGCACCTGGTTGACATCGTCGGCACCGGTGGCGACAGCTCGCACACCTTCAACATCTCGACCGCGGCGACCTTCGTTGCCGCCGCCGCAGGCGCGCGCGTGGCCAAGCATGCGGGCCGTGCGGTGTCGTCGACCTCGGGCTCGGCCGACGTGATGGAGGCGCTGGGCGCCTACATCGGCCTCACGCCCGAGCAGGTGGCGCTGTGTCTCGACGAGACCGGCATCTGCTACATGTTCGCGCCCAACCACCACGCGGCGATGAAGCATGCAGCGCCGGTGCGCAAGGAACTCGGCGTGCGCACGATCTTCAACATCCTCGGCCCGCTGACCAACCCGGCCGGCGCGCCGAACCAGTTGCTCGGCGTGTTCCACCCGGATCTGGTGGGCATCCAGGTGCGCGTGCTGCAGCGCCTGGGCAGCGAGCACGTGATGGTGGTCCACGGCATGAACGGCATGGACGAGATCTCGCTCTCGGGCGAGACGCTGGTGGGCGAGCTGCACCACGGCGAGGTGCGCGAGTACGCGGTGCATCCGAGCGACTTCGGGCTGCCGGTCTACGACTCGCGCGTGCTGAAGGTCGCGAACAAGGAGGAGTCGGTGCAGTGCATCCAGCGCGCTCTGGCCAACGAGGACGGCCCGATCCGCGACGTGGTGTTGCTCAACGCCGGCGCGGCCGTCTACTGCGCCGGCGTCGCGTCATCGGTGACCGACGGCGTGCGCCGAGCACGCGAGGCCGTGGCGTCGGGCAAGGCGATGGCCAAGCTGAGCCAGTTCGTCAGCGTGAGCAACAAGTTCCGTCCGGGCTGACCATGGCAGACATCCTGCAGCGCATCGTCGCCGTCAAGCGCGAGGAGGTGGCCACGGGCAAGGCGCAGCGCAGCCTCGCGAGCTGGCGCGCCGAGGCCGAGTCGGCCGAGGCGCGACGGGGCCTGCGTGGCTTCGAGGCCGCACTGCGCACCAAGATCGACGCCGGCCAGGCCGCGGTGATCGCCGAGGTCAAGAAAGCGAGCCCGAGCAGGGGCGTGCTCCGCGAACATTTCGTGCCGTCCGAGATCGCCGCCAGCTACGCCGCTCACGGCGCCGCCTGCCTGAGCGTGCTCACCGACGAGCGCTTCTTTCAGGGGGCGGCGGACTACCTGCGCCAGGCGCGTGCGGCCTGCACGCTGCCGGCCCTGCGCAAGGACTTCATGATCGACGACTACCAGGTCGTCGAGGCGCGCGCCCTCGGCGCCGACTGCATCCTGCTCATTGCCGCCTGCCTGGACGACGCGCAGATGGCCGACCTCGAGGCCTGCGCCGCAGCGCTCGGCATGGCGGTGCTGGTCGAGGTCCACGACGCGACGGAACTCGAGCGCGCGCTGAGGCTGAAGACGCCGCTGCTGGGCATCAACAACCGAAACCTGAAGACCTTCGAGGTCACGCTGGAGACCACGATCGGGCTGCGCGCGCAGGTGCCTGCGGATCGGCTGCTGGTCACCGAATCGGGCATCCGCGCGCCAGCCGACGTGCAGCGCCTGCGCGCGGAGGGCATCGACGCCTTTCTCGTCGGCGAGGCCTTCATGCGCGCGGTGGACCCGGGCGCAGCGCTGGCGGCGCTCTTCCAGTGACCGCGGACGACCTGCCGGCAGCGTTCGCGTCACTGCCTGCTGCATGGCGCGAGGCGCTGCCAGGCTGGACCGACGCCGTTCAGCGGGCGGTGGCCGAGCGCGTCCGGGCTGCGTCCGATGACCGCGAGATCGCGCCCGCCGACCCCTTCCGCGCGTTGCGGCTGCTGCCGCCGCAGGCGGTGAAGGTCGTCGTCTTCGGCCAGGATCCCTATCCGCAGCCGGGCCACGCCGACGGGCTGGCCTTCTCGGCCGGCCGCGGCAAACCGCATTCATTGCGTCGGATATTCGACGTGCTGGAGGCCGATCGCCCGGGCTGGCGCCGGCCGGACGTCTGGCGGCTCGACGGCTGGGCGCGCCAGGGCGCGTTGCTGCTGAACCCGGTACTGACGGTCGAGGTGGGGCGGACCGGCAGCCATACCGGCTGCGGTTGGCAGGCGCTCACATCCGAGATCGTCAAGAGTCTGTGTGGGCGAAAATCGCCGCCGGTCTTCATGCTCTGGGGGCGAGCGGCGAACGATTTCTTCGACGCCGCCTGTCCGCCCGAGAGCGCCGCGACCGTTCTGCGCACGCGCCACCCCTCGCACGACATGAAGCGTCAATTTATGGCCGAGGGCAGCCACTTCGCGGCCACAGCGGGTTCGCTGGACTGGTGGTCGCTGGCTGGTCAGCCCGGCTGACCGTGCTATACTCACAGGCTCTCCGGAGGGGTGCCCGAGTGGCTAAAGGGGGCAGACTGTAAATCTGTTGGCTTACGCCTACGCTGGTTCGAATCCAGCCTCCTCCACCAAAGAGACGTGCGGTGACGCCCTGAGCGGGAGTAGTTCAATGGCAGAACCTTAGCCTTCCAAGCTAATGACGCGGGTTCGATTCCCGTCTCCCGCTCCAAGGAAGGTCGG
>JGI20214J51650_10001607_pt1 | contig 14363 bp, 11 predicted proteins | sample WetSurMetagenome_FD_51650 | JGI IMG/M metagenome (IMG submission 51650) | reverse complement strand
TGATCTGAATTCAGCAGCAGTGCGTATAGTGAAATGCTCTTTGTTTCGAATACTCCTGTCTGGCTGTCCCTGATATATGCCTTAAACCTGATTGTATCTCCTGCATGATAAAGATTCCTGTCAAGGTGCAGAAACAGCTGATCTGCAGGTATATTACTCCCAATACGATTTAAGATACCTGTCATTTTCTCCGTCAGACTCTGGGAGAAAGTGTTAATAAAAATTGCTAAGAGAAAAAGTAAATTAAACAACCTTTTCATAATTGCAGAGTAACTTCACAGCCACCAATTTGTCTTAGTGAAGTTAATAATTCCTTTGAAATAATTATAATAAATCTTGTTTGATCTGTGAGAAGCCGGCAATATTGAATCAAATGGCAATGAAATGTGCCTTTAGAGCTTTATTTGGTTGTTTTGCCTCCCATTTTAGTTAAAACGCTGTCAACTGGTTCCCATAGTTCGATTTTATTTCCATCAGGATCCATTAAATGGACAAACTTTCCATAGTCAAATGTCTCAATTTTATCAACAACATTAACACCATTAGCTTTTAGTTTTTTCACCAGTCCTTCTATATTCTGAACTCTGTAATTTATCATGAACTCCTTTTCAGAAGGTGCGAAGTAATCAGAGCCTTTTTCAAACGGACTCCATCTCAGATAGTTGAGTTCTTCCGGCCTGTCAGCATTCCTGAATTCAAACGGGGAACCATATTCATCAATTTCAAGGCCTAAATTTTTGCCATACCATTCCCTTATCTCTTTTGGATTGTCAGAGCCGAAGAAGATGCCTCCAATGCCCGTAACTCTTGGAGTTGTGTCATTAGTTACAGTCCTGGCCGGTTCAGATTTACTTATTTTATTATCCATATTTTTATTTGTTGCAGTGCTACAACCTTCAGCTATTAATGCAAGAATTAAAAGTCTGATTACATTCTTCATTTACCATGTTTTAAAATTGTATTAACAGATTGTAAAATGATTTGTTTTGGCTGGCATTAAAATCTATTCGGTTAATGGCGTAAGGCAAAAGGATTAATTGACAGCTATGAAAACCATTCATATACCGGCAACAATAGGAATATATCCCGAAATTAAATCTGAGAAAAAGAAATCTAACGGATTACAATCATATAATTGTTAAAACAATTTGATTTAAATCACGGGGTCTCCCATCCGGACCAAGAGCTTTAATGTCTTTAAAAATAATATTTTGTCCTGTTTTACAACCGGCTATTAAAGCTTTCATCTTATCCGTTATTTTGTTTCCATCTGCTAATAATCCGGGATCACTTTTCTCATTTGAACAGGAAAATGTAAAACTCTTTATCACAAATTTAAGATCCCAACCAAAATCTTTTAATTCAACCTCAAGTAATTCAGTATTTAACGCAACATCTTTCGATATATGACCATCATATTTCTCTGCAAAAACAGCTATCGGATTAGGAACATTTTTTACTCTGAAGATTTTTTCTGATACTTTCTTATTATTCACAAGAACAGTAATTACAGATTCATTCTGGTCCCCTGGTAAGACTTCCCAGCCAGCAGAAATCTTTCTGATTGTTCCATTTGTTACCTGAGCAGTAACATTTTCGGATGCAATACCCGGGACTGCAATTTCAACCGGATTGGCAAACCCACGATACAGAATATTCATATAAACCGGTGAAACAACAGCATTTTTCCCTGTTTCCTGTGCGGCAACAATTGTTGAAAGCATTAATAGACATAAAATAAGATAAATTGGTTTCATGGTATTTAATTTTATGATTAACACTAATCAAAGTTCGGCTATTTCTGTATATCAGTCAAATTTAAAATTGAATTTTTCAACAATCAGGTGAGTTGAAGAGGTTGTCCATTAGTCATTGACTCCTTTCGAAAGAGGTAGCTATTTATCATAGATACAAAGAAATAAAGAAATAAAGAAATAAAGATAGAAAGATAGATAGATAGATAGATAGATAGAAACGAATTAATCAACTACCCCAAAATATTATGAACCAACTGAATTTCGATATTAAAATCCGTTTGCCTTTATTGATCCTCCCAATAAAGCATTTTTCAAACTCCTTAAATTAACGGCTATCCGGTATTACCGGGGGTTATTGCTTTTCTTATACACCACTCCATTTCTCATTACAAATGAGACTTTTTTCAGTGCCTGGATGTTTTCAAGCGGATTTTCTTCCGTCGCTATCAGATCGCAATACATTCCTTTTGCTATTGTACCTCTTTCTTTTTCGACTCCAAGAAGCTTAGCACCATTTACTGTCATAATTTTTAAAATATCAGTTGCCGGAATTTCTGCCTCAACAAAACTGTCAATATAGCTTAGTGCAACTGCACCTCTTGTTTCATTTTGAATATCGACCATTATATCACTGCCAAATGCTATTTTCACCCCACCTTCATAGACTCTTTTAAGACGTTTGATCAGCCTGGTATGGAAAGCTATTGCATTTTCTTTTTCACTACCAAAAGCCTGAAGTACTTTCACAGGAAAATCAGTGCTGACCAGAACAATATCCTTTTGCTTCATGAGAGTTATTATGCTGTCGGGGATTGACCAACCATGTTCTACGGAAGCCACACCGCCTGATACAGCCGAATATACACCATCCACAGTCTGACAATGTGCCATGACTTTGAGCCCTGCCTGCTGAGCCTCATTAACAATGAATTTTATATCTTCAGCAGAGTACTTATATCGTTTTGAATCGACAACAATTTTAATAACATCCACACCATAAAATATATTTTCCCGAATAGCTTTTTTCAGCTCATCATGAGTATCAGCAAAGAAATACTCATTGTTTAGAAGGAATTGTTTGTCGGCTTTAGTTCTGAACTGTCCTCCGAACGGTGCTATTATTCTGCCAGCTGCAATAATGGTAGGTCCAACGATAAGTCCTTCATTTATAGCCCGTTTGACATCAACATCTACATATTTTCCTGAGTTCCCGGCCTCCCTGATTGTAGTAAAGCCGGCATCAAGCATTTGTTTTGCATAAACTGCTCCCTGAATAGCCCTGTAGCCATCAGGATTGAGCAGTACCATGTCAATAAATTCAACTCCTAAATAGTCTGCAAATTTGCTTGTATTTGCACAGATATGTGTATGTGCATCAATAAGGCCTGGCAATACAGTTGATTTTGAAAGATCAATGATCTCAGCGCCTTTGGGTATGTCAATATTTGCGCCAAAATCTCTTATCTTACTGTTTTCAACAAGTATAATCTGATTACGAGAAACAATGCCTGTTGAAGGATCGATAACATTGCCAGCTTTTATTGCAATCAGTTGGGCCTTGACTGACCCAAATATCAATACGAAAATAAAAATTAAGAAAGTTCTGTGTATCATTCTTGTCAATTTTTAGTCATATGTAATCATCCGGGACATCTGCAATATAATGATTAATTGAGTTGCCGGAATATTAACTAATCAGGTTAGCAACATTTTTTCAAAACAGGTAACAGGAAGCAATAATAATCAGGATGATACAAGTCATTGTAATATAAGAATACGGACTGGCAAAATTGAATGTCCAGCCCATATAGGGATATAACTTCGGAACTATTAATCTCGGGTCTTTGCGATTGAAGTAAAAAATTCCTTTCCAGTTGTTTGGGTTTTTACTCATGGAGTCGAAAATTGCCTGATCAAGTTTGGTTTTCATCAATCTACGTTTTGAGTTAATTAATGTCAATGCAAAGATTGCACCTTATTTTGGGTACGCCTGCTTACGGGAAGCCGAAAATCAACTCAAATTTAAGATTTATCTCCAAATGCCTAACAATTCTACATTGGATTACTTTAAGCTAAAGATTCAGCTTTCGATCGTATGGAAGGGTAAAATAGAATACTGACCCTTCTCCTGGATGAGAGTCGAACCATATATTTCCGCCAAGCAATTCAACATAGGCTCTGGCAATGGATAACCCCAGTCCTGTACCTTCATATCGCTGCGTACTGCTGCTCTCAACCTGGTAGAAGGTATTGAAGATCTTTTCCTGGTGCTCTTTCGGAATTCCTATGCCAGTATCGGCAACATAAAATTCGACCATATCATCCTTAATAATATACCCGAATTCAACCTTTCCATAGGTGGTAAACTTTAAAGCATTGCCAACCAGATTTGAAAGCAGCTGTAAAAGCTTGAAACTGTCAGTCCTGAGAATGACTTCCTTATCATTTATATGGGCATCAAACCTCAACAGCAGACTCTTCTCAGCAGCTTTTGCCCTGAACCGGTCGTAAACCCTCTGTAGCATTGAATTAAGATTTACCTCTTTTATCAGTATTTTAACAATCTTAGTTTCAATTTTGGATATCTCAACAATGTCATCAAGTATCTCGAGCAGATGATCTGTGCTGTGGGTAATAATATTCAGGAATTCCTTTCGCCGTTCCGGACTCTCACCCGGCTCCCCGAGAAGCGTTGAGAATCCCACTATTGCGTTCAGGGGTGTTCTTATCTCATGAGATAAGTTATTGAGAAATGCTGTCTTTAAACGATCGCTCTCTTCTGCCTTTTCATTGGCTCTTGCAAGATGAACTATCGACTGTTTTCGTTCACTGATATCAAAGAATATTCCGAATGAGCCAATTACTTTACCTGTTTTCTGATCTCTCATTGGCAGGGATGAATCTCTGACCCATTTTTTCTCACCCCAATGGGTCCTGAGTAAAATTTCAGCCTTAAAATTCTGAATCTTCCCATTTATAAATTTTTCACGTATCTCAGACTGATCTGCCGGAATATCTTCACTTAACGGTATAATATCTTCTATCATACCCAAATACATTTCCTCTGTGAACTCTTCCGGAGTGACGCCAAGAAGCTGCCTGATCCCATCTCCAACTTTAGTATAATACCCCACACCAATTGCCTGACCAAAGATGAGCTCATACGGTACACCACCTGCATTCTCAATTGCCTGACAGCACTGTTCTCCTGAATTAAGGAATTCCTCTTCCACTTCTTTACTATTGCAGTAACAGAGATAGTCTGACGATTTTGCTGATCTCATTTTATTTATTTTATTTCTAAATATCCCAGTCATCTTCTTTCCGTTTGCAGCATTTGTTATGCTGCATAGTGTTATCAAAATATTAACAATAAATAATGACTTTGCCCGCTCCAATCAGGAGAATAGACAAAGTACACATAATCAATTCCTTACGATTGAGTTTTCAAATGGTAAGGATAAAAACAATAGCTTAATAGGAATAGGTGTTAAATTGTTACCTGACCGGCTGATTTTTTTTAAAAGTTGTGAATTGAAAAAAAGCGTATCTTTGATTTGCAATATAATGACTGTACAAATTTTCAATTTCAGTGAAAGAGTACACCGATAATGAGATTATAGAATGCCTGAGAAACCGTCAGAGCTATGTTGTGCGGTATCTTTCCGACAGGTATATGCCAATGATACGGCTTATGGTGTACCAGCTCGGAGGGACAACTGAAGATGCCCGTGATATATTCCAGGATGGCCTTATTATTATGCTCGAAAAACTGGATAACAAAGAATTTGCCCTGACCTGCAAATTCAAGACTTTCCTCTATTGCGTATGTGAGAAGCTGTGGATATCAGTACTTGATAAACGTCAGGCTGCTGCAAATTACCTGACAAGGAGGATGGAGCCAGAAAATGATAAGGATTTTACCGAGCTGATGGATCAAAAGATGTATGAAGATATATTCCGTGATGCTTTTGAGACACTAGACCCGATAAGCAAAAAGATACTGAAACTTTACTGGCAGGAGGTGTCACCCCAGGAGATTGCAGATAAACTAGGCTACACTTATGGCTATGTTAGGAAGAAAAAATGTGAGGCTCAGAGTGAGCTGACAGAAAAAGTGAAGCAACATCCGGGGTACAAAAGAATAATGGCTACGGAGAATGCAGCAAGGGAGGTGGTCAGGTAGCAGGTGTGAGGTGTGAGGTGTGAGGTGCGAGACGTGAGGCAGACAGAAGATGGTATAAGATAAAGAAACAAGAAACAAGAAACAAGAAACAAGAAACAAGAAACAAGAAACAAGAGACAAGAGATAAAAAATAAGATCTTATCGAACAAAAATGAAAAGGTTGAGCAGATATATTAACGGGAAAAAAATGGCAACTATCCGGAAGATTGATGGGAATGGATTTGATGATGATAAGATGGCTGACAGCAATGATTCTGCTCTTTTTGATAACATTAGCGGGTATATGAAGGGACTTGCTGATCTGGAAGATGTGAATAATGATCCTGATCTTTTCAAAACAAGGGAAGCAGTTAATAAGATGGTAACCGAATATCATAAGAATGTTTCAGTTAATAAGGATAATGAGAAATTCATCAGGGATATTTTTTCCGAAAGGTCACAGGAAGAAAACATGATAGATGAGATCAGTAAAATTAAACTGGAGATCAGAGATAATAAGCTTGACGAAATCACAGCTGGCTGGATTAAGGAATGGAATGAAAAGAGAGAAAGAAATGAAGCCGGTAATCCTCAATCAGATGAGATAAGAAATTTCGTTACCGGTTCAATGAATCCTGCTGAGAATGAACCTGTAAAACTCATAAATACATTGAAACAAAAGGGATCAGACAGAACTCTTTATGTTCGATATGCTTCACTTGCAGCAGCTGCTATCATTGGAGCAGTTCTTCTGATAAGATCTCTTCTCCCTTCAAATGATCCTGAAAAACTCTTTAACTCTTACTATCAGCCCTTTGATGCAATATCACCTGTAACCCGAAGTATAAATAATAATGAAACCGGAAGCTATTCTTCAGCTGTCGGAAATTATAAATCTGGCGATTACCAGAAAGCTGCTCTAGGTTTTTCAGAAGCAACAGGTAAAGATCCTTCAATTGTCTCTCCACGTTTCTTTCTTGGATTAACGCAACTCGCACTTGGGAATAACGAGCAGGCAGTTAATCTGCTCTCAGGAGTTGTAAACGCTTCAGGAGAATATGGAAAGGAGGCAAGATGGTACCTGGGCCTCACTTACCTCAAAACAGGCAATAAACCTAAAGCTGCAGAGTGTTTTGAATACCTCTCGCAATCACAGGGTTTCTATCATGACCGGTCGGTTAAGATCCTCCGACGTTTAAAGTAGAATAACAGTATCCCTCCTGCAATTATTACGAAAAAAGCTCCTGTTAATACAGAGGTCTTGTAATTCCGCGCAACAGGCGTATTGTCGCCAAGAACTTCATAAGCTGCCCAGTAATATGGGTTTGTAAATGCCGGTGATGACTCCTTTAAATATTCAAGTTTTGCAAGCCGCATCGCATCATTTTTTTGCCAGCCTTCAGATAGATGGTAATAGAACCGCTTAATTATAGCCGCACTCGCTTCATCATTGATTTCCCAGGCAGTTTTGATTACCGATGATGCTCCGGCAAGAATAAATCCCCGTGCCAGACTCATCAATCCCTCTCCGGAATAAAGAGTTCCGGAGCCTGAGTTACATGCACTAAGGACTACCATTGGCGATTTTATTCTCATAAGACTTATCTCATAATTGTACAGTTTGCCATCACCCTCCGAACCATTATCAGCATCGAAAATCAGGTATGAGTACTTTGAGTCGGCACTATCTGACATTGAGTGCATGGCGAGGTGAAAAATGGCAGGACTTTGCAACGCCTGCAGGAAATTTTCTTTTGTAGCCTTTTCACCATAGTAGTTTTCACCCCTGAACCATTTATGGATTGATTCAATCTCAATATCTGCACCATGAAGAGAATGAAGTACTTTCCCTGAGGAGGATGTATTCTGATAATCAGGAGAAAAAGCAAGCACCTTCTCCCCTTTCATAATCTTGTTGCTGTTACCTGAAATCAGCGATGAGGAGTAACTGTAGGAAAAAGAATAATCCTGAATTAGGTAGTGAAGCCCTTCATAGTCAGTCTGTTCTCCTGCCGGTCTGTTTTTCAGGAATGAATCGAAAGGCAGCCATCCGATCTCTTCGTCAGGAATAATGATGAGTTTGTTACCTCGTATCAGGTCTTCAACAGGAAAAATAAGATTAGTGTACATGTAATTGAGTGCTCCGGTGTATTTTAAATAGTAGCCACTATCCGCACCTGCTGGCAGTTCGGGATTGGCGGTTTTGAGGATAATCTCTGCATTCTTAACAAAAAGGGAATCGAGCAGGCTCTCCCTGAAATCAAGATGGTCACGTGAAATTAAGAAGATATACATTTTTCTTTTTCCGCTGGAATACTGATTTGAAACCAGATAATCAATTATGATTTCGTCCTTTTTCAGCTGTTTCCGGATAAGATCAATGGGAACAGGTTCGGTTTTCCTGATAAGGTCGTGGTATTGCGGAAATATGTGCTCTATTTCATCCGTTACCTTTTCTTTTTCACGGTTCATCTCAAAAAGAGCATCTTTCCACAGCAGAATTTTACTGCTATCCGGATTGGTTCTTCTGCTCTCTTCCAGGATAAGATTGTTATATGCTGCAATATTGCCTTTGAGGCTGTTTTGTTTTTCGCGGAGGGAATCGGGAATGCCCGAGGAATAGAGTAGTTCATTCCCGGTGATCTCATTCTGCAGAATGGCAGCTTTGGATTTCTGGGCAATACCATACATCTTATATCCCATGGAATCATCATGAGTCTGAGAAAATATGCTGAAGGCAAGATGCGTTGCAAAAACATACGTTTCTTTCTCATTTTCAGCCAGGTAGATACGGCTCTCCTCCGACATGTAATTATTCCTTATCATATCTATAAGCTGAAGAGCAAGCTCAATAGTTTCGAGACTCTTACCCATAGTTTTAAGTTTCATATTCATGTCATTCTGCTTACCTGCCAAGAGCTCGAGGGCCTTCGATTTGCTTTTCAGGTTATCGAGAAGACGGATATTGAATAATGCAGAATCAGCTGGCGGGTTTGAGAAAATATCAGGATCATTGAAATCATTAACTACGGCGATCAGGGATCTCTGGTAATAATAAAGAGCCGAATCGCAATTATTTAGATCGAGGTAATCGTCGCCTATGTGTTTATAAGATAAGGAAACAAGTGTGTGTTTTTCACCATAGTTCTTCAGACAAATAGATAAAGCTTTCCTGTGGGCATCAAGGGCTTCATTTGTTTTTCCTTCAGATCGCAGGAAGAGGCCATAGTCAAAATATGCTTCAGCCATCCTGTAATAACCATCACCATATTCATTTTTGAAACCGGAAATACTTTTTAAATAATATTCTTCTGCTTTTGTCAGATTAGCAGTTTTAACATATGTTTTTGCTGTGTTTAGATATGCTAGAGCTAATCCTTTTAAATGTCGGATCTGTTTAAGCTTAATACTTTTGTCTAAATATTCCGAAGCAGTTTTGAAGTTATTTATCTCATAATAGGCTATTGCTATATTAAGGTAAGCTGATGATAAACTTTGAAAAATATTAGCTTCATTCTTACTTAAATTCATATATATTCTTATTCCTTTTTCATAAAAATCAATTGCAGAAGAATATGATTTCTGAATCCCATAAATTATGGCTTTATTGATATAGATATCAGCAAGAGCTTTGGAAGGTAATTGTTTATTATTTATCAACTCTTCTGCCTTGTTATAATAATCCAATGCAGCTGAATATTTTCCCAGAAGAGAACTTGTTGCACCCAGATTATTATATACTGCGATTAAGTGCTTTTCGGGTAAAGGGTAATTTGAATTAAGCACAAAAATCAAAGTCTTTTCAGCATTAAACAGATCACCTGAACCATAAAGTTCAACAAATCTTCCGAAAAGGATATCTATATCATTCTTTTGTGCTATAGAGTACTTCGTGAAAGCACAAGAAAAGATAATGATTAAAAAAATGATCTTTCTCAATTAAATCAGTTTTGGATAACCCAGACATCATAAAAAAAACTGGTACAAAGTACTGAAAAAAGATTATTGAAAAAATAAAAGAGTAAAGCCAATTAAAGGATATAGCAATACTCTTCTATTTCCGAAAAGTTAAAAAGTATTTTCAATTTTTAATTGGGGTTGGAATTATAATAATTGGCTCATTTCCATTCCCTTCTCCGTCACCACCTCTTACACAACTCATCGCCTGAGTATTCATAATTTCATTTTCTGATAATATAGAAATTAGCTGGTCGAAATTTCTAGTTGTTCCCTGTGATTTGTCTGCTCTTTTCATGATTTTATATATTAAATTTAAATTATGAGGTTATATCGGTATGTGAACTGAATTGTTACTTGCCTGTATTTTTTATATTTCCTATTGTAATATCACTGAAACAGTTACACCACGATAATATATTATCTCAAATGGCAAAGAGCAAAGGGTAAAGGGCTCAGGGCACAGGGCACGGGGCATAGAATTCCACAGTGGACTTTTTCATCAGCCCCGACATCCCGAAGAAAGAGGGATCGTCGTGAGCACAGGGCACGGAGCTCGTGGCAAGGGGCACAGAGCTCAGGGCTCAGTTGTTAATTTCTCTGAAAAGCCTTGGATTCTGATTTCCAGGAGAAAAAAATATTTCCGGCAGAGGGTTCAGAATACTTAAAACAGGGAAAAGCCTGCCTTATTAAAACCCGTATCTAGTGACATTTTCCGGAAAAAACCGGAAACTGTGGTAACAATTCATTAATAAACCTGATAAAACAGTACAATCCTGAAAAATGATCAGACGTATTGACGGCTTAAATGTAGCATGCTTTCACATATGAAAAGAAATTAAAAAATGTAAAGATATGAGCGCAAAATATTATGTGGCTATAAGGCCTCAGACAAATGATAATCATGCGGTGCATAAGGAAGGTTGCCCGTTTTTACCGGACCAAAAGAAAAGGATTTATCTCGGAGTGTTCAATTCCGGTCAGGATGCCATAAAGGAGGGTCAGCGTCACTTTCTTAAGACAAAAAGCTGTTTGTTCTGTCAGAAAGATAATAAGGAACATTCTGAGCACCCGGGATATTATATACCGTTTAAAAGAGGCATTATTCCGGCAGAGCTGCAAATGGCTTCCTGGTATAATCAGAACCTGTTCACCTGTATTAACTGAGTCGGGATCAGCTGTCATGTTGCAACAGGACCTGGGGCTCAGAGCACAGGGCGTAGGGCGCAGGGCATTAGGCGTGAGGCGTGAGTTCAGAGAAGCAGAATGAATCCGTGAAAATCTGTGTTATCCATAGTCAAAAAAGTTTAAGTCAGAGTTTAATTGTAAAATCATCAGCATCTCTGGAGACAGGGAATTTCTTCCTGAGAGTGGTCAATTCATCCGGATTTGCTTCCGCTGAAATTATACGCTCTGCATCAGTATTTCCTGATGCAATTATTTGACCAAGGGGATTAATTATCATTGAATCGCCACAATATTTTATGCCGGCTCCATCTGTTCCGATTCTGTTAGCCCCGGCTACATAGCATTGATTTTCAATGGCTCGTGCTTTCAGGAGGGTATTCCATACCTCTCTTCTGCTCTCCGGCCAGTTAGCTGCATAGATTACCAGGTCATAATCATTCCGATTCCTGCTCCATACAGGAAAACGGAGATCGTAGCAGATACATGGACTTATTCTTAAGCCCCTGAAGGTGAATGTCAGACGGGTCTTTCCGCTGGAGAACAATTTATCCTCCCCTCCCATGCTGAAAAGGTGTCGCTTATCGTAATACCATGATTCTTTTTCGGGTGAAACGAAAACCCACCGGTTGAAGTATTTCTTATTCTCTTTCACCATGTAACTTCCGCAAACTCCAAAATTTCCATTTTCAGAAATACTCTTCATCCAGTTGAAGGTTTCTGCATAAGCATATTCACTGAATCTTTCAGGATTCATTGAAAATCCCGTATTGAACATTTCAGGAAGAATAACAATATCTGTCTTGTTATAAAGTGGAGCTATAAGATACTCAAGTTTCTGAAAGTTAAGGGATTTATTTTCCCATGCTATATCATATTGAATTATTGATATTTTCATGACAACAAAGGTAATATTTGAAAGAGACAATTAAAATCGAATCCAGTTTAACCTTACAAATTTCATAAAGACGGTAGACATTCATTGAAATTGCTTTCTTGTCCCTCCTCACCACAATGTATATTTCTTACACTGTCATTGCGAGCGCAGCGAAGCAACCCATTACTCACCACCGCAATGTATCTCATTGCGAGCGAAGCGAAGCAACCCATTACTCACCTACAAAATGTATCTTTCTTACACCGTCATTGCGAGCAAAGCGAAGCAATCCTTCTCTCCCAACCACAATGAAAATATAAGCGTTATTCTTCAAACAAAAAAAGTACAGTTCCGGAAGATTCTGTACTTTTCTTTTAAAGATAAATCAGGTTTCTATTTTTTATTCATAGAATTATAATAATCACTGAAAATGCCATTGATAAGAGGTCTGTAATAGAGCCAGAAGAATCTTCTGGTATCATCGGGATTATCAGAATAAAGAATGCCTTTAAGTTTATCAACTCCTTTCAGTCTCGATGTCCAGTAAGGAACATTGTAGTTTGCAAAATCTCCTGAAAAATAGTAGATCCTTTTAGCGACCGGTTCTTCAACAACAGCAGGAAACTCACTAAGAAGATTATTGTTAATTAACAGAGTATCTCCAATTGAAGTAGTTTCGAGTTTGAATTTTGAGAGAATTTTATTGTCGTGCGGGTCGATAATATCAAACCATTTATCAAAGGCGACCGATTCCGGAAGACCGTATTTTTCACAATATTCTGAGCCGGTTATTATATGCGGCATTCCTTTTTTAAGGGTAGTCCCTTCTTCAAGAACAATGATGTCCTTCTCCTTAAGAATAACTATGCCTGGTTTTGTAAAGGTCCATGGTTTTTTGTATTCTCTTCTGTACATGGCAGTCATCCATATAGGAAACTCTTTACCGGTAGTGTCTAGTGAACTGAAGTATTTTCCAGTCCAGCCAGAGAAGGTTATTCCAAGTTTTTCCTGAGTTCTGACAGATTCAAATTGAGCAGTTGGATAATCAAATGAGTTATATTCCAGAATAATGAGTTTGTTCCGGTCTTTCATCTCCTTTATGAGGAGGAAGTCATTATTATTAAGTCCGCCATATAGTTTTCTCGATTTACGGCTTTTGTTTATTCCTTTATACCAGTCATTAAAAAAAACACCGTATGTATCAGCAAAATAAACAGCATCATTCTTTTCCGCAAGGTTAATAAGGTCAGTCAGACGATAATCATTCCTATCCCACTGTTTCTCGCGCAACGGTCGGTTTGGAGAAAAACCATAGTAATCTTTAATGTAAGAATAGCTGCTGTTTGTTTCCTTTTTAACAAATCTTTCATTTGTCAGAATCCAGGTAAATGGTTTGTGCTTTTCACGTTCAAGAGTCGGTACAGTCTTGTCAACCAAGATGATATCCATCGGCTTTTTCACCTGAAAGGCCCACCGGATTAGGTTAATTGCTGGAAGTGCGAGTATTACTGCCAGGATAATAACAACAATAAGCAGGGTTTTTTTCATAACTGAATATATCTGAATGTATTCAAATACAATAATATTAATCTGATTTTCACAATAGAGCTAAATTAAGCTGTTAAAAGTATTAATTTATTTTTTTTAAAGAAAATAAATCTGAGGCAATTTAGTAAAAATTATTGAACCGCAAAATCTGTTAGTACCCACAAGCGGAATTATTACCTCTTTTATCAGCCCCACCTGCTCTTGTCCCATCAGGAAGAATCATAATAGCATTAACTCTGCCTATCGATTTCCGTGACTTTAGTACATGTCCCATTTCATTGAGCTTCTTAATAGTAAGGCTGTCAATGGCATTTTCTTCATAACTTATCCAATCGGGCAGCCACTGATGATGAAATCTTCCAGCATTGACTGCCTCCTGAATTTTCATTTTATAATCAATAACATTTACCAGAACCTGAAATACAGAAGTAGGAATTGTCGAACCTCCCGGCGATCCGGCAACCAGGAAGAGACCTCCCTCTTTTTCAACAATAACAGGAGTCATTGAGCTCAGCATTCTTTTGCCGGATTGTATTGAATTTGTTTCACCACCGATCAGACCGTACATATTCGGCGAACCCGGCTTGGATGAGAAATCGTCCATCTCGTTATTCAAAAGAAATCCCAGGCTGTCTGCAACAATGCTGTTGCCAAATGTGCCATTCAGGGTGGTTGTTACAGCCACTGCATTACCTTTTGCATCAACCACAGAATAATGTGTCGTTTCCTCGCTGTTATAGGCTGAAGGAGAACCTGGAAGAATCTTCAGAGAAGGGGTAGCTTTCTTCTCATTAAAAGTTGTCATTCGGTCAAGCAGGTATTTCATTCCGGTTAACTTTTCAGCCGGTATTTTCATATAGTCAGGATCGCCCAT
>JGI20214J51650_10001604_pt1 | contig 14371 bp, 14 predicted proteins | sample WetSurMetagenome_FD_51650 | JGI IMG/M metagenome (IMG submission 51650) | reverse complement strand
AAAAATCATGGTGGATGCTGATATGAAAGCGGCTGGACTGGAACCGATTGGGGATGCGGATAAAATACTATCGTCGAAATTCCCGGACCGCTGGTGGAACGTGGATTGATTCATGCTAAATGAAGTGCTCACATATCCTATGCATACATAAAAAAAGAAAGTATCAATAATTTTGTTAATAATAAGAAAATACTAGTCAATGATTGGGACACACCTATGGCATTCTGGTCTGATAAAAAAATACTCATCACCGGTGGCGCTGGTTTTTTTGGATCCCNNGTTGTTAATCAACTTCTCGAAAAAGGGATTCTGAAAGAAAATATTCAGATACCTCGGAGCAAAGAGATCGATCTTCGGAAATGGGAGAGTTGTGTGAGGGTTGTCAAGGATTGTGATATTGTTATTCATCTCGCCGCTAAGGTAGGGGGAATCGGATTTAACCAGAAGTTCCCGGGACAACTTTTCTATGATAATGCTATCATGGGCATCCAGATGATCGAAGCGGCACGGCAGGAAGGGGTTGGAAAGTGTGTAATCGTTGGTACAATCTGTGCATATCCGAAATTTACCCCAACACCATTTAATGAAACTAATCTCTGGAACGGATATCCTGAAGAAACAAACGCGCCCTACGGACTCGCGAAAAAGATGCTCCTCGTCCAGTCACAAGCATACCGGCAGGAATACGGTTTTAACTCCATTTACCTTCTTCCCGTCAACCTGTATGGTCCGGGTGATAATTTTAATCCGGCCAGCTCTCATGTTATTCCTGCACTCATCAAAAAATTCACTGATGCCAAACGAGAAAACAAATCTTACGTGGAGGTTTGGGGCACCGGCGCGGCATCACGGGAATTCCTCTATGTTGATGACGCTGCACGCGGGATCATTCTTGCAACTGAGCACTACAATAAACCGGATCCGGTAAACCTTGGCTCCGGTATGGAAATTACAATTCGTGATCTCGTAAATCTGATACAGGAATTAACAGGATTTTTGGGTGAGATCCATTGGGATACCGCAAAGCCGGATGGACAACCTAAACGAAGATTAGAGGTGAGCCGTGCAAAACAGGAGTTCGGGTTTGAAGCTCACATGTCATTCAGGGAGGGATTAAAGAGGACCATTGAATGGTATGAGAAACATACCCAAGATGCCACTCAATCTCGAGGACCAGGAGATTATTGCTGATTTAATATGTGTTTTTACTGACATAGAAGGACATATTGCCAAATTCATGGTGGAATTAATAATCTGGATTTCGTAATCACCTTGAGCAAAACTATTTTTCGCTGGTATTATTTGAATCTCCCCTTTCATTCGACTGGAATACAAATAATCTGGACTACGCGAAATCATTAACAATTTTCTCGGCAATCTAACTATGTGTTCTCACCCTCCCCCTATATCTCTCGTTTAATGAGCATCGAGCCCATCCAGCGACAAAGCTTTATCACCCTTGTTTCGACAATCACGCTGACTGGAATCGGCTTTCTCTCAACAATATATTTCGCACATACACTGGGTCCTGCCCCTCTAGGTGCGTACTTTCTGTTCCTCGCCTATTTTGGAATTCTCAATCTTATTGGAGATGGGGGATTTGGCGGGGCAGCAGTAAAGAGGATTTCTGAGGGAAAAGAACCCCAGGAATACTTTTCTGCGTTTGTATGTATCAGGATTATTCTGCTTGCCTTTTCTGTCTCCATTCTTCTTTTAGCAGAACCCTATTTTAAGGACGTTACATCATCAGGAATGTTTTTCTGGCTTCTTTTGGCACTCATAATTTCTGTATTTTCCAGCAGTACGGCAATAGGTGTATACGGTGCGGGCAAAGTTGGCGTGTATCAGATCAGCAATTTTGTGGATGTGCTTCTGCGGATTCTCTTCCAGGTAGGAGGTGTGTTTTTCGGTTTTGGTGTCGCAGGACTTGCCGGGGGTTTTGTAGGAGGCCTTGTTGCTGGGGGGATCGTGAATTTCCGGCACCTCGATCTCAAATTAGTCCATTTCAGGCTATCCCATATTAAAAGCCTGACTGGTTTTTCTTTCTGGATCTTCCTTACTGGAAGCGGTTCACTCGTGTTCAGCTATGCAGATACCGTACTTATCGGATATTTCATGAGTAATGCAGATGTCGGAATCTATCGTACAGCATTCCAGCTTACCGCGGTCGCTACCTTCACGACGATGGCCTTCCATACCGTTCTGTATCCAAAGATCAGTTCATTGGAATCAGAAGGTAAATTTGCTGCGATTGAAAACGCACTTTCCCGTGCATTTACTTACTCCCTTCTCCTCGCTATACCAGTTTGCATTGGAGGCTGGATACTTGGTGAACGACTTCTCTTCTTCTTGTATGGATCTTCGTTTACCGAAGGGACACCAGCTCTTTTCTTATTGCTTTTGGTTCAGGTTGTGAATGTTTTTATGTATCTGGGAACGATGGGCCTGAATTCCCTTAACCGGCCGAAAGGTGCCTTTCTGGTTACCGCCATAGCAGCGCTTATAAACATCATTCTTGATATTGCACTTATTCCAATCATGGGGATTACCGGGGCTGCTTTAGCAACACTCATAGCAATGACCCTAAATGCACTTGTCGCTCTCGTGCTTCTTTCCCGGGTCATATCAGTAAAGATCGAATATAGTCCGTTAAAACATATTTTTTATGCTTCAGGAATGATGGGCATTTTCTTAATTGCTATTCGCGTTCTACTGCCTCTAACTCACGTAGCTATGGTATTTGGAACAGTTTTGGTAGGGGCATGCATTTATTCATTCATCCTTCTCAAAGCTGACTTGGGAATCCATGATGAAATCTGGAAATTTTGTTTAGATATTGGCCTTCCATGGCCAAAGTGGTTATAAGGGATAGTGATTATGATCCTTTTTCCTTAGTAAAATCAAAGTCAATATAAAATCCAACCAAATCCAGATTTAATGCTATTTCACATATGAAACATCAATACCATTTATTGATCGATTTGGGATTAGTCTTAATCAGAATGAAGCCTTTACGCGTATATTATTGTGATTATCGTTAATTTTTTGTCACTATCCATGAGGACCCAAGTTGAAGAAATCCTTAAATGAAGAGGGACATATTTCAGACCTGTTCAACGTCAGGTACGGCTAAGATAGAGTGGGATTTAATCTGGTTCAAATACCATACACTATGAGGTTAACATAATGGTAAAGCCGATCCAAACGATTATTCTCTGCGGAGGCCTTGGAACCCGCCTGCGCGAAGAGACTGAATATCGCCCTAAACCCATGGTCCCGATCGGAGGAAAGCCTATCCTCTGGCATATCATGAAAATTTTCTCCCAATTCGGGCACAAGGATTTCATTTTGCCGCTTGGTTACAAAGGAAATATGATTAAGGAGTATTTCTATCATTACCATCTGATGAGTCAAGACGTCAGGATCCAGCTCGGAAATCATCATTCAGTCTCTTTTCTACCTGGGGATACTCATGAAAATGATGACTGGACCATCACGCTTGTTGATACCGGTGAAAGTACCTTAAAGGGCGGAAGGTTGAAGCGAGTTGAAAAATTTGTCTCAGGTAATGAAATCATGGTAACCTATGGAGACGGAGTTGCGGATATTGATCTCAATAAACTCCTCGCATTCCACCGATCGCATGGAAAAATAGCTACGGTGACAGGAGTATCCACGGCATCCCAGTTTGGAGAATTGCAAATTAGCAACAATCGGGTTGATCACTTTAGGGAGAAACCTTCAGTATCAGATCATTATGTGAGCGGAGGTTTTTATGTATTCAACCGTTCTTTCTTCACTCATCTAAGCGAGAATGAGAATTGTGATCTGGAATTAGGTCCACTTGAGGCACTAGCTGCAGAGGGAGAACTGATGGTATATAAACATCCTGGAAGGTGGGCGTGCATGGATACTATCCGTGATATGGAGTACCTGAATCGATTATGGGATAATGATGAAGCGTTCTGGAAAATCTGGTGAGTAAAGTACATGGACCTTTCAGAAGTCTACAAAGATAGGAACATTCTCATCACCGGGGATACCGGTTTTAAAGGATCTTGGCTTGCACTCTGGCTGAATGAACTTGGCGCTACTGTTACCGGTATCGGACTTGAGCCAAAAACCTCACGGGATAATTATGTTATTTGTGGACTTGGATCTTTTATAAGCCATCATACCTGCGATATTCGTCAATACGATAAAATTAAGAAAATCTTTTCTGCAACAAATCCTGATATGGTGTTCCACCTTGCAGCCCAACCATTGGTATCCGAGTCTTATATTTCTCCTCGTGAAACTTTTGAGATCAATACCCAAGGAACTGCCAATATTCTGGAAGCCATTCGTCACACATCATCTGTACAGGCTGGGGTGATGGTAACGAGTGATAAATGTTACGAGAACCGGGAATGGATCTTCGGGTATCGGGAAACCGATCCTCTTGGGGGCCATGATCCCTATAGTGCTTCGAAGGGAGCAGCAGAGATCGTTATATCATCGTATATCCGCTCTTTTTTTATCAGAGACGGTACGCCAATTATCTCTTCTGCACGAGCTGGAAATGTAATCGGAGGAGGGGACTGGTCAGAAAACCGTATTATCCCGGATTTCATTCGATCGCTCGAAGAAAAAAAACCTATTATCATCAGAAATCCCGAGGCGGTCAGACCATGGCAACATGTTCTCGATCCTCTCTACGGGTATCTTCTACTTGGCGGAATGATGATCACCCAGGGCCATTTATTCAGCGGTGCCTGGAATTTCGGACCATTATACCGGAATAATCTGACTGTTGAGGACCTGATCCGGAAATTTATTGAACTGGGTAAACGGGGGGAGATAAAAATTCCGGATCACCGAGACAATTTCCATGAAGCCGGGTTCCTTAGCCTCGANATATCCAAGGCAGTCCATCACCTTGGCTGGCATCCAGTTCTGGATATCGAAACNATGGTTCAGTTTACTCTTGATGAATANAGAGTTGATGGCTTATCAACAGAAGCAGTCTTCAGCCAGCGGTGTGCACATATTGATGAATATATGAAGCTGCAAAGGGTGCAATAAATGGAATTCTGTCGNTCCTGTGGTTCACCTCTNCCAAAGCCTTTTTTGGATCTGGGAAATTCTCCCCTGTCCAANAGATATCTCTCAGAAAAAAACATTCATNTGATGGAACCATATTATCCCCTTGAAGTCTATCACTGTCAGAATTGTTCTCTGGTTCAACTTGATGAGTTTGAAGCACCCGGACAAATCTTTTCGTCAGACTATGCATATTTTTCTTCCTACTCATCGAGCTGGTTAGCGCATTGCAAAACATATGTAGAGATGATGGTAAGGAGATTCGGATATACCAAAGACTCTTTTATAATGGAGATTGCAAGCAATGATGGGTATCTACTTCAGTATTTCAAAGAACATCACATTCCCGTGAAAGGTGTGGAGCCTGCAAAAAATACGGCGGAGATTGCTATCGCAAAGGGCATCCCGACCGATATCACTTTTTTTAATACCAATTATGCAGATGGCATGGTTTCCCGGAATTGCTCTGCAGACCTCATCATTGGTAATAATGTCCTTGCCCATAACCCAAACCTGAATGATTTTGTCAAGGGATTACGCATCGCCCTGAATCCTCATGGAGTTATTACGATGGAATTTCCCCACGTTCTCCAACTAATGGAGAATAATCAGTTTGACACAATCTACCAGGAACATTACTCCTATCTTTCTCTGTACTCAGTCCGGTATCTATTCAATGCACATCATCTCGAAATTTTCGATGTTGATGAACTTCCCACGCACGGCGGATCACTGCGGATTTATGCAAAACATCAGGCAGATCAGACAAATTCAATGTCACCCCGCGTGGCAGGAATGCTGGACAAAGAAAAACAAGCGGGATTACTCGATCCAGCTACTTACGAACATTTTCGCAAGAAGGTCGAGGGGACAAAAAGAGCATTGCTCGAGTGCCTCATCTCGGTAAAAAATGAAGGAAAAACGATTGTCGGCTACGGAGCACCTGCCAAAGGAAACACGCTCCTGAATTACTGCGGTATCAGAACAGATTTCCTCAATTATACGGTTGACGCTAATCCCCACAAGCAGAATCTATACCTACCAGGTACGCATATTCCTATCAGACATCCGGACCAGATACGAATTGATAAACCGGATTATATCCTTATACTGCCGTGGAATATCAAGGAAGAAATTATGAATCAACTATCATTTGTCCATATGTGGGGAGGGAAATTCATTCTTCCAATTCCTTCTGTTGAGGTGATAGATGCATGATATTTATTGGGACGAAGATCAAGGGCGTTTATATCATGGAACCGGAACTTCTCGCGGATGAAAGGGGATTTTTCACACGGTCATTCTGCAAAGAAGAATTTCGTAACTATGGACTTGATGCAGATATTGTCCAGTGCAATATTTCATGCAACAAAAAAAGAGGGACACTGCGGGGGATGCATTATCAGATTCCACCATTTGAGGAGGCAAAGATTGTATCCTGTACTAAAGGATCAATCTATGATGTAGTAGTAGATTTGCGAAGAGATTCCCCGACTTACTGCCAATGGCATTCAGAGAAATTATCCGCCGATTCATACCGGATGCTCTATATTCCAAAAGGATGTGCTCACGGTTTTCAGACGCTGGAGGACAATTGTATTGTGTATTATCAGATGGGAGAGTACTATCATTCAGAATGTGCATCAGGTATAAGATGGAATGATCCATCGATTGGAATTGTCTGGCCACTTCCTCCTATGATTATATCTGAAAGAGATAAAAACTACGGGGATCTGAAAAAATGAAAGAGGTTCTTCTCACGGGCGCATCTGGTTTCATTGGTAGACAAGCCATAGTGCCACTCGTCGAGAAGGGTTTTGAGGTCCATTGTGTAAATCGCACATTAAAACCTGACATAGTATCTGACGAGAAACACATAACATGGCACAAGGCAGATCTTTTAAACAGCACGGATGTTAAAAAAATATTCGACTCTGTTTCACCTACCTATTTACTCCATCTTGCATGGGATGTCACACCGGGATCTTATCTCGAATCGATAAATAATTTTGATTGGCTTCTTTCCAGTTTACATCTTCTCAAAGAATTTGCAAAATACGGGGGTAAACGAGCGGTATGTGCGGGAACCTGTTTTGAATATGATTTGCGATATGGGTTCTGTATCGAAAACTTAACCCCAACAGTACCATCGACATATTATGGATCATGTAAATGTCATTTTCAATCAATTGGGGAAAAATATTCAGAGATGGCAGGTTTCGATTTTGCATGGGGAAGAATTTTTTACCCATACGGACCTTATGAAAATCGAACACGACTCGTTCCCTCAGTTATCCTGTCCCTTCTGAGCGATGAAGTCGCACACTGTACTCATGGAAATCAAGTTCGTGATTTCCTGCACGTAACAGATGTTGCAGATGCATTTGTAACACTTCTTAATTCCGATGTAAACGGGATCATCAATATTGGATCGGGAAAAGCGGTTTCAATTAAAGAGCTTGTTCTGCAGATTGCCCAAAATCTTGGTAAAGAAGAGGATATACAATTGGGTGCTCTGCCTGAGCGAAAGAACGAACAACCAATTATTGTCGCGGACACGACCCGCCTGAAAAAAGAACTTCGATGGCATCAGAAATATTCTCTTGCAGAAGGGATAGCTGATACGATTTCGTGGTGGAAAAATTATCGGACATAAATATGCACAAGGAAAAAGTGAATGGGTATTAAGAACACGTTCTTAGCCACAATCAGTCCAAATACAATTGAAATATGTACTGCACCAGAAGAGCATGTTCACAAAAACCCTATCGTTTCAGTAGGTATCCTTACATATAACAGACCGAAAGGTTTGCGAAAAACACTCGAATGTATAACTGGACAGACATACAAGAATCTCGAAATCATAGTTTCCAATAATTGTTCGCCCGAATCTGAAACAGATGATGTGGTCCGGGAATTTATGGCCGTCGACCCCCGTATCCAGTATTATCGACAAGCGGAAAACAAAGGCCAGACATTTAATTTCAAATTTGTTTTTGAAAAATCAACCGGTGAATACTTTATGTGGGCGGCGGATGATGACGAATGGGAGCCGTTATTTGTCGACACGTTATTATCTTGTTTAGAGAAATATTCAGAAATTTCCGTCGCAATGTGTGGTGTCAAAAGAATTGACGAATCAGGTAACCTATATGATGTAATACGTTTTCCTGAACTAACGGATATCAATTATCATCAGTTAAAATTTTCATTATTTGCAGTTTGTCACAGGGAAATTACACTTTATATGTATGGTTTATTTCGATCAAAATCATTAAAAAAATTCTATCTAAATCTGAATAATTCATTTGCCAGCGATCTCGTTGTTATCTGTGAAATGTTGTTCACTCTGAGATTTCACTATGTTGATTGTATTCTTCATAATAATCGGTATTATTTGAATTCAGGTAATACGGCAGCTCGTTATCCTGACGAAGAAATTGGGAAAAACTATGGAGACCGATTTAATTACCCCAAATTATTTTTCAGATTCGGGTTTTATCTGTGTCGTTCCAAGAATATACCTCTGAATCGTAAATTATGGATCCCTTTTTTAGTCTTCCGACATGGGATATGGGTGTCTGAAAATATCGCTTACATGTTGTTTCTTAGTGCAAAAAAAAGTCCAGTTCTTTGTCCCCTTGCGATACGATTAAGAAATTTTGTTAGAGGAAAAGGGTCGACCTAACCACTAACTTTCACTCAACAATTAAATGAATTTGATTTTAATTGCTTCCCCAAGATTCCTCTAGTAAGTCCTGTATCATGACAGAGCATCCTGTAAATCGGGTGTTTCTCGAGCCTTCGTACTTGTGTTATCAAGAAGATCATGATCGGGGAGTATCGTATACCAGGAAACATCTTCCGAAACGACCTGAATTCCTTTTCCGATTAGTGTTGTTGTCAATTATCTCGATAACGCGCAAGCTCTGCTTGAAGGTACTGTGAAACACCGATTCCAAATTAGCTGACCATCGTGGAGGGGTGTGCGAATTCTCACAACAGGGCTATTGATCATCTTCATCGTCGAAAAACAGCTTGGGCTGCAAGATAAATGTGTGTTTTGTTGGAAAAGATAATCCTGTTAAGGGCAATACCGCTGCGGGTCAATCTGTTCGAACACCTCAAGGATATTTTTATAAGATCCATCGTTCTTTTTGGGATCAAGCTGGGGTGTCTTGCCTATCATGACGAGGATTGTGCCAATCAGCTTGAAGCGAAGGGCACGAGGGACAAAACGCGTTCCAATTACCGCGATCCGCAACGTTGTGAGGTAGACCATTTTTTCCCAAAACGTGAGCTTCGATGCAAGTTCATCAAATTCGACACGATATTGGGGAAGTTTTGGATCTTTATTTTCTAATGCTCGGGCGAATCGACCATAGACATACAGTATCTGGAGGTACCGATATCGGTTGTAGTCGACTGTCAGCAGAAGCTCGGATCCATAGTTTAATTTAATCGTTTCCATCGAAATGAGCCATGCTGTCTTGTCCGTCAATCCGGGGAGCATAACATGTCCCAAGCGACGAGTGGTTTCCGCATCTGGAAGATTGTTCAGAAAATGAACGCCTTTTTTTTCCTGATCGTTGAAATAATAATATCCGAAGGATTTCGGGCTGATGCCTATAGCTACCACAGGCGTCGGATTGACCACAAGGGACTCAGCCTTCAACAGAATGACATTAGTAGCATAGAAATCAGGATAGGGGGATTGGAAGAACTGCCCGTACTTGATCAGACGATCGATAAACGTACGCTTGACAACCGAGTGCTGCATATTGAAGGTATAGGACATTTTGAAGTGCATTGCATCGCGGGCAAGTTTTTGCGCCGTTGTTTTGTTCAGCAAAAAAGGCTTCGATGCATTCCGGAAGAAAGGAGCATACCCATAGAGTTGGAGAAATCCCTTCGGATACCCCTGCATCACGCCTGGATAAGCATAGAGCAATGCATTCGTGTATATGCTGTCGGGATATTGAAATTTTTCAATTAGGGAATGCATAGTCCTGAAGAATCCTTTTAACAGGCAATCGTCGTCTCCCAGCATGACTATGTACTCACCTGAGCTGTTCTTGAGGGCATTGTTCCAGTTATCTGTGACGGGTACGAACGCTTGTGTCCTCACATATTTGATTCTCGGCTCATTCAGCGTGCGGATATAGCTGGCAATATCCTGTTCGGACGCATTGTCAGAAACGACAATCTCCCAGTCATTATAATCTTGACGCCGTACAGTCTCAATGGCATAAATAAGAAGGTCAAGACGATTGCGAGTCGGCAATAAAATGGAAAATTTCATTTATTTAATGTTCCTTCCTGAAGATTAATGTGTAAGCACTTCCTGCATGATCGTTCACTTCGAACGGGGCCATGATGCGGGTCAGGACAGTCCCCACGAGGATGAGCACGGTCTTTATAAAAGGTGATTTGGCAAAGTTCGACAGAGAATACTGCCACCCGAACTCATTCCATCCAATGCCGCCTGGATCCGTCATGGTAATAGAGACTACCGTAAAGTCAAATTTACGCATATGCGCCACCAGAAGTTCGACAGGGATCAAGACAACATGCCGCGGGGCATCCACATGAGTCCAATACCGTCCGAGAATCCTGAATTGCCATGCCTGTGGGTTCGGAGCCGCCATAACGAGCAACCCCCCCTTTTGAACCTTACTCGCCAGCGCGTCAAGTGTCTGATGAAAGTTTGGGAGATGTTCGATCACATGCCACAGCGCGATAACGTCATAAGGTCCTTTGTCCTGGACAGCTTGCGCTGCATCAGTGCTCTGAATGGTCGAGATTCCTGCAATGGTGCGGAGAAATTTACAACAGCGAGAGTCCATTTCAATAACCTCGACATCAAAGCCTGACCGTTTTGCAAGATACGCAAAGTTGCCGAATGCCGGTCCGACTTCAAGCATTTTGCCCTTTTGGGTGAACGGCGTGATGAGGTCAAGCTTAAAGCGTTCATTTTCCGATGCGGCTTCTAGTTCATGGCAGGAGCTAAGAACAGGATAATAATCCTGTGGATAGTAGTCACTCAGATCTAGCGGTACCGGTTGCAGAAAGATCAAGCCACAAGTGAAACATCGGTAATACGGAAACGAAGCACTATTGATGCGTCTGTTCCGATCGCGAGCAATAAAGAGCAAAGAGGCGCTCTTTCCACAATAGGGACAGATTTTCATAGTCATCTCACTGGCACCTGCCGGTATCGTAAGTGCGGCGATCATTATTGATGCAACTTCCGTCATGGGAGTCCAAGAAAAAGTAACTGCGTGAGTCGTTGGTGTGGACCAAGGAATAATTTACTTGAAAGTTGAAAACCTTGCATATCGGATATGAAGAATTTAGGAAGTTCCGGAATATCTGAAAAAAGAAATAATTCCCTGAGACACGTTTCTTCGTTAGAAAGTTATAAAATTCTGAAATTTTCATTTAACTTTCTCCTTTCCGAATTGTCTCCTCATATACCTTCCAAGTCTCCATCCCCGTCCGCTTCCAGGAAAACATACCCGAACGTTGAATCCCCTTTTTTGATAATTCCTCACGGTATCCTTCATCAAGGATTAATTCTTCAAGAGCATCCGCGAGTTCTTTGGCGTCGTACGGATTTATAAGTTTTCCGGCATTACCCACCACTTCAGGTATTGATGACGTATTTGAGGCTATAACTGGTGTCCCGCACGCCATCGCCTCCAGAGGAGGAATGCCAAACCCTTCATACAACGAAGGATATACAAAAACATCGGCAGCATTATAGAAATCCACAAGCACCTGTTCGGTCAGATATCCAGTAAAAATAATTTCTCCGCTCATCCCAAGTCTGTCCGTCGCGTCAATAATTTCCCGGGCATAAGGATTCTTTGTCCCGCCAATCACCAGTTTATGGCGGAACCCCTTTGATTTCAATTTACTGAAAGCCTGTATCAGGAGCAGAATATTTTTCCGGGGTATAAGCGACCCGGTATAGAAAACGAAGGGGACATCTATGCCGAGTTCAGCCCTGACATCGTTGGTGACTGCTTCTCTGTCCAGGACCGGCCGGAATATATTGTTTGCAGCAAGAGGAATGACACGGATATTTTCCGGAGAGATTTTGAGATACCTCACGCAATCGTTCTTGGTGTTTTCCGAATCTGCGATGATAAATGACAGGTCTCTTGCAATGATTCTCAATGTGGATGTCCAGCAATACCGTGTCTGAAAATCCTGCTCTCTGGGATAGATGAACGGGATTAGATCATGAATTGTTAAAATTTTTTTTATCCGGCCGTTCAGATAATACGAGAAAAAGTCGTCGCACCGATGGACCGGAAAGTGCACAAGATCCGGATCGCATTTTCTTATTGCAAGGGGAATCCCAAGGATTTTTGAGAGATGCAGAGGGAGAGACTGGACAACCACCTCTTTTCTTTTTGTTGGGATCCCCGGTTTTAACCGGAGATAATGTATCTCACAGATCTGATCGTCCTTGTTCATTGTAGAGAAACCCTGCAGCAAACTCTTTGCGTATGTACGGAGGCCTGTCAGATTATCATCGACTACAGAAGATTGAAAACCGATTTTCATGATTTCCGTCCAGTTTTCTTCCATGAATTACTTAAATCCCGGATCTTGCAGATCCACACTTCTGAAGTTGTAAGATGCAGGGAGTCTGAAATCATAGATTCATCCATTCAGTCAAGTTCTGTCCTCTTTCATAAGTGAACCGTGGATAGCCAGGGTCTCGCATGTAATGCTTCCCCATGAGAATTTTTCCGCATACTAATACAAAAATGGTCTATGCCAATTTGTTATACCAGTGGTTATAGATCTTTTCAAGACTTTTTTCCATTGAACAGACGGGTTTCCAACCAGTATCATTCTTGAGTTTTTCATAACTTCCAATAAGTACCGGATTGTCAATTGGACGGAGAAGATCGTGATGCTGTTCAACAGTTACGGATATATGGGTTAATTCAGAAAGGGATTTGATAATATCATATATGGAATAGCCCCTGCCACTACATACATTATACACTTCTCCGGCTGCACCTTTTTTTAGTATCTCCATATATGCCCGGATAACATCTTCAATATCAACAAAATCCCGAATTATCGATCCGGCCCCGATTTTAATGATCGGTTTTTTGTGATGAATCGTGATTTCTGCAAATTGTTTGGCAATAGAACTTACCACAAACTGATCACTCTGTCCTGGCCCGATGTGATTAAAGGAACGCGTACAACAAATGTTTAGATTATATCCCTTCGAATAAATCTGCGCAAGATATTCCTCAGAAACTCGCGCAACGGCATATGGATTTGCTGGAGCAAGGCGGTTTTTTTCAGTAAGCGGAAGTTCATCTTCTTTGACAATGCCGTATTCCTCTGAAGAACCTACTGATAAAATCCTTGTATTGAGACCTTGGATTCTCACTGCTTCTACAATAGTAAGAAATGCGTTGGTATTATTGAGAAATGATGCGAGAGGTTCTTTCCAGCTTTGAGCAACGGAACTGAATGATGCCAGGTGGAGAATATAATCCGGCCGTATCTCTCCGATTATTGCGTTAATTTTTGATGAATCGAGTAAATCACAGGGGTGATATACAATTGCATCAATAACCTGATTCGGATAATGAATAAAATCCCATGCAGGTTTTGTCCTGCTCACTCCATGAATGACAAAGTCGGGGTGTTCATTCACGAGGTAGTGGGTGAAATGCCCCCCAACAAAACCACTGATTCCAGTAATCAGAATTGACTTCATGTGATACCAACTATTACTCCATTATGAGATACTATTGAAAATTCTCATGGTGCTGTCATTTTTGATTATGGTGTATTTTATGTGCATAGATAGTATCTTCCATTTTGTAGATAAATATCGGGTAGCCGGAACTGATTCCCCGAGTTGTTTTGCGGTAAAAAGACATAGGATTGGAAAACCATCCTTCCCGAGCTCATTTTTTCTGTGAAAGTACCTCCTGGTATATTGAGTGTATGATTTGAACCACATTATCTCCCCTATATTTCCTTGAAAACTGCACTATTTTTTCAGTGTCCCACCTACGGGTAAGTCCGAGGAGTATTCCTTTTGCAAAATCCTCTGAATCTGAACGGTTACACAATATTCCGACATCCGGGTCTGTGAGGATATCCATACTCCCGCTGTTTTTTGTGGCAATCACGGGTTTACCACAAGCAAGCGCCTCAATCTGTGCAATACCAAAACCTTCTTCCAGACTTGGGAGTACAAAAAGATCGCAGGCATTTATCCAGGTGGGGATGTCAGGTCCAT
>JGI20214J51650_10001603_pt1 | contig 14374 bp, 6 predicted proteins | sample WetSurMetagenome_FD_51650 | JGI IMG/M metagenome (IMG submission 51650) | reverse complement strand
CTTACAGGAGTAGAAGAAAGTGAAGTGGTTATTGAAACAAATAAATACATTCTTGAATCATTCGGACTTTCATCTGATGTAATTGCGGCCCAGATTAATAATTATAATAAAAATGTATCCGGCGGGTCAATCATTGACATGGGGCTCAAATATGTTGTAAAGGGGGTAAGTGTATTAAAAGATATTAATGACCTTGAAAATATTGTTGTAGGCTTTAAACAAATCAATGCACCGGGTACTTCTCCGGCACAGAGTCAGTCAGCCACTCCCGCCTCGGGCAGGATACCCGTTTATCTGCGTGATGTCGCAACAATCAAATTTGCAAATAAAGATCCGCTGAATATTGTGACAATCAATGGAGACCGTTGCATTGGATTATCTATATATAAAGAGCCAAAGTATAATACTGTTGATGCTGTAAAAAAACTCGGAGTAGCTATAACTGAGCTTGAGAAAGCACTGCCTGGTTATCAGTTTATAAGAGTACAGGACCAGGGAGCATATATTCATAATGCTATTGGTGAAGTTCAGAATACTCTTATCGTCGGAATACTTCTTGCTGTATTTATACTTTATATTTTCCTCCGAAGGATCGGAACAACCCTGGTCATCAGTGTTGCAATTCCGGTTTCGATCATTGCCACATTCAACCTTATGTATTTTAATCACCTGACTCTCAATATTATGACTCTGGGAGGCCTGGCGCTGGGAGCCGGAATGCTTGTTGACAATGCAATAGTTGTTCTTGAAAATATTACCCGTCTTCGTGAAGAAGGAGTGGCATTAAAGGAGGCAGTCATCAGAGGTACCGGTGAGGTTGGAGGAGCAATCACTGCCTCAACTGTAACAACTATCGTTGTCTTTCTTCCTATAGTATACCTTCATGGCGCTTCAGGTGAAATGTTCAAAGATCAGGCCTGGACAGTGGCATTTTCACTCATTTCATCCCTGGTTGTGGCTATGCTCGTAATTCCAATGCTAGTTTCAACATTGTTCTCTGATAAAAAGAAAAAAGTTGATCTCAACCCTCCTCTTCACTTCAGGTGGTATGAGAGATTTCTTGAAAAGACAGTTGAGAAGAGAATTCTTGTAATTGTTTTGTCACTGCTTCTTATGGTGATATCAGGATTACTTATACCAAAACTTGGAAGTGAATTCATGCCGAAATCAGAATCTGCAGAATTTACTGTGAATATAAAGCTTCCTGAAGGTACAAGTCTTTTGCGAACCGAAAGTACTGCTGCTAAAACAGAAGGTATTATCAGGGATTTACTGGCAGGAAAGATAAAAATGATTTATTGCCAGGCAGGAGCAGATAACAATTCATCCCTGAACCTGACAACAATTGCCAAAGGCGAAAATACAGCATCTTTGAAAGTCATTCTTACCCCCGATTTCGCTTCAAGAACCGAAGAAGCTATTTCACTGATAGGTAACTATCTTAAAACAATTCCTGATGTGGAAATCAGTTTTACCAGGGAAGAAACGGCACTGCAGACATCACTTGGTACAACCGAAGCGCCTTTTTCTCTTGAGGTGTCAGGAGAAGACTACAATGAACTTGAGAGAATTATAAATGAATCCAAAACAATCCTTCTCAACAATAAAGGTCTGTATAATATTACAACTTCTCTTGATCAGGGCACACCTGAAGTTGAAGTAGCTATCGACAGGTTTAAAACCAGTTATTATAATGTTACTGTTGACAATGTGATCAATCAGTTAAAAAGTTACCTGTCAGGTTCTGCTGCAGGGAATTTTGAAAAAGATGGCGAACTGAAAGACATAACAATTAAACTGGGAGATATTTCGCTTCACCAGCTACGCGATCTAATGATCACAGCCGGGACTGTTAAAGTTCCGTTAAGTGAACTTGCTGCAATCAGGACAATTGTAAGTCCCAGGGAGATTACAAGAAGGAATCAGGCCAGAACATGTTATGTATATGGAATGGTAAGTGCAAACTCGGCATTCGATCAGGTAGTTAAGGAGGCAGAAACATCGCTGAAATCAGTCATCTTACCATTGGATTACAAGATGGAATTTACGGGAGAAGAGCTCAAACGGAAAGAATCGATGTCGAATCTCTCCTTTGCACTTATGCTTTCTCTGATTCTCGTATTTATGGTGCTGGCTGCTCAGTTCGAATCGATTATACAACCATTTGTAATAATGCTTACTATTCCGCTTGCAGGAGTTGGTACGGTACTGACTTTCTTTTTCCTCGGAAAAACTCTTAATATGATGGCATATATAGGAATAATAATGCTTGGAGGTATTGCAGTCAATAATGCTATTCTTCTTATCGATCGTATTAACCAGCTGAGAGAGGCAGGACTGAAAAAGAAAGCCGCAATTGTTCTTGCAGGTACTCAGAGAATAAGACCTATACTCATGACCAGTCTTACTACAATCCTTGCGCTTCTTCCTCTGACTATAGGAATCGGTGAAAGCACATCTCTTAGAGCTCCTATGGCATTGGCAGTGATCGGCGGACTTGTCTCATCGACACTTCTTACACTTGTAGTTATTCCCTGTGTATATTGGGTTTTCGACAGCTTAAGTGCCTGGCTTACAGGCGCCAATAAAGAAACTTCACAGCCTTGAAATTTTTCTTATAAGACAAAAAATGAACTTTATTTTAAAAAGAAGAATTCTTATCAGTATGCTCTTTCTTGGGCTTACCATGCTTGGCTATGTTTCTTATAAAAAGCTGTCGGTGGAGCTCTTCCCGAATGCACAGTTACCAACTCTTATTGTACAGGTAGGAACACCTCTTGAAGTTGATCCCGCATATATTGAGGCGCAGGCTATAATCCCGATTGAAGGAGCAATTGGAACACTTGAAGGTATTGAAAAGATAGAGTCGAATATTACCTCTCAGTATGGAACTATAATGATCTACTACAATCAGAATGCTAACCTTAAATATGCAAATCTGAAGCTCCAGGAAAAAATAGACATTGTTAAGGCTTCCATACCAGCTGAGTTTATAATTAACGTGATCAAGATCGACCTGAAGATGCTTACCAACCAGTTCATGGAACTTCAGGTACGAGGAGAAGGAGGCATAGACAGGATAAGAAATATTGCAGACAGGGAGATCAAAACTCAATTTGAGAATATTGATGGAATTGCCGGAGTACAGATCTATGGAGGAAAGGAGAATTCGATTGAAGTCCGTCTCAATGAAAAAGCCTGTAAAGCCAATGGTATCTCAATGGGACAGATCAGAAATCTTCTCAATAACAATGGCGTAAATAAAACTTTTGCAGGAAAGGTAGTTGATGGAAGCAACAAGCTGTTTGTGAACGTCACATCAGAATATACCGATGTAAAAGAAATTGGCAACCTGATTGTAAAAAATAATGGTCCTGTTTTGTTGCGCGATGTGGCAGAGATCTTTTACGGCGTTAAGGAACAGAGTTCTTACAGCAGGGTAAACGGATTGGATGCTGTGACTATTACTCTTGTAAATGACAACCAGGCCAATCTGATAAATCTTTCTCATGCAGCCTTAAATCAGATTAGTATACTGAATAAAAAACTGTCCTCTTCCGGAGTTGAAATTGTTGTGCAAAACAACAACGCCGAGTTAATGGAGAAAAATATAAATGAGATCATTAACCTGGCAATCACCGGTGGCATACTCGCAATACTTATATTATGGTTCTTCCTGAGAAACATACGCCTGGTAACCATTATTGCTGTTTCTATTCCAGCATCGGTTTATGGTGCTTTTAACTTCTTCTATGCTTACAACATAACTATAAACAGTCTTACTCTGGTTGGAATGGCGCTGGCTATAGGTATGCTTGTCGACAATTCGGTTGTTGTCCTTGAAAATATTTACCGGCTGGCGGGACAGGGAAAGGATCCTGAAACTTCGGTCAAACAGGGGACCACTGAAGTCTGGAGATCAATTTTCGCCTCAACTCTGACAACAGTTATTGTATTTATGCCATTTATATTCTCAAATAACTACCTGGTGAATATTGTTGGTAAGAATATCGGCGTCTCTATCATTTCAACACTTGTAATATCGCTTGGTGTTGCACTGTTGTTTATTCCAATGGCAACATACTTTCTGTTATCAAGGTCATCTAACAGTGATTCGGAAATATTTAAGAAGCTATCGATACATAACAGACTCATTCAGGGCTATCATCTTGTTTTAAAGGCAAGTATGAGAAATCCAGCATCAACTATTATCGGCACACTTGTTATTTTCTTTACAGCTCTGTTGATAAGCCTTACGTTGAGCATCTCCACAAATCAGGAAGTTCAGACACCTAATTTCCGGCTTACTGTCACAATGCCAGGCGGTTCAACACTGGAAAAGACAGATGCTGTTGTTGCCGAGATTGAATCACGGCTTGTATCTCTTCCGGAAAAGGAAGACATAGTAAGTCGTATTGAGGAATCACAAGCCACAGTTACAATTAACCTTTCAAAAGAATGGAAGAAAAAAAGTAAACGTTCCCTGCCGGAGATAAAAAATGACATTTCAGAAAAGACAAAAAATATTTCTTCTGCTGAAATTAATATGGATGAGCTTTCTTCAGGTGGCGGCTACTCAGGTGGTGGAGGTGGCGGAGAAGACACTTATAATCCCGGATCAGATTTTATGAATCTTCTCGGTATTGGATCAAAGAGGGAAAGCGTGGTTATCAAAGGGCAGAATTTTGTGCAGATGAAAAACCTTGCAGAGGATATAAAGACTTACATAGAACAACTTTCAACAGTAAACAGCTCAAACATTAATGTTCAGGACAATAAACCTGAAGTACACCTGCTGTTTGACATGGATTATATTGGTAAAAACAATCTTACGTTACTGAATTTGTCATCAGCACTTTCAACATTCGGACGTGAATACTCATCAGGAGCAACCTTCAGGCAAGGAACAGAGCGTTATGATATTATGATAAAATACGCAGATGAAACCGGTACCATAAAAGTGAATAAAGACAAGACAATTGATGATCTTAAACATCTCGAGGTAAGCGGAAATAATGGAACTATCATGGAAATGGAGGAACTTTCCAATATCGTATTCGCGTCAGGCATGGGCAATATTCACAGGGAAAACCAGGAAAAAAGGATCACTGTAACCTATAACTTTAATGAAGAGATCAAAAACTCCAAGGATCTTCTTGAAGGAGCCAGGCAGGAAATTGTCTCAATTGTCGGAGGGCTCAATATCCCTTCCGGAGTTGCAGTTGAAGTAGTCCAGGAGGAGAATCAGTTTAAGGACCTTTACTACATCATTGGAATTGCTTTCCTTCTGATTTTCATGATCCTTGCTGCTGTTTTCGAATCGCTGGCTACGCCGGTTGTCCTCATGTTCAGCATTCCTCTGGCTGCTCTTGGATCCCTGATCGCTTTGATACTTACCGGGAATTCACTCTTAAATTTAAATACTCTGACAGGATTTCTGATCCTCCTGGGAATCGTTGTCAATAACGGGATCATCCTGATCGACTATACCAATATTCTCCGAAAAAGAGGTAACAGAGTTCAGAGGGCATTAATGACAGCAGGTGTTGCACGATTGCGTCCAATTCTTATTACAGCTTCAACAACAGTTATAGCTATGGTCCCGCTTGCCATGGGACAGGCAGAATTTGTTTCTGCAATCGGAGCAACTTTTGCCATTACTGTCATCGGAGGTTTAACTCTCAGCACACTTCTTACCCTGGTTTTCATTCCTACTTTTTATACCGGACTCGAGAATGCACTTAAGTGGTTCTACTCATTGGGATGGAAGAATAAGATCATACAGTTCATCATCTTTGGGGTTATGATATTCCTGATCTATAGCTTTGTAGATAAGTTCCTCTGGAAAATGATAACTACAATTCTTGCAGTTATTTTAGTACCGGCATCCACCTGGTTTGTAATGAATAGTCTCAGGAAGGCCCGCGAAACAGTTATCGCTCCTGATGAGAATATAAATATCTATATACAGAGCCTGGTAAAAATATATGAAAGAGAAAATCGATGGGCAAGAGAATGGAAAGCCGGTGCAAAAATCAGGAAAAGATTAGGCCTTGAAAAAGAATTCACTTCATGGAAAGATATGAGCGAAATTTTCTGGCAGGCACCTCTGCTCGGATTTATAATATATTTTACATATTTCTATCTGGAAAAAGGATTCTGGATATTCATTTTCAGTATAGTTACATGGTTCTTCCTTTCCGGAATCTGGANATCATTCAGCGAGTTNTTCACAAATCTTACNGCAAACGGTGAGAAGAAATGGCTGAAGAAAGTATCCTCAATACTTGATTTTGCAGTATTCTGGATCATACCACTTATCAACCTGATCTGGTTTCAGATCAGATGGGAAAACATTGTTGTAGTCCTGATCCTTGGATTTCTTTGGTTCTCAGCTCTTTTTATCTACAAAACAGGACAAAAACTATCACGTGAAAACATAGATATCTACAGGCTTCAGGGAAAATTCAAAGGAGTGAGAAAAGCTGTCTATAAGCTTGTGGCCTCTGTGCCGTTGATTGGCAAAAAAAAGAAGCCATTCAAGGCTCTGAGCTGTGTTACACTAAAAATCGGTAATGGTATGTTCGGATTACTCGGGCCTAACGGAGCCGGGAAAACAACTTTAATGAGAATAATATGCGGAATACTTGAACAGAGCTATGGNAAGGTCTGGATCAATGGTCTCGATACTCAGAAAATGAGAGAGGAACTGCAGGGTCTCATTGGTTATCTGCCACAGGAATTCGGCAGCTATGAGAATATGACCGCCCATGAATACCTGCATTATCAGGCTATGCTGAAGAATATAATTGATGTAAAAACCAGAGATGAGAGGGTTACATATGTTCTGCAGGCTGTGCATATGGAGGAACGCCGGCACGACAAAATCGGATCTTATTCAGGAGGAATGAAACAAAGGATGGGTATAGCTCAGATATTATTGCACCTGCCCCGGATACTTGTTGTGGATGAACCTACGGCTGGCCTTGACCCAAGGGAACGGATAAGGTTCAGGAACCTTCTGGTTGAATTAAGCCGGGAAAGGGTAGTAATTTTCTCGACTCATATAATTGAGGATATTTCAAGTTCGTGTAATCAGGTAGCTGTGCTGAATAAAGGGAAGCTGAGATATTTCGGGAAACCAATTGAAATGACAAAAGAGGCAGAGGGACATGTCTGGCAGTTTAAAATCCCTGCAAAAGATTTTGGAACATTTGTCGAAAACCATCTGGTGGTACATCATATGTCGGAAGAAGAAAATGTGAGAGTGCGGGTTATTTCAGAGCTTTCACCGTGGGAAGGAGCAATAAATGCCAGCCCGAATCTTGAGGATGCATACCTGTGGCTTTTAAGAAGAAAAGAATTTAATGGTTCTTCAAATTAATGATATCCAAATAAATGAAAACTAAGAATATATATAACACTGTTTATCTTATCCAAAAGATGATTTTATATAATCTGAGGATAATATTTGCAAACAGATTCATCTGGTTTCTGGCAGGGTCAGTATTTTTTTATCTTGGATTATCTGTTATATATGTTTTCGATCAGGATGTGTCAAATATGAGGGATCTCTATGGAGTTTTTCTTTTTTCGGGTATCCTGCTTGTATTCTATCCAACAGCCTTTGGCATTCAGAACGATCAGGATGCACGAACTATCGAAATCCTGTTTGGTATTCCCAATTACAGGTATAAAGTATGGCTCGTGAGGATAGTACTGATTTTTGTAATTGCTTTCCTGATTATGATGGTTTTTACCTTCCTTTCCTCAGTTCTCATAGTAAAATTCAGCTTTTTTGAGGTGACAATACAGGTAATGTTTCCGGTTCTTTTTCTGGGTATGATGGCTTTTATGTTGTCAACAGTAGTCAGAAGCGGAAACGGGACGGCCGTAATAATGATCATCTTCGGGATTATTTTTTTGATGTTTAGTGATTCAGCTTTGCAGAAAAGTCAATGGAACATATTTCTTAATCCCTATGAACTTCCCTGGGATGTAAATGAAAAAACATGGGCAATTATTGCTTTCAAAAACAGGGTTATCCTGGTTGTAGGTTCGGTAATATTTCTTCTTGCCGCATTATATAATCTTCAGAAGAGGGAGAAATTTATGTAAGATATCTCAACCCCCTAAATCCCCCAATCCTCGGCAAAGCTCGGATGGGGGACTTTCAACTTAATGAGAACCCCCCATTTGGGGGGCTTGGGGGGTAAATCATTCAAACGGACTTTCCCTGCTGAAATCCGGCTGAAAGTTTTGATGACTATCCATATCCTGAACCCATCCATTTCTGAAACCAAGATCCTCCATTACTTCAACAACCGCTTCATATTCTGCTTTATACAGGGTACGACCAAGAACAGAATGTTCTCTGACCTCCCATGTAGGATGATATTGCGACATAAGTGAGAGATGCACTCCCGGGGAAAGCTCTTCCGCGATCTTTCTCAGCACTTTTTTACTCTCCTCTGCATGACCCGGGAGAACTAAATGTCTTATTAGCAATCCGTTTTCCACCTGCCCGTTTTCGTCAGTTCTGAGAGTAGATCCTTTCTGGTAATACATCTCTTTTATCGCTTTCAGGGCAACCTGGGGATAATCGAAGGCGTCGGAAAACTCAGATGAAAGTTCTGGTGTAACATATTTATAATCTGGCAGATATATATCAATTAATCCGGAAAGATCATGGATCGTTTCGTATTTATCATAACTATTTGTATTATATACTGTTATTGGCTTTAACCCGTGTGAGTTCAATGCCATGATCAATGCTTTTACCTGTGGCACTACATGTGACGGGGAGACAAATCCAACTGTATTTATGCCCCTGGAAAGTATCTTTTCAATCTGATCAATAGCTGTATTAAGATCTACTACTCTGTTACGGATCATTGTTCCAGGACGGCTGATCTCATGATTCTGGCAAAAAAGGCAATGAAGATTACATCCTGCAAAAAACACATTGCAAATACCGTTTCTCCCGCTGATTGAAGGCTCCTCTCCCCTGTGTATACAGACAGATGAAATGTTCATACCTGCATCCATTCCGCAGTAACCGACCTGGCTTTTAAACCTGTCTGCATGACATTCCCTTGGACATAAAGTACAATTCTCAAGAATTAAACTGTCGTTTTTAGTATATAAGTCCTGCAGTTCCACTGTAGCCGGATAAGAAAATAAAAGATCAATAATTAAGATTAAAGACAACCGCAAATATCGAAATGTTTACGGATTTCCATGCTACTTCTTTGAATCACAAGCATAATACTTCAATAATAACGTTAATAATTTTGGTGATTAAATATTAATATTTACCTTTGCATCCGAATTGAGGCGCATTTGACGAGAAGATAAGGGGACCAGAGTCCCCTATTTTGTTACCGGTTTTTTCGAAATGATTGAGAAGCAGAAAATACAGAGTTTGGTCGAAGAGTTCATAAATGGAACAGGACTCTTTCTTGTTGCTGTGAAAGTAAGCAGTGCTAACAGGATCACTGTACTGGCTGATAAAAATGATGGCATAACAATTGATGAATGCGCTGCAATACACAGGCATATTGAAAAGAACCTCGATCGTGAAATAGAGGATTTTGAATTGCAGGTATCTTCACCAGGACTTGATCTGCCTTTCGGAGTAATTGAACAGTATCATAAGAACGAAGGACGAAAAGTAGAGGTAATTGACAATGATGGATCAAAATTTGACGGGAAACTGAAAAATGTTACTGAAGGCGGATTTGAACTTGAGACAGAATTAAAAATTAAAGGAAAAACAAAGGAATTGAAGGATATTTCTTTCAATTATGACCAGATAAAATCAACAAGAGTTATTTTAACAATTAAGTAATAATAAGAGGTTTACACCAGATGGAAAATGTTAATTTGATCGACACCTTTTCGGAGTTTAAGGAGCTGAAGAATATCGACCGCCCTACGATGATGAGCGTCCTTGAAGATGTATTCAGAAGCATGCTTGCCAAGAAGTACGGATCAGCTGATAATTTTGACATAATTGTCAACATTGATAAAGGTGACTTTGAGATATGGAGAAACAGGGTTGTTGTTGACGACAAGGAGTTAACAGATCCTGTAATGCAGATACCTCTTTCAAAAGCCAAAGAGATAGATGAGGATTATGAAGTAGGCGAAGAAGTCTCTGATGAGGTAAAATTTCTTGACTTCGGCAGAAGAGCTATCTTGTCGCTAAGGCAGAATCTCACCGCAAGGATTCTCGATCTTGAAAAAAATAATATATACATCAAGTATAAAGACAGGATCGGGGAAATCGTAACCGGTGAAGTTTACCAGGTATGGAAGAGAGAGATACTCGTACTNGATGATGATGGCAATGAACTTATTCTTCCAAAGAGTGAGCAGATTCCTTCGGATCATTTCCGGAAAGGCGATTCAATAAGNGCTGTTGTGATAAAGGTTGAAATGAGGAATAATACACCGTTTATTATCCTGAGCCGTACATCACCTGTTTTCCTTGAAAGGCTTTTTGAACTTGAAGTACCTGAAATCTTTGATGGCCTGATAACAATTAAAAAAATTGTAAGAGTTCCGGGAGAGCGTGCAAAGGTTGCCGTTGAATCGTACGATGAGAGAATTGATCCTGTTGGTGCATGTGTTGGTATGAAAGGTTCAAGGATACATGGCATAGTAAGGGAATTAAGGAATGAGAATATCGATGTAATAAATTATACTTCGAACAATCAGCTTTTTATCCAGAGAGCTCTCAGTCCTGCAAAAATAACTTCAATAAAACTTGTTGAAGAAACCAAAAGAGCTGAAATCTATCTTAAACCAAATGAAGTATCTCTGGCTATCGGAAAAGGAGGTTTAAACATTAAGCTTGCAAGTCAGCTTACAGGTTATGAGATTGATGTTTACAGGGAACCGGGTGGCGAAGATGAGGAAGATGTCAATCTGGAAGAATTTGGTGATGAGATTGAAGACTGGATTATCGAAGAACTTAAAGCTATCGGTTGTGACACTGCCAGAAGTGTACTGAACCTTTCAATCAGTGATCTTGTTAAAAGAACCGATCTTGAGGAGGAAACCGTTAAGGAGGTTGTTAACATTCTTAGAGCTGAATTTGACTAATAATAAATTATAACTATTGGCAATCAGATAGTATTTGAATTTAAAATAAAGGCAAGGCATATTTATGACAGATGATATTAAGGTTACACGATTAAGCAAAGCAGCCCGTGAATTTAATGTGGGGATATCCACAATTGTGGAATTCCTGCATAAAAAAGGGTTTGATCTTGATCCCAACCCGAATACTAAACTTCCACATGAAGCATATATTCTGCTTGTAAAAGAATACAGCACTGACATCAGTGTTAAGAAAGAATCTGAAAAGCTGATACTTAAAGATCTCCACAGAAAGAAGGAATCTGTTTCTATTGATGATTTTTCTGAAAAAACAGAATCTGAAGAAGCTGAAAAGGATGAAGATGTCCTTGTAAAAGATTCATCAGGTGTTAAAACAACTATGGATCTGAAGTCTGAAATCAAAAAACCTGACATCAAACTTGTTGGTAAAATTGATCTTGAAAAGACTTTAAAACCAAAGACCGAACCTGTAACTCCTCAGAAAGAAAAAGTTGAACAAAAGGCAACTTCAGCACATCCTGAGGAAGTTAAAAAAGAAGAAAAGATATCGAAAATTGAAAAAGAAGAACCTGTAACTACTGCTACTGTTGAAGAAAAGAAACAAAAAGCAAAAATTGATTTTCATATTGTAGGGAAAATTGATCTGGATGCTGTAGCAAAAGACACCAGACCCGTAAAAAAAGAAGAGCATAAGGAGAAACCCAAACTCAAAATAAAAGAGAAAACAAAAGAAAAAGATATTCCAAAACAGGAAGAACCTGAAGGATCCAAAAAAGAAGTACCGGAAGTGATCAATGAGCCAGTTCCGGAACCTGTTGAAGAAGATATGGTTATGGATGAGGTTATTGAAGATGTTCTTATTCCTGAACCTGAGGAAGATATAGTTTCGTTATATAAAACCGATTTCAAAAAGCTTACGGGTCCGAGAGTCGTTGGACGTATCGATTTACCTGTGGAAGAGAAAAAGAAATCAACACCTTTCCAGCCTGTAAGAGTAAACGGAGATTCTGACTTCAGAAGAAAAAAGAGAAGAAAGAGAATCCTGAAAGAAAAAGAGGGAACAACACCTGTTGTTAAACCAATCACCACAGATAAGAAAGAAAAACCCGGCACTAAAAAGATCATCAAAAAAAGACCTGTCAGGGCTGAGGTTAATGAAGAAGAAGTTCAGAAACAGATAAAAGAGACCCTTGCAAGACTCACAACTAAAGGTAAATCAAAAGGATCAAGATACAGGAGAGATAAAAGGGAAGCCATTAGTGCAAAGCANAANGAGGTTGTTGACAAGATAGAACAGGATAAGAATATTCTTAAGGTAACTGAGTTCGTTTCTGTTAATGAACTTGCGTCGATGATGAGTGTTGCCGTTACTGAAATTATTTCCACCTGTATGAATCTTGGACTTTTTGTATCAATCAATCAGCGTCTCGATGCAGAAACAATGGCTCTTCTTGCTGATGANTTTGGATTCACCGTGGAATTTGTNAGTGCAGAATTGCAGGAAGCAGTTAGAGAACAGGAAGATAATGAGGAAGATCTNAAACCAAGGCCGCCAATCGTCACTGTTATGGGACATGTTGACCATGGTAAAACTAAATTGCTCGACTATATAAGGAATACAAACGTAATAGCCGGTGAGGCAGGTGGTATTACACAGCATATTGGCGCATACGGAGTTATTCTTGAGGATGGACGTCAGATTACATTCCTCGATACACCGGGCCATGAGGCATTTACAGCTATGCGTGCCCGCGGTGCTCAGATAACCGATATAGCAATAATTGTTGTTGCTGCCGATGACGGAGTTATGCCTCAGACAAAAGAAGCTATAAATCATGCTTCAGCAGCTGGTGTTCCTATAATTTTTGCAATAAATAAAATCGACAAACAAACTGCCAATCCAGATAAGATAAAGGAAGCNCTGGCCGCAATGAATTACCTGGTTGAAGACTGGGGAGGCAAATATCAGTCGCAGGAAATATCTGCAAAATCAGGTCTCAATATTGATCTTCTTCTTGACAAGATACTTCTTGAAGCAGAGATGCTGGACCTGAAAGCAAATCCTGATAAACCTGCAATCGGAACTGTTATTGAATCTTCACTCGATAAAGGAAAAGGGTTCACAGCGACAGTCCTTGTTAAAGCCGGAACNCTGAAAATTGGCGATATTGTACTNGCCGGCAGTTGCTTCGGACGTGTAAAAGCAATGTATAACGAAAGAGGACACAAAGTTAATATTGTCGGTCCTGCCACACCTACTCTTCTCTTAGGATTAAATGGCGCACCCCAGGCTGGTGATAAATTCAATGTAATGGATAGTGACCATGAGGCAAAGGAAATTGCTACAAAGAGATCTCAACTACAGAGAGAACAGGGTCTGCGTACACAGAAGCATATTACTCTTGATGAAATAGGAAGAAGAATTGCTATTGGTAACTTCCAGGAACTTAATATTATAGTAAAGGGTGATGTTGATGGTTCTGTTGAAGCTTTGAGCGATTCCCTTATTAAACTATCAACTCCCGAAATACAGCTTAACATCATTCATAAGGCCGTAGGACAGATCTCCGAATCGGATATTCTTCTTGCCGCTGCTTCGAATGCAATTATTGTCGGTTTCCAGGTACGCCCGTCTATGAGCGCACGCAAGCTTGCTGAAAAAGAGGAAATTGATGTGCGTCTCTATTCAATCATTTACAATGCCATAGAAGAGATAAAATCAGCTATGGAAGGGATGCTTGTACCCGAGGTAAAAGAAGAGATAGTTGCTACTCTTGAGATACGTGAAATTTTCAAGGTCACAAAAGTCGGAACAGTTGCAGGCTGTTATGTTAAGGAGGGTAAAATTACAAGAAACACCAAAGTCAGAATTATCCGCGATGGTATTGTAATTTACACCGGAGAACTCGGGTCACTTAAACGATTCAAGGATGATGTTAAAGAGGTTGTAGGAGGATACGAATGCGGACTTAACATTCATAATTTCAACGATATAAAAGTTGGGGATTATGTTGAAGGCTATCAGGAATTTGAAGTCAAAAAAACCCTCTAGTATTATTTCGGCGTCCCATCTACTGCCAGGGCGGCACTAATACTCAAATATTTAATACAATTCCTCTAAATATCAAAGATTTAGCTCCCCTTCCGAAGTCGTCGGGGAAAGGGGAGATGTCACGCCAGGGAGTGACAGAGGGCTAAAGTAAAGCCGAATATTTTTCAGGAGTAAGAAGATCTTTGACCTCAGAAG
>JGI20214J51650_10001602_pt1 | contig 14376 bp, 15 predicted proteins | sample WetSurMetagenome_FD_51650 | JGI IMG/M metagenome (IMG submission 51650) | reverse complement strand
CTGGGGTTATAACTGGCGGATATATTTACTTCTGACATGATGAATACTCGCAATTTGGATTCTGTCGTGAAACAGTGTTCTCCCGATCGGGCGATCAGGAATTAATATTCCGTGGAACCAGATTATTCGTCACCGTTCTTATGATCCCAGAACACATCCATAGCTACAGACAGGGTCCGGAGATACCGGACCGGAGATGATCCATGTTACTTGTTGATGCACAGTGTTCCATAAAGTCCGACCGGCAGGATGATTTTATGAAGGAAGTCCGGAAGATCATTCCGCTCGTCCGCAGGGAAGCCGGGTGTTATCGCTATGATCTTTTCAGCGATGTATCCTTTCCCGGGATTTTTCATTTTATTGAAGTCTGGGAAAGTGAAAAACATCTCGGTGACCATCTCGCGCAACCCCATATGCAGGAGTATTTTGCAAAATCTGCCCAATGGCAATCATCCCCACCTCAACTGACCCGCTATGAGATCCATTCATCGCAATCGATTACCCTGGATGACTGACGGGACATTTGCGCTGTAATACTGCCCGTCCACTCCCCGCGGATGCAAACCGGGAGGGGCACGATATGCGTGTTCATTCGGGCCCGCATCTTTCCGGTTCTGGCGGGGAGTCGGGGGACAGGATTTTTTTGCTCTGTTGTCAGGTCTGAACCGTGAAGGTCACGTGTTCTCTGAAGAGGGCGTGCAGCCCGGCCCGGTGTTTGTCCCGGGGAGTTATGCGCTGGGATATGATTGTCCCGCAGACTGTTCACTATAGGGCATGGAGAAGTGGATCTGCTCGATGAGCCAGCGGCTCCCGGTGTTCCGCAGCACCATCGTCGACCTGCCGCTGAGAATCTGCTTCCTTGTCCCGTCAACCATGAACGTAAAGATACACGCTGACGTTACCCATGCAACCCTGCCGTCACCAGAAATGTTCCGGTCCGGGAATTCGACCGAGTGGATTGTTGCCTGGCTGATGTCACGCTTCATCTGCCGGAGAAAGGATGCATGATCTGCAATCACTTCATCCGGTCCGCTGCCAAACCCGGTGATCTCCCGGGAGAAAACAGCCGATAATGCCTTCAGGTCCTTCTTCTGGTATGCCGTACTGTATTCCTGCATGGTCTCAATAATTTCTGCTTCCTGAGGTGCCGTGAGCTTCATAGTCATTGGTTATTGATACATGTCGGTTATATTTTTTATCTGCCGTCAGAAAACGAGGAACGGTCTGCCGGGCGACTGTCGCAAGGGGCCGGGACCGGGGAATGCCGGTGCTCTTCTTTGCTTATCAATTCCATTCTGGATTATCGGATAGTTTTCTGCGAGCGGATTATCCCGCTTCCTGGTTACCGGGTTCCGTCCCCTGCGAGGATTGCATCTTCTTCTTCCAGCTGGTGAGATTTCTCCGGAATTTTACCATCGCGATGAGCAGTATCACGATCCCCAGTACAAAAATGACCGTTCCCCAGTTGAGAAGGCCCGCCGGTGTGAATACATAGAAGATTACCATCAGCATGAACCCGATCATGAACGTAACGAGGCCGATGGCGAGGATCTTCCATAATCCCGTGATGATGAAAAGGATGAGCATGACTCCTTCCCAGCTGTTCAGCCTGATATCGGCAAACCCGGCCTTCGCCTTTTTTCGGTATTCCTCCCAGACATTCTCCGGCATGAGCCAGATGGCGAGCGCGATTCCCAGCGGCACGATGATCAGGTCATCAAGATACCCGAAGAAAGGGATGAAATCCGGGATAAGGTCAATGGGGCTGAGTGCATAGAGAACGGTCAGGACAATGACGGCTTTTGCATACCAGGGGATTCGCGGATCATTGCGGGCCAGGTAGAGTGCATAGACATCGCTCATCATATCCTCGACACGTTGTTTGAAGGAGACGAATGAGCGCATGGTTTGCGTCCGGTGTTGTAAGGATGTTGGTGTGCCGGGAGAAAAATGCGGGGGTGGTGGTCCCGCTTTGTTTCGTTTCAAAAAAGCCCCGGGGACAGGATCCGGACGAATCCCGGGCATGCCCCGCCCTTACATAGTACTGACAGCAACTTTCACCGGCGTCTCAACATCCCCGTCGACCCGGAAATATTCCCGGGGCTGGAACCTGAGCTGGTTTGCGATAAAGACTCCCGGGATGGTTGAGATATTCGTATTGTAGAGCAGTACCGAGTCATTGTAAAACTCCCGGCGCTGGGCGATCTGGGTTTCTATTGCCGTGATCTCTTTCTGGAGGTTGAGGAACTGTTCGCTTGCCTTGAGGTCCGGGTAATTCTCCGCAACCGCAAAGACCGAGCTAAGCGAGGTGCTGACCTCTTCATTTCTCCGTGCCTTTTCTGCGATCCCCTGGGCCTGCATGGCAGCAGCCCGGATCCTCGTGACCTCCACAATCACGCCCTGCTCGTAGGCAGCATAGTTTTTGACCACATCGACCAGGGTGGGTATCAGGTCGAGCCGTTTTTTGAGGAGCACGTCGATATTTGCCCATGCCTTGTCGGCATTGTTGCGGAGCGTAATGAGCCCGTTGTACAGTACGATGATGAAAAATACCACGATAAGGACGAGCCCTGCAATGATGAACCCGCCACTGATCTCTAAAGCCGCCATTTTAGTTACCTCCTGCGGACAGGAACAGGTACAGGCAGATGCCGGAGAGCGCAAGCCCGAGGATAATCTGCAGGTACATGTGCCCGCCGATTTTTTTCACAAAGTCGCCTTCCGATGAGTCACTGATATACATGGTAGTATCCCCCGTTCCCTTCCGGACAACGAGCGTCTCCTGATCTGCGATACCCGGTACGCCATCGGCCGGCATGACCGATCCCAGGATGAAGAGAGGGTCGCCGTCCCGGATCACGTACTCGTTGACAAGGATCCGCTCATGCCGGTGCCGGAGGAATGTCTCCTGTGTTGCCGGGTCCAGCGATTCAATAAATTTCAGGACCCGCGGGTCCATGGTCACCGGTTCCCTGATGAGGGATTCCCGTTCGCGGATGTGACCCTCGAGAGACAGGTTCAGCGGGAGCTCGATATCAGCACCTTCCGGCACAACCGGGATCCTTCCTGTCTCATCCTCGAAGATGATGAGGTTTGCCGACTGGGCCGAATGGAACCCTTCCAGTTCATCATGGTGCGATGACTGGCGATACGATGCATAGATCCGCCAGAACGCACAGGGGGTCTCGCCGATCGGGCTTTTCATGGGGGCATCAGGACGTGCCCTGCCTGCGAGGGCAACAAGGCCCACCGCGGCCGAACTGACCTTTGAGAGGGGGGTGTTCCTGAGTTTCTGGTACACAAGGTACCGCCAGAAACCGGTTACGATCAAGAGCAGACCGATACAAAAACCGATCGCGGAAATGAGGACGATATCGCTGGAATCCATCTGGTAAGAATTTCTCCTGCCGTATAGGTGGTTTTGCTACCTACAAATAACCGGCGGGAAAGATCCGTGTCTTTTCATCTCTCCCGGTTCCCCGGGTCGCTGGAACCTGAAGGTTCCTTCTCCACCTCCCGGTATGAGGACCTGTCGACAGTCGGCGAGGGCGGGTTCCCCTTCGAGGGGGGTGGGAACCGTGGGGCACCCGCTGCCGAAGATCTCCGGTCGGGTCCCGGGATTCTGAAAAACCCGGGATGGATGATACATGCAAAAAGACCTGTCAGGTTTTTTTTACAGAAGCGTAAGGTACCGGGCGATAAAAAGTTAATAAACCCCCTTCGAACGGTTCATTGCAGAAGATCGGAGGTTATCATGTCTTCAGCAATCCGGAATGCTCAGGAAAACTTCGCTTTTTTTATCCCGTTACTGGTATCTGCCATAATTATCCTGTTCTGGCTGATCTCGTTAGCCTTCATGACCCTCCGAAGAGGATCCGGCGCCGGTTTATGGGGTCTTTTTGAAATCATTGTATTACTTGCCACAATAGTCGCCCCGGTTATTTATGGATGGAAGACCTGCGACACCAACGGTGCCGTTCTTACCGGGGTCCTGCCATTCCTGTTCGTGATGACCGTTGCCCGGGTTGTGTCCGGAGAACTGTTTCCGGACACGCCATCGTACGTGAACAGTATTCTGTATCCCGCAGGGCTTTGCATAATCGGCGGGCTCGAAGGATATTTCGCTTCACGCCATGAGAAGAAATCACTGGGTATTGCAATTATCCTTGCAGGTGCATGGTTCTGGTTTTTTTTATCGGGGATACATTGAAACCGGGGTGGGGATTGTACTGGAAAAGCAGGATTGTCCCCGGCCTTTCCTGCAATCTTCTGCAGGGAACCAACCCTGGAGGTTCTGCATACCCCCTGCTTCTTCTCCACGCCATCAACGGTTTCTTTGTACTTTCTCTTTCGGGGTACGTTTTATAAAAAGTATAATCCTTTCCGGTGTATCGGAAATTTCAGGATGCTTATTAATAAAGATAGAATACTGATATCTTCATAGCCCCACCATGTCTCCGAAGCATACGGATCCTGCACCGCTCGCGGTCCTTTGTATCGATGATGATACCGATGTTCTGGATATGTTCACCACAACGTTCAACCGCGATCCGGATCTCACGGTTATGACCTGTTCATCGGCTAAGGTTGCGCTTGACCTGCTGAAATCACATCATGCCGATGCGATCTTCTGTGATTTTACCATGCCGGATATGGATGGTATTGAATTCTTAAAAGAGATCCGTTCACGCGGAAATAATGCATTTTTTATCATCTGTACCGGGCGGCACCTGACCCGGGTGGCCATCGATATCCTTAACAGCGGCGGGAATTACTACCTGCAGAAAGGCCTCACGCTCATGGATGAGATGCAGAAAGTGATTGATTTGATCCGGGAGAACCGGGACAAGCGGGCTGTGACCTTCCCACCCCTGTCCGCGGACACCGCCTCCCAGTCACTTATCGATAACCAGTTTGTCCCTGTCTGCGGTTTTGACCGGAACGGCCGGATCCGGTACGCCAACAGTTTCTATACCCGGGAAATCGGCACACCTGCCAAAGGGGGTGAAGGTTTCTTTTCTGCCCTCCCGGAGGATGAACGTGCTGAATTTGCCAGCCACCTCAAATCGCTGACGGCACAGAATCCCGCTGCCCACCTCCTGCACCATATCCAGTCGAAAACCGGTCCGCTGAAACTGGTCCTGGGAAATTACCGGGCGTACACGGATGGTTCCGGTAAAGTCACGGGATATACTGCCCTGCTGACTCCCATGTCCGGCATTATATCCCTCTCCTCCCTTGCACTGCATTCACTCGAAGAACCCCGGGTTCAGCCGGAACCCGTGATTCAGAAAGTCTCCCTGCCCGTGCCGGACCGTCTCATGCCCCCCAGAAAGAAAAAACGGGTGAAGGATTACGTCACCGAGTTGTCAGAATCGGTCGAGCATGTCCAGTACCCGGTATTTGCGATTGAGCCCACGGGGAAGGTCATTGCCTGGAACCGGGCAATCGCGGAACTTACCGGGGTCCGGGCAGCAGACATGATCGGCAGGGGCGGGTATGCTTATGCCGATGTTCTGGTTGGCGAAGCGCGACCCATGCTGATCGATTACATCATCACGTCCCCTCATGACCTGAAACTCAAAAAAGCCCTGGGTATCACCCACGATGGTGATGTATTCAACAGTGCTCCCGAAACGGTCCGGTTGCGGGAAAAAACCGTGCATCTCTGGAGCAAGGGGGCTGGTATCTACGACGCAGATGGAACGATGATAGCCGCAGTCCAGTCCATCGTTGTTTCCACAGACCAGCCGGCGAAAAAGGGCCGGGGCCAGGCCGCAGAGGAGACCTATATTGGCGGGATCTCCAGCATCATTCTCAAGGTCACCGATCCAGGCATGGGCGGGATGATTGCCGGTGCGATCGGTTCAGCAGTCGGGGGTTATGGGGTCTATGTCACAAACCAGAGACTGTTCGTGATCCACAACCCGTTCCTGGATGCACGGCAGAACGACAGTATCTCCTTTGGGGAATTTATCCTTGGCGAGCTGTTCGGGACCAATGTCGATACCCGCCCGCGGGAGATGGAGGAACTTGAACGGTACAAGGTGTTTGAGGTCAAAAGAAAGGATATCAGCCGCATGGAACTGCAACGACCAAACCTTCTCGCCGGGTCGCTCAATATCACCACGGATGCCGGGGGGAAGTTCCGGGTCTATATCGACCATGCAAAGGCATTCAACCACCTTGAACAGGTGCTGAAGTTATCCTATCCGGAGATTCTCGAGGTCGACTGATCCTTTTTTTCCGGGTGGAACGGGTATATCTGAGGATTCTGCGTTATGGGGCATTTCTCTCCCGGTTATTTTCCGGGCCTTTTTCCATGTTTTAGGTCATGATGTTGAATAACGGTCCATGGCCGGATACACCGGACGTTTTCACCAAAAAATCTTAAGGGGTTTTACCTTACCGGAATTCAAACGCACCCATGCCGAGATTGCCCCAGTACCAGCTCTGGTGGAGGATAGTACCCTTTGCACCCGGCCCGGCTGCGCCGAGTGCGGTGAACAGGGGCATGAAGTGGTCGGGATAGGGCTGGGCATGCATTGCGGATGGTGCGATATCCCGGTAGCGGACAAGGCTGGATACGTCCCCGGAAGTTACTGCACGGTTCAGCCACTCATTGAATGCAAGAGCCCGGTCTTCCGTGGGGACTCCTTTCCCGAGAGCTACGGTCGGATCGCCAAGCGGGTGGACTGCCCCGCCGCTCCCGATGATGAGGACCCCTTCGTGCCTGAGCCGGGCTATCGCTGTCCCGACCGCAAGGTGGCTGTCTGGATCGAGATGGTCCTGGATGGAGAGCTGGACCACCGGAATACCCGCAGAGGGAAACATCAGCATCAGCGGTACCCATGCCCCGTGATCGAGACCACGTCCGGCATCGATATCGCAGGGGAGCCCTGCCTCCTCCACAAGACCGGCAACCCTGCGGGCAAGATTGACATCTCCCTGTGCAGGGTACGTGATCCGGTAGAGTTCCTGTGGAAACCCGGAGAAATCATGGATGGTCGGGGGTCGTATCACGGCATTCACGGCAGGTCTCTCCGTGTTCCAGTGTGCAGATATGCAGAGAACCGCAGTAATCTCCGAAAACCGTTCACCAAGTCCCGAAAGGAACCGGTGAGCCGGTACGTCCGGTTCGAGCGGCAGGGTCGGGGCACCGTGCGAAACGAAGATGGTGGGGAGTGGTACCGGAGTCATGAGTGAGTGTGGGCACGGTACGTAATAAAATCGGCTGATAATACAGGTTCCGGGAAGGGAGCGCCCGGGCTGGCCGGGATCCGGTTCGCTGCCGTCAGTGCGATCCCGGCTGACAGGGCAGGCGTGCAGCAGGTCCCGAAAAGCGGGTTACTCACAGACCGGTACCAGGTTTCCTTTCAGTTTATCCTCGCAGTCAAGCCGCATCAATTCCACGACATTGGCTGTCATCCCTTTGACCTTCTGGACCACGAGCGGGTCTGCCTTCAGGAACTCGTTATCCGTGATGGTATTGAACTGGGCCCCGTGCACGCGGTACGCAATACCGAACGGCGCGAGCAGGTAACCCATCTGCTGGAAGTACAGGAATATGTCCATTGCGGCCTTGGTGGCCCCGTCCTCGTGCCCGGAAACTGCGATCCCCACGACCTTTCCTTCCACCAGGCCGGGTTTTTTTAACAGGTACAGGTTCTGGATGCAGTTCAGCCGGTCAAGGAAGTCCTTGAGCCGGGCCGACATATTGTTCCAGTTGATCGGCGACATCACGATGACCGCTTTTGACGCAATCACCATATCGTGGAATGCGGGCATGTCATCGAGCTGGTCCCGGCACGGGTAGCGGCAGGCATTGTCCCGCATGCTGTAACAGCACCAGCAGTGGTTGATCGCAAACTCGCTGATATTATACCGGCGGTAGCTCACCCCCTTTTCCTTCAGCACCGATTCGGCAAGGTCGGCCATATAGCCGGTGTTGTTGGCCCGGTGGTTGCTGCCGTTGATCAGCAGGACGTCAAACTTCTCCCCGTTATAGCGGAGTGGTCTTCTTTCGGTGTGTTCAACAAACTCCCTGCCGGTGCCGGCACACTGGGGACATTCTGCGGGCGGTGACTCCCCCCGGGCAATATAGCCGCAGACCGCACATTGCCAGGATTTACCGGGCTGCGTGCTGGTCATGTTCGCTTCCCCGGGTGCAGTAGTAGACATGCTGGAAATTCCCCTCGTCCTGTACGGGACATCCCGGGCAGAGACAACCCTGTTCCGATTTGATGCAGCCGCTCGTTGTGGTTTCTGCAAGGCAGAACGCGACCGTTTCTGCGCAGTCGANAAAACTCGGGCACATCCCGCACAGGCAGCGTGCAGTTTCTTTGTTCCGGTCCATCATTCAAATCTCCCGGTTCTTCCATTGCTTTCACTCCTACTTAATGGATACCCGGGCCGGTTCAGCCCGGGCATTGCAGATGCCGATCGGGTTCAACGGCGACTGTCTGCCCGGGCAGACCCGTACGAGGCGGGCCTGCGGGATTCCTTAACCGGATCTTCAACGTACCGTGTATATTCCGGTAACGTCTGCTGTTTATTTCATCCGGCGTCAATGATCTATCAGAAAAGGAGCTGCAGGATAATGTCCAGAGTACTCGCATCACCGTCAAAATATATCCAGGGACCCGGCGAAATTTCCAGAATAAACGAACGCATTTCCTACCTTGGCGGGCCTGTCCTGTTTGTCATGGGTGGGTTTGCGTATAAAAACCTCAAAAATGTCATTGAGGAGAGTTTTCAGGGTTCCGGCTTAACCGTGCATTTTGAAAAATTCGGCGGGGAATGCACAAAAAAAGAGATTGACCGGCTGCGGGTCATATTCAGGACGCACAACTGCACTGTTGTTGTGGGAGTTGGCGGGGGCAAGGCCCTCGATACCGCAAAAGGCGTTGCATACGTTGAGAAAGTCCCGGTCGTTTCGGTCCCCACGATTGCGTCAACAGACGCCCCGACGAGCGCAATCGCCGTTACCTATACCGAAGACCATGTNTTTGACGGNAATATCCTGCTTTCCCGGAATCCGGAAATAGTGCTTGTCGATACGGAGGTCATTACCCGGGCACCCGTCAGGTTTCTCGTAGCCGGGATGGGGGATGCGCTCTCAACCTATTTCGAAGCCCGGGCAAATGCAGCCTCGGACCATGATAATTTTGCCGGCGGAAAACCGACCGGTACTTCCCAGGCACTGGCAGAATTATGTTACAAAATCCTGATCCGGGACGGCCTGAAAGCGAAACAGGATGCAGAGAACGGGATATGCTCCCCCGAACTGGAGAATATCATTGAAGCGAATATTTATCTCAGTGGCGTGGGTTTTGAGAGCAACGGACTCGCCTGCGCCCACTCGGTTTACAATGCCTTTACCCTCCTCTCCCCGTGTCACAAAATGTATCACGGCGAACTGGTGGCATTTGGTACGATTGTCCAGATGGTTCTGGAAAAAAGGGCCGGGCAGGAGATCGAAGAGGTCATACGGTTCTGCACCAGCGTGGGACTGCCGGTTACCTTTAACGGCATAAGTGAGAGAGAACTGAGCCGCGATGAGCTCATGAGCGTCGCCGTTGCTGCATGCAGTCCGATGAATTTTATGGAGAGCGAGCCTTTCAGCGTAACGCCCGGGATGACATTTGAAGCGCTGGCAGCGGCAGATGCCCTGGGGAAAAAATATGCAGCAAAGATTGGGGCAACGGGAAGGTCTCCCGGATAACTCAGTTAAAGGCCTGCATAGTGTGGCAACCCGCTCTCCGGAAAAGCCGGATATCCCCCAATCCTGACCTCATGGCACGGGAATAACCTGTTACTGAGCGCCTCTCATTATCCATTCCTGCATATTCTGTTTTACTTCAGCTGAATGAAAGGGCACCGAAATCTTTATTGTCCCAGACCCGATTCTCCCATTGAAGTGATCTGTATGACGGCACCTAAAAAAAATGTCATCGGACTGCCGAGTGTGCTCGATTCTGCGTATAAGGAATCCCGGCGTCACGTTAAAGTGGACGACATCATGAGCCGCAAGGTTATCACGACAACTCCGGAAACCACGATGTTTCAGGCTGCAAAGACGATGGGTGAAAAACACATCGGGAGCCTTGTTGTCGTAAAATACAAAACCCCCGTTGCTATTGTAACGGAGCGGGACCTGCTCTCACGGGTTCTTGCACACGATCTGGACCTGAAAAAAACCCTGGTCGGGCAGGTCATGTCGTTTCCGCTCATCAGGATATGCCCGCCGTTCACGATCCGGGAGGCGGCACGCACCATGATCAATAAGAAAGGAAGACTGGTGGTCTTCATATGCGGCAAGCTCGCCGGGATAATCACGGCGGCCGACCTGATCCGCGAGATGCCCGATGCCCCGGAGACCTCTCTTGTTGTCGATGATTTTATGACAAAGGAGATTGTCAGCCTTGATGAAGATGAGACCGTCCTCTCCGCAACGAAAATTATGGGCAAAGAGCGGGTCGGCAGCGTGATTGTTACCAGTAATGAAAAACCCCTCGGGATATTTACCGAACGGGACCTCCTCTCGTCATTCCTTGTCCACTCACGATCGCTTGAAACCCCGCTCGGCGATGCATGTTCCGGACTTATGACCTCCGCTCCTGCCGGTATCAGTATTCATGAAGCAGCAACGATCATGGCTCAGCAGCATGTACGGCGGCTTCCGATTATGAAAAAGAGGCAGATTGTTGGGATAATCACCGCACGCGACCTGGTTGAAGCGTATGCAAAGTGATTATTTACAAAAAAAATCCTCTTTTTGGTCTAAAAAACCCGGGAAATAAATCCGAGGAAAAAAATTACACTACCGGCGTCTGGCTCTTCCCGGAATCGTTTGCTCTGCAGAAAACATGGTTCATGAGATACGATCACTCCCCTTGCGCCAGCCCCGGCCCTGCTGGGGCACCGGGTGTGGTCAAACCCGGTGCTGGAGAAGATCGTTCGGCGTTCTGCGATCGCNGGGGCGTATATGATGCCCCGATATTACCGGGAGAGAAATTCTCTGCTGTTTTGTGTACTGGTACTGCCATACTATCGCAACCGGCGCCAGAGCTGGCGACAGAGACGGGGCCGGGATTATTGTGCAGATAAAAATCTTAACGTTTATATGCTGCAAGGAAGAATTTTTGATCTGACTTCACGTCCGGAGAGGAAGAAATAATGTTGTCATGGGAATCCGCAAATCAGCCGCTTGCCCGGCTCGTACTGTTCATGGTTTGTCTGTCGATCGCCGGCAGTATTATTGCAGCGTTCTGGTATGTTGCGCCGGATCCGGGGCAGCAACCGATACAGCCGCCGGAGAATCGTAAACCGGACCTGTATGCCTGCCAGAACGCGTGCAAGGAGACCTATGTAGACTGCTGCGGGAACTGGTGTTACGATATGATGCACGATCCGATCTGTGGTCCTGCACGCGATGCATGTCTTGCGAAGTGTTAGGATACCGTCATACCCATGACCCCGCTCCTTATTGAAAAACCGGAGTCTGCCCGGCTGCCAGCCAAAATTTAAAAAAACCCGTGTAATGGCGGATAAAAAACAGAAATGAGGTAAAAGAAGAATGCCATTTCCAAACACGGTCACCGTCCTGCTCACCCTGCTGCTTGCCGGGATGGTGATCGGGCCGTGCGCGGGTGCGGCGGATCATGGAAACACCGGGAACCCGGATGCCATAGTTATCACCCTCTCTATTTCGAACAATGCATCGAATGATCTGAATCGTACGACCGGGAGGGAAGCTAAACCGTGGAATCCGGCACCTTTATCCAACCTGAAAAAAGTAAATGTGCCAAAAGTGAATGAATCCACTGAACAGCAAAAAGAGGGGTTTTCCGATCGTGACTGGGAATATATCAGGAAATCGATGACGGACCTGACCGAAATGGAACAGGATCGGTTGATTGCCGAGATGAAAAAGATCCTGAACCATACATCGTCGCTCAGCCCTGATGACCAGAACAACGTGTCTTTCAGAATGGGGTATTATATCATCAATGCCACTGAAGGGGGAAAACCAGTAAATTCATCGGATCTCCCGGGACTGCCGGCAGAAAAGCCGATGCAGACTGCTGCTGCGATCCCCCTCGCCCTTCCCTTAATCGCGATCGGGGGATGGGGAATTATGCGGCTCCTGTTGTTGCGGGATAATAAAAAATAATCTGCCTCTTTTACGGGCTGGTCGGTGTTCATAATGGTTCAGGAGTGTTTTGGATCGGGGTTTCCCGTTCCGGCCCGGGCTTACCCCGGCGACGTCGGCTGAAACGGCTGGAGGATATCCCCGCACTTCCCGTGTACTGCCGGCGGGGGCTTCGGCCCGGGCCGCATGGATCTGGTTTCTGTTTTTCCCGGATGACCCTGGAAAATACCGGGCATCCAAAAGCAGTCCCTGCACACAGGTACCCGTACCGTCCCGATTCTTTAAGCAGGTTTAATACGCACCGGAAAGACCTCTCCTGAGTAAAACGTATCCGGTGAATGCCGTTTCACCCCCCGCTGGATCTTCCCCATGACTCTGACACGAAAAGACCATCTTTCCATAATTTCCCTTGCGCTCGGCGCTTTCCTGGGCACGGTGGCAATGTACAGCGTCAACATCGCCATTCCCCTGATCACGGAGGATTTCCATGCAACCCTGGGGGTTGTCTCGTGGGTGCTGAACGGGTTCATCCTCGTTGTCGCGGCATTCTGTATCATTATCGGGAGGCTTGCCGATATCCGCGGCCTGAAGCGCACGTTTCTTGAAGGGCTCCTCCTCTTCATCGGGGCGTCCCTCCTCTGCTTCTTTGCCCCGGACATCCTCATCCTTATTGCCGCCCGTATCCTGCAGGCGTTCGGTGCCTCGATGTTCATTGCCGCGAGCCCTGCACTGGTTGCAGCGACCATTCCGGAATCGGACCGGGGCGTCGGGTTGTCATGGGTCACCGGCGCTTCCACGTTCGGGGCAGCAGCCGGCATCGGCCTGGGGGGCATCATCAGCGGCATTTTCGGGTGGCGCTTCCTGTTCCTGTTCATGATCCTGACCGGCATTGCAGCATATCTCCTCGGGCGTGTCTGCATTCCCCGGGTCACGCCCCAGCCCCATACGGAACCGTTCGATGTCCGCGGATCTGTCCTGCTGTTCTGTGCCATGACCTCCCTGCTCGCCGGTTTCTCGCTTGATTTTCTTCCGGCGGTATCGGAAACGGTATCTGCCGTAATGTACGGGGCCTCGCTGGTCTTTTGGGCAGCGTTTATCATGAATGCCCGCCGGACAAAGGATCCTGTCCTCAATATCGGGCTCTTCCGGAACCGCGATTTCTCGTTCGCCCTTCTCTCGCTGATGGTCATGTACCTTGTCTTTGGCGGCGTCACGTTCTTCCTGCCGTTCATCCTNATGAATGGCCTGCATATGTCCGTCGTCACAGCCGGTCTCATCCTGACGGCCGCGGCAGTCCTCTCCATCATCATCTCGCCGGTTTCCGGGTTCCTTTCCGACCGGTTCGGGTCGCGCCCGGTCTGCATTGGCAGTGTCTTTGCGACCCTGTGCATCCTCATCGGTTTCACGCAGGTGACCCGGGAGTATGCCATTATCATAATCGTGCTGGTCATTTTTTCCCGGGTCTGCCTCGCGATCTATTCACCCCCGTCCGCAAAACTCATCCTCGACCACACCCCCAAAGGCCTGGAAGGGAGCGCGTCGGGAATCATGCAGACCGGCCGGAACTCGTCCTATACCATCGGGGTTGCCGTGTTCATCATGGTCTTTGAAGCAGCTGTCTACGGTGCAGGTCTGGCGAATGACGGGACCGCGGTTATTCCCCGGCTTACTGCGGACCTGACGAGGGCCGGGTTCCTTGCCACGTTCACGGCTGCGGCCCTTTTCACCCTGCCGGCGCTCCTGTTCAGTTTCCTCGCCCGGGACCGGAAAACGAAAAAACAAGGGCCGGAGCAGTCACCCGAAAAGCTGCCCCTGGATATCGGGTTCCGGTAATTTCCTCTCCTTGTAATGCCGATGACGGCAGGTTTTTGGGAGACCCGGGACGGTATACGGGCACCCCTGTGCCGTTGAGAGGGGCCGGGGTCAGGCCGGGCTGCATTCCACCCGTCAGTCATCTGCCCTCAGGATCCGGTTTTTTAAAAATTCGCGATAAGCTGACGTGATTTTTTCCGGGATGTGCATTTTTCACATTCAAAAACCAACCTGAATCATTGTGCCCCTGAAGGCAATTGTTGATGGAGATCCCATCATCGGCCCGGACCTTTCTGAAGTGGAATGGAAAAACCTTGCCGTACGGCACCGGAAAGGACTCCCGGTCACGATGGCCTGTTGCGGTGCGCCGGGACATCTGCGGGTATCAAAAAAAGGGACACAGCATTTCT
>JGI20214J51650_10001601_pt1 | contig 14377 bp, 14 predicted proteins | sample WetSurMetagenome_FD_51650 | JGI IMG/M metagenome (IMG submission 51650) | reverse complement strand
CTGATGAGGGGGAGAAATATTTCAAAGGTTGTCCCTTTATGGAGTTCACTCAATACCTTAATGAAGCCATTGTGCTGATTGACAATTCCATAGACCATTGATAGGCCGAGGCCAGTACCCTTTCCGACATCCTTCGTTGTAAAGAAAGGCTCGAAAATTCTTTCTTTTGTCGTTTCGTCCATTCCAATGCCGGTATCAATGACGGAAATGCGCACAAAGTGACCGGGCCTTCCGAAGTTATTTCTTCTCACGTATGCTGGATCCATATAGACTGGTTCTATTCCAATAGTCAGGATTCCCCCGTCTGGCATGGCATCCCGTGCGTTGATGGCAAGATTCATTAGCACCTGCTCTATCTGTACCACGTCTGCTAAAATCGTAAGNTCGCCTTCTCCCACCGAGGTCACCAGNTCAATATCCTCTCCAATTGTCCTTGAAAGAAGTCTTCGCACGTTGAGCAGTATCTCGTTCACGTTAGCCGGTTCGGGATTGAGTATCTGTTTTCTGCTGAAAGCGAGAAGGCTCTGCGTGAGGTGGGTTGCCTTATGGGCTGATGCGAGAATATGCTCTGCGTAGACTCGGAGCGGCTCATCCTCGCGCATCTTCATATGGAGAAGACTGCCATACCCGATGATTGCTGTCAGGATGTTATTAAAGTCGTGAGCCACACCTCCAGCGAGCTGGCCTACGGCTTCCATCTTCTGGGCGTGGAGGAGCTGCTCCTCAAGACTTCTTCTTTCAGTGACATCCCTCAGGTAAACGAGCGACATGGACTCTCCCGAGTATGTTGTTTTTGTAGCAGAGACCTCGACGGTGACCACATCGCCATTCTTTTTAAGACCTTTGAATTCATACCTCGAAGGCGCCCCGCCATTTTGCTGTCTTTTTCTATTGATATCAAACACTTTCTCCCTGTCATCTGGGTGAACAGTAATGATGACCGGCTGCCCGATAATTTCGTCGGCACTGTCATATCCGAAAATCTCGACAAATTTCCGGTTTACATAAAGATGCTTATCACCTTTTACAATGGCGACCCCATCATTAGAGTTTTCTATGGATGTTCGATACCGTTCCTCGGATTCTATAAGTCTCTCTTCAAAAAGCTTCCGTTCTGTTATGTCTCTTATGATAGTCATAACCTGGTCTTTTCCACAAATAGCCATTCTTGCTTCCCAGTGTTTTTTCTGGGCGCCAGTTACAGTCTCATATTCATAGTTCACGAGTTTTCCACTCGCCAGGGTTTCATTAATCTTCAGCTCCGTTAGCTTGGCAAGGTCAGGAAAAAGCACATCAGAGACCTTTTTGCCAAGGAATTGTTCTGGTGGGAGAAGGAGGTTGTTTGAATTGGGCGAATTAAAATCCAGGAAAGTACCATCAGCGCTGAGGCGAAACATGATATCAGGAATTGCAGCAAGAAGTGCATTTCTGGCTTCCTCTGACCGCCTGTGGACCATCACGTTAGCGAAGATCTCTCCTACAACTTTAAGCAAGGAGATTTCCTCTGTTGACCATACTTTCTGTTCCTGAACGCTGTCAAGGCCGAGAAAGCCGAGGAGTGAACCACCATGTATAATCGGCATGGTAATGAGCGATTTGATATCTTCAGCGTGGAACTCATTTTTTTCAGCACAGGCTTCTTGGGGTAATTTATCTACTTCAGGAATATGCACAAAATCAAGCTTCTGTATCTGGGTGAAGAACCATGGCATATCATCTATGGTGATTCCCTGGAGACGCTGAATTTGTGGAGATGTTCCCTGGGTGCACCACTCGTGAGTATTATCCATAGTTTGGCCGCCTTCGTGGAACTGAAAGAGATAGCTCCTATCAACTCTNACGAATTCGCCTATCATTTTCAGTGCATTGTTAATGCCAATATCAATTTCTNCTGTTGATAGATTAATGAAACTTGTGGAAACATCCAGGACGAGATGGAGAAGCCNGGTATAATANCGTAATTTGTTCTCCGTCGCCTTGCGTTCTGTAATATCCAGGGCTGTAAAGACCAATCCTGCTGAAGGATCGGAGGGGTTTACATAGGAAGAGCTGAGAAAGATGTCCATGATAAGACCATTCTTATTCAGCCAGTGGGTCTCTACAGATCCGATACCTTGTCTTTTTATCTGCCGATATTTTACATCTCCCACCGACGTGAATTCCTCGTCATNAGGATAGAGAATCCTTGCACTTTGCCCGAAGAGTTCATTTTGCGAAAATCCTGTGATGGAAGAGAGNTACTCATTNGTCCATCCCANGATACGATCGTGAACAACCCCTATTCCGACGGGAGCGGCCCGAAAAATGCTTTTCAGCATTTCCTCATTNTTTCTCAATTCTTCTTCTGCTAATTTGCGCTCTGTAATATTTTCGTGTGTACCATCGTAACGGATTATTCTTCCGTTTTCATCCTTCACAGCCCTTGCATTTGTTGAAACCCATATCTTTTCACCATCTTTTCTTAAAACCTGGTGCACAAAATTCTCGATCCTTCCATGTTTCCTGATAAGCTCCACAAAAGTCTTGCGTTCTTCGGGATTTGAATAATGCTGGGTTGAGATGTCATTTATCGTTGCAAGCATCTCATCAGGAGTGGTAAATCCGCACATCTTTACAAAGGCCGGGTTGACATTTATAAAACGACCCTCAGGTGTGCTCTGGAAGATACCCTCGGTTGCATTTTCAAAAATGCTCCGATATTTTTCCTCGCTTCTCCGGAGTGCTTCTTCTGCTTCAAAGGCCGCTTGGTTGGCTTGGCCCTTGTTCCCATCCTTCAGCTTTGCCCTGAGTTCTGTGAGTTCCTGTATAAGCTGATCTTTGGTTTTTGTCCTGTCATCCATGAAACGCTCCTCAGACAATCCTTAACTTACGGATTTCATTGTGCCGCAAGAACACCCTTCAATATTTTGTCGCCGGACACAAGTATACCTTTAGTTGCTCACGGAAATGCAATACGCTATACACAATAGTCCAAAATCTTCTTCAGAAAGCAACCATCTGTACAAAAATTCTTTTCAACGCTTTATGGGGACTTATTCAGTTCTCAAAGAGACCAATTGAAATTCTAGAACAGGCTATAGGCTATGGGCAATAGGTTATAAAGGGCATTCAAACCTTAAACGCCCCATCCTCGTAAATGATCAGTTTTTTTCCCGAGGTGAGATGGGCCGTCACTAGTTTTGGCTCAGTATTTACCAAATCCCAATGGAGGGCCGAGTCGTTGAAGCCCAGCTTCTCCTTGAGAGTTTTGGTCATATCTGCCGGATTGCCTGTGTAAGAATCGGTATATGACGATCCCAGGGCAATATGGGAGTTTCCATGGCTACCACCATAATTCTCATCAAAAAGGGTATCTGCCATAAACCGGTCAATCCTGGAGAAACGCTTGTCAGTTAATGAAAACTCTCCAATCCTGGACGCACCTTTGTCCATGGCAAGCTGTTTAGCAGTGAACTCCTGTCCCTCTTCTGCCTCGATTTTAACCACTACCCCCTTTTTAAAGGCAAGACGAACTCCTTTGACATAGTTGCCGCTCCGAAAAGAGGGGAGGTTTGCGTAGTAGGTCCCTTCTGTCCCCCGCCAGTCTGGAGAGAAAAAAATCTCAAAGCTCGGGATGTTATGGCCGGAAACACCTGACCACCTCCTTTTTTCTCCTGCAATGACAGTTAAATCAGTATTTTTCGACTGTATGTGAAGGGTTTTGATTTTGAGGCTGTTCAACCACTTCTTGATACCAAGCGCACCCTTGAGGATCGACCTCCACTCTTGAACAGGGTCTTTTTTGTCAAGATAGCATGCTTTCATGATCTGAGTTGTATAGTGCCTGATGGTTGTTTTTGCCTGTCGGGCAAGCTCCTGAGTAGGAAAGGTGCAAAGAGTCCAACCATAGAGGCCACCTTCCTCCCTCTTATCGAGGATGTCCTTGAGGGGTTTTCTTGAAACGAGAACCTTGCCGATTCTTTCTGCATTAATATCTTTAAGATGGGTAAGCGATTCCGGGGCACGGAGAAATATCCTTCCGTTCACGTTTCCGTAGAGTTCTTTTTCGCCCGGTGGTACAAAGACGAGCTGTTTATCGTCTGCCTTTTCATAGAAACCCTGTTCCATGCCAAAGGTGAGGCCCATGCGTTGAACCGGGTGCATTCCCATACCGACTATTTTTCTGAAGAGGACCTCGGCAAGTTGTATTGCAGGGCGTTCATACTGGATGAGGATGATATCCCCTTTTCTGAATTTAGTTTTTCTTGCAGTGCTCAGCCCCCAGAGCAAAACATCTGCATATTTTTCCAACTCAGTAGTTGTTAGTGTCATGTATCCCCCTTTATTGACTTTTGGCTAGAGGTAGTATACCCAACCATGACCTTGCTGACAAGAATTATAACTATTTTATTCCAGGAAAGGCATACAGTTGATCATAAGAAGAGTGTCTACACAGGATCCAGGAATTGCCCATAAGAACATTGTAAGGCCTCTGAATGCTTTCAATTCATTAAATTTTGAGAGTATCCATATGATGTTCGATATGCTACTTTTCCGCTATTATATTGACAAGCAGATAGAATTGATTATGTTATAGGAAAGTGCCTTATGAGTGCACAGAAAACGATTTTCACAAAGGGGGTTGTTATGCCGAACAAAAAAGCAAAGGTTAGCCGTCTCATGCCATGTTCCGTCAATCTATTGACCGTTGCCTCAAAGACAGAGCACGATGCTATGACCGCAACAGCCATGTTTATCTCTGAAGATCCTCCTCTCTTTGTTGTGAGCGTTCAAAAACACATCCTCACTCATCTTCTGATTGAAGAAACAGGCCAGTTTGTCCTGAATGTAGCCTCTACGGAACAGGTGAAACTGGCAAAAAAGCTTGGTCATGAGAAAGCGGCAGACAAATTCAAAGAATTTGGCATACAAACGGAGAAGGCGAGGTCTGTAGGTGCGCCCTTAATCAAGGGATCATTCGCCAGCATTGAGTGTAAGGTNATAACATCTTTCCCNGCTGGCAACTTCACGGTATACGTAGTGGAGGCTGTGGATTTTACCTTTAACGATGGTCTGTCGCCCATTGTGTGGGATCTGAATCGATATTATGCCCTTGGAAAGGAATTGAAGTAAGCCAAGGAATCTTTCATGGTTGATGACAATACTCTTCTAGTTTTGCGAAAAAGGTATCTCATTAAGGATAACAAGGGNAACCCTNNATGAGATACCTGATGAAATGTTTCAAGGGGTCGCCGGTTTTATTGCCAGGGCAGAAGACAGTTATAGATGGCAGGAAGCGAACTTGGCCAACTTGCTGCCTGCTTTGTTCTCCCCATCGAAGACTCCCTTGGCTATATTTTCGATAATGTAAAAATGATCGCAAAGATTCATCAGTCAGGAAGAGGAACTGGCTTTTCCTTCTCAAGGTTACGGTCAAAAAACGATATTGCTGCTTCAACCATGGGGGGTTGCAAGCGGTCCAGCGTCATTCATCAAGATTTTAATGTGGCAACTGAGCAGTTTCAAAGACCATCAATCTCCCTCAAGACACTACCGTCGATTTGGTACTCAACATTTACCTCGAAGCATACAGATTGGGTCTCAAGGGGGTCACTGTTTTTAGGGACAAGAACTGGGACTTCCGGGCGCTCTCCTGCAGCGTTCATTATTTCTGTTAACATATAGACCAGGGGCGTTAGATCAGAGTACTATGGGTGGGCCTCTTCCTGAACGTCTTGGAAAAACCTCTTGAGAAATGGTATCATCCTGTTCAATGAGCGAAGCCTTTCAGAAAGTCATTGGATTGAAGATAGATGTTGATACCTATAATGGTATGAAAAATGGCGTTCCCAGGATCCTTTCTTTGCTGAATAGATTTGGTATTAAGGCAAGTTTTTTTGTACCTATGGGGAAAGATCACACAGGCAGGACTGCTAAGCGAGTTTTTACAAGAAGAGGCTTCCTAAAGAAAGCAAGCAGGGTAGGGGTTCTAGAGACCTATGGCATTAGGACGCTCATGTATGGTCTTTTGCTTCCCGGACCGGAGATAGCCAGGAAAAACGAATTAACGATCAGACAAATCGTCACGGAAGGACACGAAGCAGGCATTCACGGGTATGACCATGTCAACTGGCATGATCACGTAAAGGAATGGGGCGAGGCGAAAACAACAGAGGTACTTGACAGGGCCTGTAGTGTATATGAGGATATTCTCGGGCGGAAAGCTCGGTCTTTTGCCGCTCCAGGTTGGATGATCAACGCTCACGCATTGCGGTTTTTTGAAAACAACGGATTTCTCTATTCCAGTGATACGAGGGGTAGTTCACCATTCTTGCCCGTCATGGGGAACGATCAATTCAACATACCCCAGATACCAACAACCCTTCCCACCCTTGATGAAGTTGTGGGTCTTGCAGGGCATGATCCTCTCTCTCTTGCAAGGTATTTTCTTGATTCACTCAGCGAAGGGTTGAATATTCTCACAGTGCACACTGAGCTTGAAGGTAAACACTGGACAGGTTTTCTTGAAGCTTTTATCATACAAACACTTGATCAAGGCTTCACATATGGAAGACTCATGGATATTGCACAGGCTTGCAGAGAGAGTGAAGCTATTCCCAGATTCAATATCTTTTACGGACATGTGGAGGGTAGAGCGGGCGAGGTATCGTGCCAAAGCCAAAAGGTGGCTGGCAGCTAGAGACTAAGGGCCGCACAATGGATTATATAATGACCATACCGGATGCTTTCGCTCTTCTTGTCATCACACTCTGGCCGATCATTCCGCTCTGGTGGATTCCGGTTCACGGAGCAAACAAATTAGTAAAAAAACTTGGTTTTGCCATGTACCCGATCTTTTTTGTCGTATGGTTTTTCATCGCTTACCTCATTTACAGCAATAGGGTGTTTCTTGTGGAATTTCGGATTGATTTTCCTATAATTATCAGGATAACGGGAATCCTGTTTGCTTTTGCCGGCACCTTCCTCCAGTTGTGGACTTTGAAAGTACTCACTTTCAGGGTTATTACGGGCGTTCCTGAACTCCGAAACGGTGTTGAAGTAAAACTCGTCACATCTGGTCCTTTTTCTCGTGTCCGGCACCCAACATACTTGTCTCACACACTTTTCTTCACAGGGATTTTTCTTTCCACAGGTATCATGGCAACTGGCTTCGTCGCCCTCACTGATTTTTGTGTTGCTATCCTGGTCATTATACCAATGGAAGAGAATGAGCTCCTGCGACGCTTTGGCGACGAATACAGACATTATATGATACGTATCCCGCGATTCATCCCACGAATTAAGAGGGCGAGTCACAAAAATTAACCACACAAAGGCAAGGAATAGCAGAAATTCTTTAATCTGGCTTGACAACTTCCGTATCTGTGCTATAACTTGCTTATATGTGTGTACAATAAACTAATAAGGAGGGTTTTTATGCCGGGAAGTGTTTACAAAATCATCGAAATAGTCGGAACGAGTACAAAATCTTGGGAGGATGCAGCAAAAGTTGCCCTGGAAACGGCGTCAAAATCACTTGAAGATCTTCGGGTTGCAGAGGTTGTGAAACAGGATGTAACTGTGGAAAACGGTAAGGTAATAAGCTACCGGGTAAGGCTCAATATTTCCTTCAAATATCACACAGAGAAAGGTTTGTAAAACAAGATCAAGAAAAAAAGAGGGGACCGAAGTCCCCTCTTTTTTTTAGTACATATCACCCATTCCGCCCATTCCGCCCATTCCGCCTGGTGGCATCATAGGCATTCCTGCGCCTTTATCTTTTGGTTTTTCAGCTATCATACAATCGGTTGTGAGCATCAATGCAGCAACAGATGAGGCATTCTGAAGGGCAGTCCTCGCAACCTTTGTCGGATCTATGATGCCGGCTTCAGTCATGTCGTCCACGAAAACCTCTTTTGCAGCGTCGAAGCCAGAATTGGCTTTTCCGTTCTTCACCTTTTCAACGATGATTGACCCATCATGTCCCGCGTTCATAGCAATCCAACGTATCGGGTCTTCCAATGCTTTCTTCACGATCTTAACGCCGAATTCTCTTCCCCCCTCCAACTTGAGCTCATCAAGTTTCGGTATGCATCTGAGAAAAGCTACTCCACCACCGGGTATAATGCCTTCTTCTACGGCAGCTTTTGTTGCGTTGAGGGCATCTTCCACTCGAGCCTTTTTCTCCTTCATCTCTGTTTCAGTAGCAGCTCCAACGTTGATGACAGCAACACCGCCAACAAGCTTTGCCAGCCTTTCCTGCAGTTTTTCTCTGTCGTAGTCGGATGTTGTCTCATCTATCTGGGCACGTATCTGTTTGACCCTGCCTTCGATATCTTTCTTGTCGCCTGCGCCATCCACGATGGTTGTGTTGTCTTTATCAATCACTATTCTCTTGGCTGAACCCAGGTCTTTGAGGGAGATGGTTTCGAGCTTGATACCGAGCTCTTCTGATATCATCTGCCCGCCTGTCAGGATGGCGATATCCTCGAGCATGGCTTTTCTTCTATCGCCAAACCCTGGAGCCTTCACAGCAGCTACCTTCAGAGTGCCTCTTAATTTGTTGACAACCAACGTTGCCAGGGCTTCGCCCTCCACATCCTCGGAGATGATTAAGAGGGGTTTTCCCATCTTTGCCACCTGTTCGAGGACAGGCAGAAGGTCTTTCATACTGCTTATCTTTTTCTCATTAATGAGGATTAATGGTTCATCCATCACTGCTTCCATTTTTTCAGGGTTTGTTACAAAATAGGGAGAGATATATCCCTTATCGAACTGCATACCCTCTACGATCTCAAGGGAAGTCTCCATGCTTTTTGCTTCTTCAACGGTGATAACGCCCTCTTTGCCGACCTTGCCCATAGCCTCAGCTATGATATTGCCGATCGTCTCGTCGTTATTGGCTGATATCGTGCCAACCTGGGCGATCTCTTTCTGGTCCTTGGTTGGCTTTGAAAGNTTCTTCAGNTCTTCGACGACCACTTCTACTGCCTTCTCAATACCCCTTTTCANTTCCATAGGGTTATGACCGGCAGCCACGAGCTTTGCCCCTTCACGGTAAATTGACTGGGCAAGAACTGTAGCGGTTGTTGTTCCGTCGCCTGCCACATCACTTGTCTTGGATGCCACTTCTTTCAACATCTGTGCACCCATGTTCTCAAACCTATCCTCTATCTCTATCTCTTTCGCAACAGTCACGCCATCTTTTGTAACCGTTGGTGAACCGAAAGACTTCTCCAAGATTACATTTCTTCCTTTNGGTCCGAGAGTCACTCTCACTGCATCAGCAAGGGTATTTACACCCCTTAACAGTGACTCCCTGACAGCCTGATCATACTTGATTTCTTTAGCCATCCTTTGGCCCTCCTTTCTTAGTCTTCTACGATACCGAGGACATCATCCTCTCTCATTATTAGATGTTCTTCGCCGTCGATCTTGATTTCCGTACCGGAGTACTTGCCGAACAGAATCTTGTCTCCGACCTTAACCGTCAAGGCAAACTTCTGGCCGTTATCGAGAACCTTTCCGTCACCTGCTGCAATCACTTTGCCTTCCTGAGGTTTTTCCTTGGCCGCATCGGGAATAATAATACCTCCCTTTGTTTTCTCTTCCTCTTCAAGTCTCTTGACGATGATCCTGTCTTGTAATGGTTTAATCTTCATCCTATCACGCTCCTTTCAAAAATATTATATTGGCAATTGGTTTAACNGATTGCTAATAATAGTATAATAATACTAATGACCTCTGTTGTCAACAGGCAGNTGTTAAATTTTTAGCAATAAATTTACCCCTTCTGTATACCATTTCGAAAATTCTTCGTTTTCTTTTTGGTTTCTACCTTTTTCCTGCTTGATCGTTGCGGTCAAGCGGCCCTTGTCGATGGTAGTGTTATATTCCCTCATTGCCTGGGCGGAAAGACGTTCTATCATGCCTGAGAGCACTTCTTCCTTATCTTTTTTGCACCCCCACAGATTCCACCACTTGTTGTAAACATCCTTGACGGTTTTTCCCTTTCTATCATAATACCCAGCGAGAGAAGGGAGCCACTCCTTGATTCTTTCCTGTGATTCAAATAAGATATCCTCAACAAAGGGGTACCGTTCCATAACGTCCATTTCAACCCTTATCTTCCTTTCAAAACCGTCCACGATACTTGTAGCCCCGTGTTTTTTTGTATATACCTTGTCTTTGAGGTCATTCCAGACTTCAATAACAGGGTAGATCTCCATACCCTCTTCGGAGTAATTGATGATTTCAATACTGTCTATGGTATGCTTTCTTGTTTTTGGTACACCAAACATAAGGAGGCCAAGGAGGTCTGAGACAACATGAAAGAGAAGGGATCTGTTTTTCGGTCTTTTTGCAGGATACATAAAACAAATGAATTCGTTCAGCTCAAGGGCCTCAACAAGGTGGTCTTTTTTCGATTCCATGTCCAGATATTTTATGGCATCAATGGCTAGGGTTATTGTGGACATGGACAACAGGTCTTCTTCATCCTTGATAAACTCCCAGACATCAAGGATATGTCTCCTTGGAAGCATTACAATCCTGCTCCTCGTAACTCCTCGATTAATGTTTTCTGCTTGTCAGTAAGTTTTTTTGGAAGCTCCACCTCGGTTTCTACGTATTGATCACCCCTGCTCCCCTTCGGGTCAGATACACCGAGCCCCCTTAATCTGACTTTCTTGGTCCCCGCGGGAATCTTGACAACCTTAGGGCCATCGATGGTAGAAACTTCCACTGTAGTACCAAGCAATGCATCGGTAAGCCCGATCTCCTTCGTCATATGAATATCATTGCCAACCCTCTTGAAGACCGGGTGCTCGCCTATCTTTACGGTAATATAAAGATCGCCGAACCGTCCTGTCCGCGGGTCCCTGTTACCCTTTCCCTGGAGTCTCAGCTTCTTGCCCGTGGAGATGCCCTGGGGGATCTTTACATTCACATCTTCCGTCCCATGATGGGTGGAAAAGGAGATTCGCTTTTCTGCGCCCCGTATGGCATCCATGAAAGGGATCTCCAATTCGTAATTGAGGTCCAGTTCCTTTGGCGCCTGCTGTTCTCTCGTTATGTAATCCCCGAAGTCAAAATTTTGAGAGCGTTGTCGTCCACCTCTCCCGGTTTGCCTTCCAAAAATCATGCTGAAGATATCGCCGCCGCCGAATCCAAGGTCCTTAAAAAGGTCACCAAAATTGGCTCCCTTGAATATATCCTCTTCAGAATACCGCTGCTGGAAACCACCCATGCCATACGTGTCATATTCCTGTCTCTTAGACTTATCACTCAGTACTGCGTAGGCCTCGCTGATCAGTTTGAACTTTTCTTCTGCTTCTTTATTCCCGGGGTTCTTGTCAGGGTGGTATTTTTTTGCGAGTCTCCTGTATGCTTTTTTTATATCGTCTTCTGACGCTCCCTTTGCAACACCAAGTATTTCATAATAGTCTTTTTTCGTTGCCATGTTCTTCACCACCTATAATAGCAATATATTGACCAACATTCTTGCAGACGGCGTGGGCTACAGTCGGACATTTAACTTTCATGATATGTATAACCGGTCTCTCCTCCCAGAACTCAGAAATGGTCTCGTAATTGCCCATCCCCTTAGCAATGACAATCCCGTCACTCTCCCATAATTCCTTGATCTTGCCCTGTATATCCTCTCGTTTCATGCCCACTTCATCGGTTCCCGTAGAGATGATGTTCGGAAAGACCTTTCGGAAGCCAAACCTTTCAACATCGGACATGGAAAGGTCATTCTGCACAGGATGCTCTTTAACGGCATAGAAGACGGTTTTTCCAAGATTCTCAAGATACTTTATGAGTCCCATATCAAAAAATAATTCTCCCACATTGTCAGCAAACACGAGAACAGAACTTCCTTTATTATAAATCTCATTTTTAATTTTATCTATATCCCCTGAGAAATCAAAATCCTGAATCGTATAGCCATCCTGACAGAAGAAATCCATTGAATTGCCAAGGGCGGAAAGACTGAGAAGGCCCCTCAAGGTCTTGGGAAAGGCTTCATGCATAGTGCTCATTGCCTTCTGTGCATCTTCCACTTCCTTTGTTTTTATGGGAAGGTAAGGATCGTAGGTGCCCGTTTTGTCGCGAATAAACCGCAAAAGCTTGTTTGCTATCTCGGGTGGTGTCCGCCCAGTGTTCCACAGATCGTCAATCATGGAATAGGCACGGGAGAGGACCTCTCCGTCGCCATAAGATAAGGAAACAGCTTTTTCAACAAGGCCCCTGAGGCAACCGTAACAATGATCTAATAATTTCATGGTGAATGATATAAGGATATAACGAAACTGCTTCCAATTCAACAACCGACACTTGTGCTTTGAGATTCGCCAATATTTTGATGGAAGATTACATTTAAAAGCTTTTGTCTGTATTGCAATAATTCCTTCCCATGATCGCAAGAGTTAAGCCCAAAATCTTGCGTGTCCAAGAGTGCTGTAATCTGGTATAATTTATACCGTGGAAATGGAAAAAAGAAGACTGGGCAGGACAGGGGTTGACGTGACCATCNTTGGTCTTGGCGGCGAGGGTNTGCTTCGGACNTTTGGCCGGGAAAAGGAAGCGTATGCGTTGATCAACCGGGCCATTGACCTGGGCCTTAACTACTTTGAATCTGCACGGGCCTATGCAGGAAGCGAATCATANTACGGCAAGGCNTTGAAGGAGAGAAGAAATGAGATATTTCTCACGAGCAAGTCTCACGCAAGAGATAAGGAAGGGGCTCTTACCCACCTCTNAGAAACCCTGAGCAACATGAAGACCGACCATCTTGACCTGTGGCANATACATGATGTTCGNACCGATGATGATATAGAGTCCATTTTTGNCCAGGGAGGNGCATTGGAGGCCTTTACTCAGGCAAGGCAGGAAGGCCAGGTAAGATTTATCGGTATTACAGGTCANCATGATCCTGTAGTTCTGGGCCGTTGTCTCGACCTCTTCGATTTTGACACAGTTCTTATGCCCGTCAACCCTGCAGANTCGCAATATAAAAACTTTTTAAGCAGTGTCTTGCCTCGGGCCACGGGAAAAGGAATGGGGGTTATCGGCATGAAGGTCTACATGAGGGGTCTTGCTGCCCGGATTCCCTGGTTTAGCTCGATGGAGCCTTTTTTTCGTTTTGCCCTAACGTATCCAATCACTACCGCAGTGATTGGCTGTGATAACCTTGACCAGCTTGAAGCAAATGTGAGGATAGCATCATCCTTTGTTCCTATGGATTCAGAAGAGAATAATAGTCTTGTCAACTCTGTAAGGCCCTTTGCGCGTCAGCTCATGTATTATAAACCGTAATAAAGCAGGGTTTGAGGGGTCGAGGGCCCGAGGGAAAGCCAGAGGGATGAAGGACGACCGTTCCGCAATAGCGGAACTAAGACGAGGGACGATGAGGCTTTTCCCGGCCTTTGCGTCCTAGCGATTTGCCCACCGAACTCGCCCGTCCTCCGCAAGAGTGATACTCCGAAGGGAGGAGCTTGAGGCAGGCGAGAGCGATCGTCCCTCGGATATACGGACAAAAAAGGGGCGACTCAAGCCCAGGAAATTGGGCTTGCAAGAAATGAAGAAGCGAGGTATGATAATATAACATTACCGTAGGTATACGACTATGTGTGGAGAGAGCTATTATGGATGAAATTAAGACTGTCGATGATCTTCTCAAGGCGAAAAAAGTGACCCACGAGGAGCGCGAACTCCTTCAGGACATCATCGAAACAGCCAGGACAAACGAACGAAAGATCCGGGAATATGCCGAACAGATGAGGTCAAATTTCAACAGGCTTTCGAAGGCGCTACAAAACATGGAAGAGAGAACACTTATCCTCAATAAGGCTTTACAGGGTTTGCTTGACGCAACTGACACACTCCACCTGAGATTAATGCCAAGTGAAAAGTTTTATCGCGAATAGCGACGCCCACCAATCCTGCTTTAACCAGCAATTTCAATTTCTTATCCATCGTTTAACGAATGTCAAAATTTCCGGAAGCATATGATAAAGGCAAATAACACTTCAAGTGGAGGATGTTATTGATGCTGATAATCAAGTGGTTAATAATGACTGCTTCTGTAATGATCGCTGCCTATGTGATACCGGGGATTACGGTGAACAGTTTCTTCTCTGCGTTGTGGGTTGCTGTTTCTTGGTATTGTCAATTTACTCTTGAAGCCTTTTCTTATCCTGATAACCCTTCCAATCAATGTTTTGACTTTAGGACTATTTACCTTTGTAATCAATGGATTTATCATTTTTTTGGCTTCATTGGTGATTAAAGGTTTCCAGGTCAGTGGATTCTGGGTTGCTGTACTTTTCGGAATAGTATTGTCAATTGTCAATTTACTCTTGAATCTCCTGATTGGCGCAAGATAGCTTGCCCT
>JGI20214J51650_10001599_pt1 | contig 14382 bp, 13 predicted proteins | sample WetSurMetagenome_FD_51650 | JGI IMG/M metagenome (IMG submission 51650) | reverse complement strand
GATCACGGAAGTCGTGCCCTTCAAAGCCTTCTACCGCGCAGAAGAATATCACCAGAAATACCTGATCAAGCATCCCCAGGGCTACACCTGCCACTACATGCGCCGGATGAATCTTGGGGAATAGATGAATCAGCTTCTCCTGCCCGATGGGACAACCTGCTTTTCGGGTAGCCTGCCCAATCCATCCGGCCATACCCAAAGCCCCATACCCAAAGCCGGACCACCAAGACAGGACAGATGACATTAAAGTAATGGGCAGGTCATACAACGTTAGTCTAAAATGCGCCTTTGTTTTTATTCAGGCCTTATTGTGAGTTATCGCGAAATGAAAAGATTCTTTGCATTCATCATGGTGGCAGTCGCCGCCACGATTTTGGCGGGCTGCCTCGGTACAGGCGGCTCATCTGCTCCTGCCCCCAACAATGTCGCTGTCGTAGCCAAAGATAGCAGAGTGGTGGTGACATGGGACTCGATCCCCGGTGTCACGTATTGGATATTTACGGCAGCCGGAGCCGGCGTAACTCCGACAAACTGCTCCTCAATGCCTGCTTGCGGTACGACGCTCTATGCGACTTCGCCCCAGGTAGTCTCGTCATTACCCGGAATCTACGGGACCTATGGGACCATTCCGTTGACTAACGGAGTGCAATACTCCTTTACCGTCAATGGAAGAATCAATGGCGGGCCCGGCGGCCCGGGTTCTCCATCGATAGAAGCCATACCCAGGCTGGCAGGCTCTACATGGAACACGGGGCCGAACGCGGGTACAACCGACCTGCGCGGCGTCGCTTATGGTGCAGGTTGGTTTGTGGCCACCGGTTTGGGTGGTTCTTCGTTTTCAAGTATCGACGGAAACCTATGGACTGCTTTGAGTAATACAAATGCAGCAGACAACTATGCGGTGGCTTTTAACGGCGCCGTCTTTTTGAGTGTGGGCGCAGGCGGAAATGTTAATGCGCTCTCGCCAGGCACATCGTCATGGGTGCCACAGTACAGTGGCACATTGAACACCCTCTATGCCATTGCAAATGGCAATGCACTTGTCGTCGCGGCGGGTGCCAGCGGCACCATCATAACCACGAGCAATAGCGGAACAAATTGGACGACTCAGTCCTCCCCCACGGGATCCTCCCTGTATGGATTGGCTTACGGCCTGGTCAGAGGTGTAACTCCGACCTATGTGGCAGTCGGTGCGACAGGTACATTGCTCTATAGTACGGACGGGGTCACTTGGTACAGGACCGCCTCTCCTTTGCCTACCATCGACCTCAAGGCCGTAACCTATGGCGGCCTTGATGCAAATGGGTACGGTGTATTCGTTGCCGTTGGAAATGGCGGAACGGTACTGACGAGTGAGGACGGAATTACCTGGACCCAGCAAACATCGACAAATATCCTGTCTGCCAGCAACTTGAATTCGGTCACTTATACCGCTTATCGCCGCTTCATGGCGGTAGGCGCCGATGGCAACATCTACTACAGCGAATACTATTCCAATCCCAGCACTCTTACCGGCAACGGAGGAACGGTTTGGGTACAAGTCTCGCCGCCAGTTACAACCCGTTCTATCAACGCAATCACAACCGGTGGCCTCTATGACTATTCCGCAGTGGGCACGGGCGGATTGAACTTGTACGCTGATTAGCCATAATCTTTTTTCATATCAAGTTTGTATCCGGTTTGTAACTGGTTTGTATCAAGCGCGCAGCCGATGGATGAGTACGTCGGCTCAGCTCAGGTGATAAAATTCCACAGCATCGCGGAAGCTGGAGACGATCAAGCTGAACGTCTGCATGCCGAGATATTCAAACAATGAAATGGAGAAACAGTGAAACAAATATCAATATTCTTGCCGCTCCTGATGATACTGACACTGCTGCAGGGCTGCTTTGGAGGCGGCGGCAGTGCGGCTGTCGGCACGGTGAACACAGTGCGCCTGGTAAATGGTACCAGCAGCACGTTAAGCCTTGTCACCGGTGGCACCCAGCTTGCGACATCAGTTGCACCCGGCACTGCCAGCGCCAATGCCACCATTACCTCGGGTACTTATCCCATCGCGCTGGTTGCCAGCGGAGTCCCGTCTGCAGAAACCAACTTCTCTTTTGCAGCAACGGTGCCCTACACACTGGTCGCTTACACATCCGATCAAAGCCTGCATCTGGTCCAGTTTACCGATAACGAACCCGCACCCTTGGCCGGCGACGGTCAGATACGCATTGCCGACCTGTCGGCAGATGCCGGGAATCTGGACGTTTACATGGCACCGGTGAGCGGCGCACCCAGCGATACTTACTCACCCACGGCTGCATCACCCGCGTTGCTGGCTGCCACGCTCCTGGCTCAAAACGTGTCGGGCACCACCCTCTACAACGAAGTGCTGGCCAATAATTATCACGTTTGGGTGACTGGTGCAGCTAACATTACAGACCTGAGGCTGGATATTCCTTCGGTCACCATCGCCAACCAGCAGATATTGACTCTGGTACTGACCAGTACGACAGGGGGTGGCTTGGTCAACGGATTGCTCGTGACACAACAAGGCGCAATCCAGGCACAGACAAATACCAATGCACGCATACGCATCGTGGCAAACACAACGAACCCGATTACCGCGGCAACCGCAGGCGCGGCAGCCGTCTCCCTGATCGGCAGCTCGACCTCGTTCAATTCCACAGTCGGTTCCTACGTCCTTGTTCCGGCCGGAAGCACGACAATAACGATAAATGCTAGTGCAGCTTCATGTGCTCCCGTCACCACCGCCGGTGAAGACCTGACGCTGCTCCTGACCGGGGCAAATGCATGCAATCCTCTTGTTGACGACAATACACGCCCGACCAGCGGCTACGCAAAATTACGCCTGGTGAATGGTGTCAATGGCGGCGCCTATTCCCTTGCTTACAACGGCGTGCAGGTAGCGCAGAATATAATGTTTGGAACCGCTTCTGTTCCAACGTTGAATAATCAGGGCATTGTAAACAGCGGCATCTCTGCCAGCCTGGTGGCAACGCCGGCTGTAAGTACACTAATATCGCCCGTCAATTTAAACTCACAAGGTGTGTACAGCCTGTTCTTGCTGGGCACTTCCGGTACGCCAATAAGTATTTTGAACCCAGATCACTGATGAATCGCCATGCACCCCCGACAATTCGGAACAGAATTGCGGGGTTGTACGGTGGCCGATATCAGAAAAGTTGCTGGCAGTTGAGTCCGAAAAAACATGAGCCCGACATTGCAGGAATGTCGGGCTTATGTTTTTTGTCATAAGGAATTTTCGCGGCGGGGAAAGCCGTTGCACGACAGGACAGCAGACAGGTTTGGGTTGTCTGGCCCAATGTCCAGCCGGATCAGTGTATCGTGTTTGTTATCCCCACAATTTACCGACCACTGCGACGCACACGGTAACCACGCCCAAGGTCAAATTCAAGCCGATCAGCTTGCGTATCTTGCCCAGGATCGCACCGGCTTCTTTCCAGCGTTCCTTGGCGACATGCAGTTTGAATTGCACGTAACAGGCGAAGAATACGTAGACATAGATACCCATCATCACCAGTCCCAGCAACAGCATGATGTGAATATAGCGCGGCACATGTGTCATGCCGCCATACAGGTAGATCATGTACAGGCCGGTGGCAAGTATCGCGCCGATTGAACCCCAGACCCAGTTGAAGAAACGGTGGAACACGTTGTCCCACAGGCGCAGGCGTTCCGGCGGCTGCAGCACATCCACGGCTGCCGGGCGCAACACGACATAGGCGAAGAACATACCGCCAACCCATATGAGAACGGCGAGCAGGTGTAAGAGTTTGAAGAAGGTCATGATAGTCACCTCAAGAGTTGTTTTGATGAGTGTACTGCAATGCTTCGCGCACCGGCCTGAAACTGCGGCGATGCACTTCCGAAACACCGTGTTCGCGCAATGCGGCAAGGTGTGCCGCAGTGGGATAGCCTTTGTGACCGTCAAAACCGTACTGCGGATATTGCTCATGCAGGCGCAGCATGAGTTCGTCGCGTGCGGTCTTGGCCAGGATGGACGCGGCGGAAATGGCGGCTATTTTGCTGTCGCCCTTGACGATGGCCTGGCTGGGAATGCCTGTCTGCGGGCAATACAGGCCATCCACCAGTACCTGATGCGGACGGGTATGCAGTGCGAGCACGGCGCGGCGCATGGCCAACAATGTGCCTTGCAGGATGTTGAGCTGATCGATCTCGCCAACTTCGGCATAGGCAACGGCCCACGCCAGCGCGCGTTCACGGATGATGGGAGCCAGCCGGTCGCGTTGCTTCTCGGAAAGTTTCTTGGAATCGGCCAGCCCTTCGATGGGACGCGCCTCGTCGAGGATAACTGCGGCCGCACTTACCGGACCGGCCAGTGGACCGCGCCCTGCTTCATCTACGCCGCAGATGAGCAGGATGCCGTTCATGTCAGATAAGGCAGGATGGCCGCAGCCGCTTTGTGCGCGGTATCCTGACGCAGGGTCTGGTGTATTGCACTGAAGGTCTGTTCCAGCTCCGCCACGGCCTGTTTGTTGTTGACCAGATTGAGCAGCGCTTGTGCAAGGTTCTCCGCGGTCGCATCGTCCTGCAGGATTTCCGGCACGACGAATTTCCCGGCAAGGACATTGGGCAGCCCGACATATGGCAGGTATTGCTTGCGCTTGGCGATCCAATAAGTCAGCGCGGGCATCTTATAGGTAATGACCATGGGGCACTTGAGCAATGCAGCCTCCAGCGTGGCCGTGCCGGAAGCGACCAGTGCGCCGTCGGCGGCGATCATGGCGTCGTGCGCATGCCCGAACAACAGGGTGATGGGCAGCTGCTGTGCTTCCTGTTTCCAAACTTCATTTTCAAAGATGGTGCGCGTCTCGCGGCTGGCCAGCGGAACAAGAAACTGCGCTTCGGGCAGTTGTTGCAAGATCAGCCTGGCCGTCTCGACATAGGTCTTGGCCAGGCGCCGCACTTCCCCCTGGCGACTCCCCGGCAGCAAGGCGAACACTCTGGCGTTCCTGGGCATGATGCGCATTTGTTCGCGCATCTCCATTTTTTTCGGGTTTTCCGGCAGGATGTCCGCCAGCGGATGCCCTACATAGGTCACCGGCACGCCAGCCTGCTTGTAGAGCGGCTCTTCGAACGGGAACAGGGCGAGAATGCGGGATACGGCCTGTTTGATCTTGTGGATGCGTTCTCCGCGCCATGCCCAGATGGAAGGGCTGACGTAATGCACGGTGGGTATGCCGTGCTGCTTCAAGGCCAGTTCCAGATCGAGATTGAAGTCGGGCGCATCGATACCGATGAAAAGATCGGGCCGCGCCTCAATGAAGCGTTCGCGCAAGTTGCGGCGGATGCCGGCGAGTTCGCGGTAATGCCGCAGCACTTCGACATAACCGTTCACGGCCAACTTTTCCAGCGGGAACAGGACATCCATGCCGACGCCTTGCATCTTGGGGCCGCCGATGCCGATGAAACGCACATTGGGCGCAGCTTGTCTGATGGCATCCATCAGCAGGCTGCCAAGCAAGTCCCCCGATGCCTCGCCTGCCACGATGGCAATGGTTTTTGCAGAATCAGTCATACCGGTTACCGCACGATGCCACGGCTGGCGTTGTTCAGGAATGTCAGCATATTATCGATGTCCGCATCGGCTTCGGGAACCTGGCCGCGCAACTCCGCGATTTCCTTTTTTGCAGTGTCGAAGCTGCTGCCGGCACGATACAAAGTACGGTACATCTGCTTGAGCATATCGACACGCGGCGCGGAAAAGCCTGCACGGCGCGGACCTTCCTGATGCGGGCCTTTGGCTTCTGCCGGATTCCCCACTGCCGTTACAAAAGGCGGAATGTCTTGCGACACGCGTGTCTGGAAACCGATCATTGCAAAATCGCCGATGCGCACGAACTGGTGTATCCCGCTGATGCCGCCGATCAGGGTGTGGTTGCCGACAGTCACATGCCCAGCGAATTGCACCGAATTGGCGATGACATTGTGGTCGGCGATATGGCAATCATGCGCCACGTGTACATAAGCCATGATCCAGTTATTGTTGCCGATAGAGGTGACACCGCCGTCCTGCACTGTGCCCAAATTGAAGGTGCAGCTCTCCCGTATCGTGTTGTTGTCGCCGATGACCAATCGCGTCGGCTCGCCTTTGTATTTCTTGTCCTGGGGTATCTCACCGATCGAGCTGAACTGAAAAATATGGTTGCCCTTGCCGATGCTGGTATGACCGTCAACGACCACATGCGGGCCGATGATCGTTCCTGCACCGATCTCGACGTGTTCGCCGACGATGGAATATGGGCCGACCGAAACATCGTCTGCCAGCCTCGCATTCGGATGAATGATCGCAGTTGGATGACGCAAGCCGTTCATTCCTTGGTCCGTAATGTGCAGATCAGATCGGCTTCTGCCGCAACTTGTCCGTCCACTTCAGCTTTGCCGCTGAATTTCCACATGCCGCGTCTGTTCATCGCAATGGACACCTTCAGGATCAACTGGTCGCCGGGGCCGACCGGGCGCTTGAAGCGTGCGTTGTCAATGCCGACGAAGTAATACACCGAATCGTCACTCGGCAAGGTTCCCATCGTTTTGAACGACAGGATGGCTGCAGCCTGTGCCATTGCTTCGATCACCAGCACGCCCGGCATCACCGGATGGTGCGGATAATGACCGGGAAAGAACGGCTCGTTCATGGAAACATTCTTCAGTGCCACGATACTTTCGTTCGGCACGACTTCGAGCACACGGTCTATCAACAGGAACGGATAGCGGTGCGGCAGGTGTTCCAATACTTCATGAATATCCATCGTCGTGCTCATATTTTCTCCCCCTTCAATGATTCCATTTCTTTTTCGAGCGCTTTGACGCGTTTGACCAGCTCGCCCAGATGCCGCAGATGTACGGCATTGTTGCGCCATTCGTCGTTCTTGCTGAACGGGAATATCCCGGCATAGCTGCCCGGTTCCGTAATCGATTTGCCGATCAGGGTAAACGATGCGATCTCGACATGGTCCGCGATCTGCAGATGCCCCAATATCCCCGCACTGCCGCCGATGCGGCAATACTTGCCGATGGTGGCACTGCCCGCGATACCGACACAGCCGGCGATGGCGGTATGTGCACCGATACGCACGTTGTGCGCGACCTGTATCTGGTTATCCAGTTTCACATCTTCTTCGATCACGGTATCGTCCAGCGCACCGCGATCGATGGTGGTGTTCGCGCCGATCTCGACATGGTCGCCGATGATCGCGCGGCCGATCTGCGGGATCTTCAGCCATTTCCCCTCTTCCCAGGCCATACCGAAACCGTCGGCTCCGATCACCACTCCGGAATGTGCAATGACATGATTGCCGATGACGCATGTGTGATAAACCGTCACGCGTGGATAAAGCAAAGTGTTCTCGCCCAGTAACGCGCCCGCACCGATACTGCATCCCTCCATCACCGTTGTACCCGCGCCGATGACCGCACCATCGCCTATCGTCACCAGCGGGCCTATATGGGCTTGTGGTGATATCGATGTATTTTTGCCAATGACGGCAGAAGGATGGATGCCGGGAACGCACTCCGGCAAGGGGTTCAGGAAAGCGGAAAGTTTGGCAAAATACGAATAGGGATTGTCGCAAACGATGCGCGGCAACGCTGTTGCATCGGCGTCGATTGGGGACAGAATGACTGCCGAGGCCTTGCTGTGATCGAGCTGATTCCGATATTTGGCATTGGCCAGAAAGGCGATCTGTCCAGCGGTCGCGTGCTCCAGAGTGCCTATCTGCTGTACTTGCGTGCCAGCATCTCCAATCACTTGCCCGCCGAAACGTGCCGCTATGTCTGCCAGTCGGTAGGCTTTACGTTCCATCGAATACAACTCTTCAGTTCATTTATCGGACTTGTCGGGAGCCTCTTTGGAGAGGTACTTCAAAACCTTGTCGGTGATGTCCACTTTCGGATTACGATAGACCGCTTCCTGCAAAATAACATCGTACTGTTCGCTCTCGGCGATCGCACGGATCGCTTTGTCGGCCTGCGCCAGAACAGTCGCCAACTCCTCGTTCTTGCGCAAATTCAGGTCTTCGCGAAACTCACGTTGCAAGGTTTGTAATGTCAGGTTCATATTCGCCAATTCGCGTTCTTTAACGCGCCGCACCGGCTCCGACATGGCAGTACCGTCCTTTTCCAGGGATGCCTGGAGGTCCTTGCTCTGTTGGATCAGCTTTTTAATTTCCTGGTCTCGCGCGGAAAATTCCCGCTCGATCTTCTTTTCGGCACGTACCGCTTGATCCGATTCGCGCAGGATACGCTCGGTATCCACCACGCCGATGCGAAAATCGGCGGCGCAGGCTTGTGTGATGGTTGCCAATAACATCAGACCCACACAAAGTAACGTCTTCATCTCAAGCTCCTGGTAGAGGTCAGAACATCGAACCCATCGTAAACTGGATGTGTTGTATGTTGTCTTGCGGTTGCTGGTTCAAAGGCTTGCCCCAGCTCAGTTTGAGCGGTCCCGCCGGAGAAAGCCAAGTCATCGCCAGACCCGTAGAATAGCGCATTCCTGTGGAACCCGGAAGCTGCCCGCCGGTGCCGATAATCTCGCCGCCATCCAGGAACACACTCAATCGTACCGATTTTTCCTTTTCCATTCCGGGCATGGGGAACAATAGCTCGATATTGCCAACGGCTTTCTTGCTGCCGCCCAATGGCAAGTTATTGGCATCTCTGGGTCCCAGGGACATGGGGTCGTATCCACGCACCGAGCCGACACCGCCAGCATAAAAGTACTTGAAGAACGGTAGCGGAGCGCCACCGTATCCGGCACCCACACCGAAATCCCCATTCAGCATCAAAGTGTAATCGCGATTGAGCGGGTAAAACACCTGGTGCTGGTAGGTCAATTTGTAGTAATGCTGGTCGGACACCGGCACACTGACTTCAAGGGATGCTCGCTGCATCGTGCCTTCAGTGGTGGTTATTGCACTGTCACGCGAGTCGCGCGACCAGCCTATGGTACCCAGCAGGTTGTCGACGGTTTCACCGAACAAGTTGATGTAGTCTATATATCGCTGCGGACTGAGCGGAGTCAACCCGATCGTGGTTTGTTCCACTGAAGTGCCTACATGGAACATCTCGTCATCCGTGATCGGCAATCCAAATCGCACCCCGGCACCATAAGTATCTGAAGTGTAGGGGCTGATCGCAATCATCAATGCATCGGTTCTGCGCTTGTAAACGTCAAAGCCACGGCTGATCCCGTCATCCGTATAGTAAGGATTGGTATAGGAAACCGAATAGACCTGATTGAATTTACTGGTGTTCATTTGCGTGGACAGGGTACTTCCAGTGCCGAACACGTTAGTCTGTGTAACACCGGCCATCAGTGTCACCTTTTCCAGGCTGCTGTATCCGGCACCGATCTGGAAACTGCCTGTCGACATTTCTGTCACCTTGAGGTTGACATCCATCTGGTCGCTTGTCCCCTGGACCTGGGACGTATCGACGTTGACTTCAGAGAAGAAACCCGTTCTGTCGAGTCTCTTTTTTGAGTTTTTGACCTTGGAAGTGGCAAACCAGCTACTTTCCATCTGACGGAACTCGCGACGAATGACTTCATCCCGTGTCTTGTCGTTGCCGGTGATGTTGATACGGCGGATATAGGCTCGCTGCAACGGATCGACCACAAAGGTGAATGCTACCTGGTGTTTATCCTTGTCCACTTCCGGCGCTGCATTCACATTGGCAAACGCGTAGCCCTCCTCCCCAAGACGCTCGCTGATCTTGCGTGTGGAATCGGTGATCGCATCCCTCGACAGCACATCGCCGGGCTGGATGTTGATCATTTTGCGCATTTCTTCGTGCGTGAGCACAGCCTCGGTGCCGACCACCTTGATGCCTGAAATGGTGTATTTCTCCCCCTCCGAAATATTCAGCGTGATGAAAATATCCTTCTTGTCCGGCGAGATCGATACTTGAGTCGATTCGATATTGAAATCCATATAGCCGGAGTTCATGTAGTAGGTACGAAGGCTCTCCATGTCGGCAGACAATTTCTGCTTGGAATATTGATCGTTTTTGCTGAACCAGGTGAACCAACCCGGCGTGGTAAGTTGGATTACGCCGAGCAGTTCCTTTTCCGAGTAGACATGGTTGCCCACGATATTGATTTCCCGTATCTTGGAAACCGAACCTTCATTCACATCGAAACTGACCGCCACTCGGTTGCGTTCCAGCTCCTTGACCGTAGCCTTTACATCCACGGAATATTTCCCCCGAGCCACATATTGCCGTTTCAGCTCCTGCACGGATTTGTCCAGCACCGATTTATCCAGGATGCGACCTTCCGCCAATCCCAGAATTTTCAGATTGTCGCTCAATTGAGACTTCGGAAATTCCTTTACGCCGTTGATTTCGACGCTGGCGACTGTCGGACGCTCTTTAACGACCACGACCAGTACGTTTTGGTCCACTTTCAATGCCACATCTTTGAAAAAACCCGTAGCGAACAATGCGTGCAGCGAGGCAGTCGCACGATCATCATTCAGCGTATCGCCGACTTTCACGGGCAAATAGCTGAACACTGTACCCGGTTCTGTACGCTGGATACCTTCAACACGAATATCCTTGATGATGAACGGATCAAACGACCATGCAGATGTGGCATGCAAAAGCGGGAGCAAACCCACCCATTTTTTTAATTTCATTATTGTGTTCAACCCAAAATCAGGCGACTGATGTCGTTATACAACGCAAAAGCCATCATGGTAACCAACAGTGCGATGCCCACTTTCTGCCCCGCTTCCCACAGGCCTTCCGAGACCGGACTGCCCTTGATCAATTCGACCGAATAATACAGCAAATGCCCGCCATCCAATAAAGGGATAGGCATCAGGTTCAACACCCCCAGACTGATACTGATCAGCGCAAGAAAACCGATATACGCCCCCAACCCCATCTGCGCCGATTGCCCGGCATAATCCGCAATGGTAATCGGGCCCGAGAGATTCTTCAGCGATACTTCGCCCTGTATCATCTTGCCCATCATCTTCAGGCTCACGACTGCCGTATCCCAGGTCTTGCGCAGTGCCTCCGACATAGCTGCCAACGGTGGGTAGCGCACTTCGTTCAACATCGCCTCAAATGCGGCCTTGTCGATATAGGCTGCAGCACCGATACGGCCTATAGCCTTCCCATTTTCGTTCAGGACTTCGGGAATCAAACCGATTTTCAAGACTGTACCTGCACGCTCTACCTCGATATCCAGCTTTGTGCCGGGGTGGCTGCGCACCATGCCCACCCAGTCTTCCCAAATCAATATCTCCTTGCCGTTTGCCCGAAGGATACGGTCGTTTACTTGCAGTCCTGCACGTTGTGCAACACCTCCGTCGACCAGCTTGCCGATGACCGGATAGATGGGAGGTTGATAGGGTTGCAACCCGAGCTTCTGCATGAAATCTCCGTCCAGATCAGCCGCGGTCAGGCTGCTCATGTCCAGCATTCCATACGACTTCTCACCCTGGGCATTCTGCAACTCAAATTTTGCCGTTTTATGTTGCAGCACCATATCCAGCAATATCCAGCGTATCTCTTGCCAGCTCGGGGTCGGTTGTCCATCGATGCTGACGATTATCTGTTTGCTTTGCAGCCCTGCTGCCGCTGCCGGCGTATTCGGCACGATTTCGCCAAGCACCGGCTTGATGCCCGGCACGCCGTGGATGAACAGGCCGAAATACAAGGCAACGGCCAATAGCAGGTTCGCTATCGGCCCGGCCACGACGATAGCCATGCGCTGCAGCACCGGCTTGCGGTTGAACGCGCGTGGCAGTTCGTGTTCAGGCACATCGCCCTCGCGCTCGTCCAGCATCTTGACGTAACCTCCCAACGGGATCGTGGAGATCACCCATTCAGTTTCACCGTTGCCAAAGCGCTTTGTATAGAGGGATTTGCCGAAACCGATGGAGAATTTCAGCACCTTCACATCGCACAGGCGTGCAACAGCGTAATGCCCCAATTCATGGAACACCACCAGTATGGCAATTGCAACAACGAATGCAATCAGGGTTGTCATCGTGCCATCCATTCCTGTGCGGCGGCACGCGCCGAAGCGTCCGCATCCAGCAAGTCTTGCAACACCTCAACTTCGGCACTGGCAATTTTACCCAGTACTGCTTCTATCAGACGCGCGATATCGAGGAATGAAATGCGCCGATCGAGAAAAGCGGCAACCGCTTCTTCGTTTGCCGCATTCAACAGAGCAGGCGCCGTGCCGCCTGCACGCAATGCCTGGTACGCCAACGCCAGACATGGGAAGCGGGCAAAATCGGGAGCTGTGAAATCCAGCCTGGCCACCTGGAACAGGTCTAGCGGTGCAACACCCGCCTCGATCCGCTCCGGATAGGCCAATGCGAACGCGATCGGTGTGCGCATGTCGGGATTGCCCAGCTGAGCCAGCACCGAGCCGTCCACGTATTGCACCATTGAATGGATCACGCTCTGCGGTTGCACCACCACCTGGATGTCGTCCGCTCCCGCGTTGAATAGCCAGTGGGCCTCGATCACCTCCAGCCCTTTGTTCATCATGCTGGCCGAGTCAACGGATATCTTGCGCCCCATGCTCCAGTTCGGATGTGCACATGCCTGTTCCGGCGTGACATGTGGCAAGTCCGATAACGGCGTATTGCGAAAAGGTCCGCCGGACGCGGTAAGCAGTATCTTGCTCACTCCGCTCCGCTTCATGTCTCCTGCATATCCACGCGGCAACGCCTGGAAGATGGCATTGTGTTCGCTGTCGATGGGCAATAACACGGAACCGCTGCGATGCACGGCTTCCATGAACAGATGCCCCGCAAGCACCAGGGTCTCTTTGTTGGCCAGCAAAATCTTTTTGCCTGCATGCGCCGCTGCCAGGGTGGATTGCATGCCCGCCGCACCGACGATGGCGGCCATCACCGCATCCACTTCCGGCAAGGTCGAGACACGCTCAAGCGCCGCAACTCCGCACAGCACTTCAGTATCCAGTCCGGCGGCGGCGATACGTTTACCCAGCCGCTCACTTGCAGCTTCATCCAGCAACACGGCATAGCGCGGCTGGAACCGTCGGCACTGATCGAACAGGAGCTCGTCTTGTTGCTGCGCGGTAAGCGCGATGACCTGGTATTTGTCTGGATGACGCGAGACAACGTCCAGCGTGCTCTTGCCGATGCTGCCGGTTGAACCGAGTACGGTAAGTCGGGTGAGCTTGGTCATTCCAGCCTTTGCAGAATGAGCGCGATACCCGCGAATGGCAAGGTGGATGTGAGCGCATCGATGCGATCCAGCAGGCCGCCATGCCCGGGCAGCAACGCGCCGCTGTCCTTGACGCCGGCCTGGCGTTTGACGGCGGACTCGAACAGGTCGCCGATCACGGCCAGCGCCACCCACCACCACCCGGCGACGACGATGCCCGGGAACAGAGCATAATGCTTGTACAGTCCGCTCGCCCACGCAACGATGATCACATAGAATGTCACACCGACCATGGCCCCGAGGACGCCCTCCCATGTCTTGCCAGGGCTGATCGAAGGGGCCAGCTTGTTCTTTCCGAAACGCTTGCCGGTGAAATAAGCCGAGATATCAGCCATCATCACCACCGTCATCGCGAACAACAATACCCATGGGCTTAAAGCACGCAGGTCGAGCATGGCCAAACCGGTCGGCAACAGTACGACCCAGCCGACCAATCCCATCAACCACGGATTCCGCGGGCGCCACCCCAGCATCAGCCAGGCGGGAACGACCAGCACCCACAGCAACACGGCCATGGCATACCACGCCAGGTGCAACAGATTCTGCCGTTCCGGTGAAACACTGTTGTCAAACCACAACATGCCTGCCATGAGCGCCAGGGTCAGTGCCCAATAAGTGGTGGCAGCGCGCCCGTTCAACCCGGACAACCTTGCCCATTCCACCGCCCCCTGCCACATCACGACCATTATCAATGCCTGCCAGCCCGCAGTCGGCAGGCCGAACAATGCCGCAAGAAACAATGCGAACAGGATGATCGCAGTGATGACGCGCTGCTTAAGCATTAGTCTTGCCCTCGCTCAATTGTTCACTGGTGCGCCCGAAACGACGCTCGCGTTTTTGATAGGAAAGGATAGCTGTTTCCAGCGCGGTGCGGTCGAACGCCGGCCACAGGGTGTCGGTGAAATACAGCTCGGTATAAGCCAATTGCCACAGCAGGAAGTTGCTGATGCGTTGCTCGCCGCCGGTGCGGATGAACAAGTCCGGCTCCGGTGCGTAGTGCATGGAAAGATAGGGCAATAGTTCTTCTTCTCCAAATGCAGTGGCGCGTTCGGGATGCGCCTGACTCAAGGCATGCATCGCCTGCATGATGTCCCAGCGCCCGCCGTAATTGGC
>JGI20214J51650_10001598_pt1 | contig 14385 bp, 12 predicted proteins | sample WetSurMetagenome_FD_51650 | JGI IMG/M metagenome (IMG submission 51650) | reverse complement strand
TCGCCCATTGGGATGTCGACATATTTCTTGCATAGAAGTGCATCTTCGAGTATCTCAAGTGATACTCCTGAGGCTTCCCCGTAAGTCTTCAAACCTTGCTTATGTAGGTAATCGGTTATGGTTTTATAGTGATTTTCGGCAAACATATCAGCAAGGGTTCTCCTGAAGTCCCAGAGGAACCTGTCACTATTTTCAGAGGATACTACAATCCTGCCTGCAAGACAGGGCATCCACATGGTCAGATCATATCCTCTTCTTTGCCTGAACTCCTCACTCATTCTGTCGGTCCAGTTCTGCATTCCGGCTTCCCATGAATCCAATATTACACCCGACAGGCTTTTGCCATAAAGGTCACCCAGGGCTTTTGAAAGCGGGTCCGTGTAATTTCTGATATAGTCTTCGGTATACTCCCTGCTTAGCTTGTCGACTTCATATCCTGCTCCTGTAGGCACAGGTGGCTTATTCCTTGACCCGGTCAGGGAATACCCGAAGCGTAAGATAGTCCAGTTTCCTGCCGGAGCCTTCCAGCTTAGTGTTCCGTCAGGCTGAAGATATGAAGTCAGGTCGATGATTTTTGATTGATCTATAACTGATGACTGTGGAACAGGAGCTGATTCAACCGCATCATAATTGAAGAGGTGAAAGAAACCTGCCTTGTCTTCCCATCTGTTTATCCTGGCTCCGCCATGAAGCCTCAGTTCAGTAAATAAATAAACGGTGTCGGGCTTGGTGGTTGTTTCCGCCATTACGTCGGCCGGCTTCATGGGAGCGCCGGTAAATTCGAACCTGAAAATAATTCCTGTGGCTTCAGGGAAGGAGAGCGTTTCTACCTTGCCGGCCCTGTAAAGTTGTGCACCCGGGAAAAGAAGTATCGTCTTAAATTCCCTGCCATCATTGCTGACCAGCAGTCTTCCGACAGGAATGCCATTTCTGCTTGCAAGGGTGGCAGATCTTGCAGTAAAGGGCTTGTCAAATCTGTATTCTATCCATACAAGTTTTTTATTGGTTCCTGCCTGAATCTTCTGCGCAGTATTAAGGTCGTCGTCGAGAAGTGCATCACCTTTGACGACTCCTGTGCCCGAGGTCAAAACAGGCTTTATGTCCTGCATTTCAGCATCTTCGGCTGATGCCGGGAAGGCAATGACAGCGAAGTCTTTTGAAAACCCGGGTTCATTTGGTCCGGGCTGCCCGCCTCTTGACATATTCCTGATAGGTCCTTCCACCTTTGGAAGGGGAGGTAGTGTCAAAGGTGATTTTAGCGGACCGGTTACCGTCAGTTCGCTCCAAACGAGTTTTTTCATTGCCTGCTCAGGCTTTACCCACGGGCCTCCGGTGAGACTCCATCCGGGAGAGCTGAAGATAGACATTTCGAGGCCAAGCCTCCTGGCTTCTGCAGCAGCATGGCGAACGGCATCAAGCCATTCGGGTGTTCCGAAAAGAAGTTTTTTCTCAACCGTCTGTCCGCTTCCTGAGGCAACGTCATCAAGCTGGAAACCTCCGATCCCTGATCTATGCATCCATTCGAGGTCCTTTGTGATCCCTTCCTTTGTGATATTGCTGTTTGTCCAGTGCCACCAAGTTCCAGGCTTTGCACTCTGCGGTGGATTAGCGAATCCTGATTCGAGATTCTGGCTTTTAAGTGTAAGAAAAGGGAGAGATAAGATGATAATAACAACGGAAAATGATCTGAAAGACGGTGATTTTAACATGGCAGTTATTGTTTAAAAATTGGAGATTTTAAAGGTATACCAAAAGATTGAAAAAAAAAGAGGCTGTAATCATCTTACAGCCTCTTCTATTAACTAAAAAAGATCATTCAATTTTCTTTACCTTCACTGCAACAGGGCCTTTTTCTTTTTGTTCTACATCAAATTCAACTGATTGTCCGGTCTGAAGATCGGCATGCGAATCATCCAATCCGGAACGGTGAACAAAAATATCCTTGTTATCTTCAGTCTGAAGGAATCCGTAACCTTTAACCCTGTCATACCATTTAACTGTTCCTTTCATAGATGCAGGTTTTAAATGTTCCTATCTGTGGTCTCTTCTGTCTCCGCCGCCTCTGCGGTCGTCACCCCTGAAATTGCTTCTTCTTTCAGTTCTTTCAATCGATTCGTTAACAATGATCTTTCTGCCCTGCTGATCAGAGCCATTGAGTTCTTCGATAGCTTTTTTGGCTTCAGCCTCATTAGGCATTTCAACAAAACCAAAACCTTTGCTTTTACCAGAGTACTTGTCGAAAATAATCTTTGCAGATGATACTTCTCCAAACTCCTCAAAAAGTTCCCTTAATTGTGCTTCATTCATTTTAAACTGAAGACTTCCTACATAAATGTTCATAGTTCAATAATTAGTGTGTATTAATACAATCCAAAGGTCGTTTTTTTTTTCCGAAACAAAAAATTTAGTTAAAAATATATTAATCGCGAACAGGCTCTATGCCACTTTGTTCTTGATTATTTAACAATCTTGTACCCTGATTTGTTCAACAATCACGCTCTTTGAATAACTGTTCTTAATTCAATTTTGAGCCCCGACAGGTAAAAGAGTTTTTATTTGTAAGTTTGCTATTACTTTATGAAATTATTACTCAGTTACTTTATTTTTTATGAGTCTCGCTACACCAAATGGTGAATTTTCGGGCATCCTGGCTATAGTTACAATTGCTTTGGCAGTGCCCCTTCATTATTATATCAACAGGAAAAAATTACTCTTTCCATTGGGAAGGCGGCTTGCTGGTTTACCTGTTTCAGAACAGGTGATCGGGTTTTCAATAGAGAAACTGACAGGATTCATCCTCTTTGGCATTATCCCGTTTATTATTTTCTTAATATTTCTTAAAACAGGGCCAGGGGAGTCAGGATTAACTGCCGGAAAAACATTAAAATACTGGTATCTGCTGATTATTATGCCCCTTTTTGCCGCAATTATGTCATACTTCTCTTCCAGGAACAGCAAAAACTGGAGCATATCGCCGCAGATGAGGATTAAGGAGTGGCATCTTAAACATATCCTGATGTCTTTTTCCGGCTGGTTCATATACCTTCTCGGTTATGAATTCATGATCAGAGGCCTTTTATGGTTCCTGTGTCTGGCAGCTTTCGGATTCTGGCCGGCACTGGTAATAAATGTCGTCATTTATTCAGTTATTCACATTCCAAAAGGCATGATCCTAACTCTCGGAACTATTCCTGTCGGGGTTCTATTCTGCCTGCTGACCTGGCTCACCGGGTCTTTCATCCTGGCCCTTGTTACACATCTTACTATTTCTGTGACGAATGATTTTTTTTCGGTTCTGAATAATCCCGATTTTAAACTGAAGCTCAGGAAATGAAGATCTTTATAACAGGGGGAACAGGGTTTATAGGCAACAGACTGACCGAGAAGCTTGCTTCGCTGGACAATGAGATACTCCTGCTTGTAAGGAACCCCGATAAAAAGGGATGGTTTGATGCACCAAATGTTTCAGTAATAAAAGGTGATCTTTTTTCAAAAAGCATCCTTTCTGAAGGGATGAAAAACTGTGATGTGGTTTATCACCTTGCCGCCCTCACGTCGCCATGGTCGAAGGATCCATCGCTCTCATTCAGAACCAACGCAGAGGGAACCGCCAATGTTCTGGAGGCAGCCCTTGAATGCGGAGTCAGAAAGGTTATTGTGACTTCAACCGGCGGCACCCTGAGCTTTTCCACAGACGGGAAACCGGTTGACGAATCTTCAGCTTTAAGAGAGAGGTACAACACTGAATATGAATCGACAAAGGCAGAAGCCGAAAAAAGGGTAAAGGGATTTACCCAACGTGGCCTCAATATCTCCATTGTTAATCCGACAAGAGTTTACGGCCCGGGAAAATTATCAGTAAGCAACTCAATGACCAGAATAATCGATTGGTATTCCCGTGGCTTATGGAGGTTTATGCCCGGAAACGGTTCTGCAATCGGGAATTATGTTTTTATCGATGATGTTGTTTCAGGCATGATTCTGGCAGCTGAGAAAGGGAGGCCCGGTGAACGCTATATTCTTGGAGGAGAGAATATCTCATTTCGCAGGCTGTTCAGACTGACAGGGGAGGCTGCGGGCAAAACCAGGTTAATTATTTATATTGCTGCACCAGTATTGAAAGGAGTAATTTCAATACTGGCCTTCTTTTCAAAATTGTTTGGCAAGACTCCCTTTATTACAAACGACTGGCTCGACAAGTATATGAAAAACTGGATTGTGTCGGGCGGAAAAGCTGAAAGGGATCTGGGATATAAAATTACTTCATTCAGTGATGGGGTTAAACTTACCCTCGACTGGCTTCAAAAACAAAGAGTGAATGGAAAATAACTATGCATTGATCACAGGTGCCGGTAAGGGAATTGGCAGAGCTATTGCAGCTGAACTGGCAAAAAGGAAATTCAAGCTGGTTCTGCATTCATTGGAGGGAGAAGGGCTTTCTGAATTCGGAAAGGAACTTGAAAAGAAATATGGAATTGTGACTGAAATCTTTGAAGCGGACCTTACTGAATACGATGCACCCAGGCGACTTCATGAATTTGTAATCGAAAAAGGTATCGGCATCAGTGTTCTTGTAAATAATGCAGGGATAGGATTTGAAGGTCCGGTTGAGAGTTATTCAGAGACCAACGTTGATAAAATGATTCTCGTCAATACTCGGGCTCTGACACTCATTACTTCGTTTTTTACTCCTGACCTTAAGAAAGCCGGTGAGGCCTACCTGCTAAATGTTTCCAGTTTTGGAGCCTATACCCCGGCTGCTTATAAAAGTATTTACCTGGCAACAAAATCATATATCTTTTACTTCACACGGGCACTCGAATCTGAGTTCAGGGGAACAGGGATCAGAACCTGCATTCTCCTTCCTTCCGCAGTTTATACCAATGAAAGGACAAACAGCAGGATTGAAAGGGGAGGGTGGTTCGCAAGAAAATCGGCGCTGACTGCTGAGCAAACAGCTTCAGAAGCGGTAAAGGCACTATTCAGAGGAAAAAGGGTGTGGGTCCCCGGCAGACTTACAAGGCTGTTGTTTTCGATGTCGGTATTTCTTCCCGAAGGAATCGTGATGATGACAACACGAAACGTATTCAGGAACTATAAGCCAAATTTCTGAAGGATTATTTTTTCTTGCAGGTCATCTCCATAATGTCGAGCCTCAATACCACTGTCCTCTCAAGCACCCCCGGATTATAAGTGAATTCTTCCTTTCCTGAATAGTGCGACATTAGCGAGTTCAGGCCCTCAATTTTCTCATTGATATCGTTAAGCTCCCTGATCAGTCCGAAGCCCACTATGCTTTTAAAATTCATTCCCCAGTCACAGCCACTTTCTCCCTTGTAAAGCACATGGTCAGTATCCATTTCAAAGCAGACATGGTTGTTCTTCCTGATCACGTCGAGCTTCCTTCCTTCCCTTGCACAATGGAAATAGATTCTTCTAGCCGGACCACCCATGTATCCGAAGTTCATTGTGACGATATATGGCGTAGTGCCATCAGACATTGCAACTCTGCATACATCACATTTTCTGATAATTTCCTCAATTTCCAGAATTCCGGTTATCTCCCTGTCTGTACGTCTCATTATCTCACTCTTTTAGTGAATCTTAATCATGCTTCCAGTCATTTTGTTTAATGAGGTCCGGAAACTATTGATTAAAAGTAAAGAATTTTATTAACTTTGCACGCATTCTTTATGTGAAGAAAAACTATCAAAACCAACAGATATGGGAAAAGGTGATAAAAAATCAAGAAGAGGTAAAATTATACTTGGAACCTATGGCGTCAGACGCCACAGAAAAAAAGTCAACAAGCCTTCTGTCAAAAAAGTACAGCCTGTAAAGGTTAAGGAAGTTAAGGAGAAACCGGTTAAGGAAAAGAAACCAGTGAAGGAAGTCGTTGAGGCTGTAGAAGTAAAAGAGGTTAAGGAAGTCAAAGAACATAAAGCTCTTAAGGAAGTAAAGGAAGCAAAACCTGCAAAGGAACCGAAGAAAGTTGCTGAAGCCAAAAAGCCTGTTAAGGAAGAAAAGCCTAAGAAGGAAGAAGCTAAGCCAGTAAAGGAAAAGAAGCAGGAAGAGAAGCCGGCCAAAGCAGCCAAGCCCAAAAAGCAGGCTGAATAGATAACTAAATGCTTATAGATTTTAACGGGGGATCTTTGAGACCCTGGGCTCTCAGCGATGCCGAAGACCTGGCTAAAATTGCTGATAACAAGTGTATTGCAGATAATCTCCGCGATCTCTTTCCGCAACCTTATTCTGTAAAGGATGGCATCGAATGGCTTACCACCGTGGTCAATTTCGAAGGACCTGTACGGTATTTTGCAATTATTGTCAACGGCAGGCTGGCAGGCTCCATCGGGCTTACCCCAAAATCCGACATCTACAGGCTGAACTGCGAAGTTGGATATTTCATTGCTCCGGAATTCTGGAACAGGGGCATAACCTCAAATGCTTTGAAAACTGTTACTGAATATGCTTTCAGAACATTTGATATCGTTAGGGTTTACGCCGAGCCTTTCGCCGATAACACTGGCTCGCGACGAGTACTTGAAAAAGCTGGCTATAAGCTTGAAGCAACATTTAAGAACTATGTAATTAAAAACGGAGTGGTAAAAGACAGCTGTATTTATTCGGTACTGAAAGAAGAATTCACAGTATAATACCGGCCAAAATCAATTTCTCTTTTCTCTTTTCCTTTTCCCTTTTTCCTTTTTCCTTTTATCTTTTCACCACCATCCACTTATAATCCTCAGGGTCAATAACGGCATTGATTATTACAGGTTCAGTAACCGACAGGGCTTTGTTAATGCTCCTTCTCAAGCCTTCTGCAGAGGTTGCCTTCAGAACCCTGATTCCGAGAAATATATCGGAACCGAACAGGTCGTCGTGGTAAATAGTCGTACCATAAGGAGAGACATCTTTCCATGACTGCTTGAGCCTGATCAGATTGAGTTCACCATCGGAAAAGACCACAATTATCACAGGTATATTATATCTCCTGGCAGTCATTAGTTCGCCCGCGCTCATCAGGAATCCGCCGTCGCCTGTAACACAAACCACTGTTGAACCAATGTTGTTAATGCCTGCAGCAATTGCAGCAGGTATCCCGAATCCCATTGATGACCAGCCATTTGTTATTAAGAATTTACCATTCTCCATGGGATCCCAGAATTGCCCTAGCAGATGAAGGTGGGAACCAACATCAGAGCTGAGAATTGTATCTGAAGGAAGCTCATCCCGCAAAACCCTGATAGCGGCTGCGGGACCGAAATGACCCGTGAATCCATTGAATACTGAAGTCATTTCTTTCCTTATGGCTGAAATGGTTTCCATTGAATTCTCATTAGCAGGGAAAGGCAGGTTCATGATAACTTTGAACCAGTCTGCTGGAGACCCGCAATACTGAATTACGTTCATTCCGGAAGGCATGTCAACCTTCCTTGTGTCGAAATGAATAAGAGGTGTATTCTCATGAACCCATGATTCGTAATTGAATTCAACAGGATCGTAGCCTAGGCCAATAACAAGATCACAGGTTGAGATCAGCTCATCGATATAGTCGCTCATGGCATGGAATAAGACACCTGCAAATGCCGGATGAGAGGAGTGGAGAACCTCTCTTGCCATGGGGGTGACGAACACCGGAACATGATTTTCGAGGAGAAACTGCTCAAGCTGTTTCCTTATATTATGTCGTGCTGCCGTAAGCCCGATTGCAAGGGCCGGCTTTTTTGCACGCTTCAAAACCTGAATAATTTTATCAATGTCGTTATCCGCTGAGATCGGCACGGTTTTATTGAAATTTACGGGGAGTGCGTCAGTCTCAAGATCATCGATCCCTGATGGAAGCCCTATATGTACTGGGCCAGGATATTCTTCACAGGAGATGCTTAACGACTTTTCTGCTACCTCCCTGATATTGGAAATGCTCAGTCTGAATGATGCTTTTACCAGAGGTGCAAATAAGGCCTGATGATCAATGTTCATCTGGGCTGTCCTGTGGATCATCGCGTCGCTCATTTCGCTGGTAAGTACAATCATCGGAGACCTGTCGAGCAAACCGGCACCTGTTCCGGTTGAAATATTTGTTGCTCCGGGTCCATAGGTGGAATGACAAAGTCCGGGAACCCCCGTGAGCCGTCCGGTCACTGCTGCCATTACCCCTGCTGCTCCTTCATGGGATGTAAGGATGAACTCCACTCCGGCCTCTCTGAACGCTTCGATCCAGGGGATGGATGGTCCTCCAGGAATGCCAAAGATATGCCTTATTCCGGCATTAAAGTATTGATCTGCAAAGTATTCCGGTATCTTCATCTGATAAAAGCAATTCTTTATTATCTGGCTTCAAAATATGGCATTTGGTATCGTTAAGGTAAGTTATTTCTGCTAATTTTAGAGCTTCCAACACCCATAAAAATCAAATTAGCATGAAAAGAGGCAACACATTTCTGATACTGGCATTTTGCATCCTTCATGGAAGCACCATACTGGCTCAAAGCATCTCTGATGATTATAAGCGCGCTGATTCACTCTTGAAAATAACTTCCAATACGGTTTTCCATAGTAATATCAGACCAGTATGGGCAGGCAAAAGCGCCAGCTTCATTTATGAGGATTTTACACCGGAAGGGACTAATTTCATAATGGTTAATCCTGTCAAAAAGACAAAAACCCCTGCTTTTGATCAGTTAAAGCTGGCGGAAGCAATGACAAAAGTTGCCGGGAAAAAGGTTGAAGCAATGAAGCTGCCTTTGAGAAACCTTCTGTTTTCTGAAAAGCCGGGAAGTTTCTCTTTTATATGGGATAACTACAATTGGGTCTGCAATATGAAGGATTACAACCTTATAAAAAAGGATAAAATTGAAACAAGAGCCGATCAGGGCCCCAATAACTGGGCCTTCAGGGATGAACTCTCGAATAAGCCGGTCATTGCCCCTGACAAAAAATGGACAGCCTTCATCAGGAACTTTAATGTATGGGTCTGGTCAGAATCAGATAATAAGGAATATCAGCTCAGCTTCGACGGGGGTATCGGAAGATATTACTCTTCATTCATTGAATGGGCACCCGATTCCAGGAAATTGGTTGCCTGCCTTGTTCTCCCTGCGGAAAAGCATATAATTCATCATATCGAGACATCTCCAGCCGACCAGATCCAGCCTAAGTATTATTCGTTTGAATATCCCAAACCCGGTGATGCAGTGCCTCAGTTTTATCCGTGCCTGTTTGACCTTGATTCGAGGCAACAGATTAAAATTGATGTGAGTTCACTCGAAAATCAGTATGATGTGGGAAATGTCAACTGGAGCACGGACAGTAAATATTTCACCTTTGAATATAACAAGAGGGGACATCAGCTATACCAGGTACTTCATGTCGACGCAGCAACCGGAACCCTGACTGTGATTGTAAATGAAACATCTCCCACATTCATCGATTACAGCGGGAAAAGATACCGCCATGACCTTGAAGAGACAGGTGAAATGATCTGGGCTTCGGAGAGGGATGGCTGGAATCATCTCTATCTGTACGATGCAAATAACGGTAAGGTTAAGAATCAGATTACCAGTGGTAAATGGGTAGTGAGGGATGTAGTTTTTGTTGATGCTGTAAAAAGGCAGCTTGTTTTTATGGCTAGTGGTATGGAGGCCGGTGATCCATACTTTATTTATTATTACAGGATTAACTTTGATGGTACCGGGCTTGTAAAACTAACTGATGGGGTAGGTAATCACGAAGCCGTCTTTTCACCCGACAGGAAGTTTATTGTTGATACATGGTCGAGGGTCGACGCTGCACCGGTAACAATGCTCAGAAATGCAGAAGACGGCACTGAAGTGATGATAATTGAAAAGGCAGATATCTCAGCTCTTCTGAAAAAAGGGGTGAGGCTGCCTGAACCATTCGCAGCAAGAGGGAGGGATGGAATTACAGATATTTATGGTATAATTCTTCGACCCACAAACTTTGATCCTTCACACAAATACCCGGTTATTGAATATATATATGCCGGCCCTCACAGCAGTTTTGTTCCGAAGAGCTTCAGACCAATCTATGGCGAAATGTCGCAGCTCGCTGAATGTGGATTTATAGTTGTTCAGATCGATGGAATGGGGACTTCCAACAGGTCAAAAACCTTTCATGACGTGTGCTGGAAAAACCTGAAGGATGCAGGATTCCCCGACAGGATTTTATGGATGAAAGCTGCTGCACAGAAATATCCGTATATGGATATTTCAAGGGTGGGAATCTATGGTGGTTCGGCAGGCGGACAAAATGCAGNNGGGGCTGTGCTTTTTCATCCCGAATTCTACAAAGCAGCTGCAGCAGCATGCGGATGCCATGATAACAGAATGGATAAAATCTGGTGGAATGAGCAGTGGATGGGATGGCCTGTAGGTCCCGAATATGCTGAATGTTCAAATGTTGAAAATGCGTGGAGGTTGAAGGGGAAGCTTCTCCTTATAAATGGCGAAATAGATGATAATGTCGACCCCGCTTCAACCGACCAGCTGGTAAACGCCCTCATCAAAGCCAATAAGAATTTTGAATATGTCCGTGTACCCGGAGCAAGGCATATAAGCGGGGGAGGAGTATATACAACGCATAAGAGAAGAGACTTCTTTGTGAAGAGCCTTCTTGGCGTTGATCCGCCAGACTGGAACGTGGCGGAATAATAAAAAAAATTCTGATCTTAGCCGCCAAAATCAACAAGTGGAGAGGAGTAACAATACCATACCCTGGGCAATATTTGCCTGCCTTTTGTGGTCGACAGTCTATGCCGGTATTAAAATAGGTCTTCAATATGATACGCCTTTTCATTTTGCAGGAATCAGGTTTATTTTCACCGGATTAATCATTTTGCCATTCACAGTAAAGCCGTCTGTTTATCTCAAAATGGTGAAAGAGCACTGGAAAATTGTTTTCTGGGTCACACTGCTCCAGACACTATGCAACTATATATTGTTTTATCAGGGACTTAATATTGTTCCGGGCGCTCTTGGAGCAGTCATTGTGGGCTCGCAGCCGCTTTTCACTGCTTTGGCTGCAGCCATGATGCATGAAAGTGAAAAGCTAACTAAACAGAAAATAGTTACAATTATCCTTGGACTGACCGGCGTTTTCCTTATTAGCGCCGGGCGCCAGGCTCTGCGGCTTGGATCGGTTATTGAGATTGCTGGAGTGATGCTGATTATCGGTGCAAACATCGCCACTGCAACCAGTAATGTGTTGGTATCGCTAAAAAGCAGGGGGATAAATCCATTTGTTCTCAGCTCAGCATCTTTTATTATCGGAGGTCCAATAATATATCTGCTTTCAGTATTCTTTGAGAAAGTCCCCCAGGGACCAAAACCGGTTGTATACTGGATTGATCTTGCCTGGCTGACTTTTGTGTCAGCTGTAGCTTTTTCGATCTGGTACAAGTTGTTGCAGCGACCTGGTGTAAGGGTATCGGAACTGAATCTCTGGAAATTCATAATTCCGGTTGTAGGCGCAGTTCTCAGCTGGATACTGGTGCCCGGTGAGAAGCCGGAGCTTCTTACAATAGCAGGAATGATAATTATTACATCATCCCTTATTGCTTTCTTTAAAAACGGAAATAAAAAAGTTCAAACAGAATAATATGAGAAAGCGTATCACAGCCCTTCTGGCTTATGCAATCTTCTGGATAATCTTTTTTGCTGCTGCAAGGTTGATTTTTATCCTTACTCATTTCGATGAGTCATCGCGGGCAGGATTCGTACAAATCGCCGCTACCTTTATCCATGGATTCAGGCTCGACCTTTCTGCTGCAGGTTATATCTTTCTGGTCCCGGTACTTATGATGACAGCAGGACTATATTTCAACGGGAGCTGGTTCAGGGTTTTCATGCGGTGGTATACATATGTACTGNTAATTATTTCATCCCTTATTATAATTCCTGACACACTGCTATACAAGTATTGGGGATTCAGGATGGATTACACAGTCCTTATGTACCTGAAAACGCCGAAGGAGGCTGCCGCTTCTATGAATTTTTTTCAGATGGCTGCCCAGATTGCAGGTATAATTGTTCTTTCGGGCCTTTTCATTTATATCTATAAAAAAGTAATATTCAGGCATTTTGGCGGATTGAACAGGGAGAAGAGATGGTATTTTTATATTCCTGTGATGCTTCTTTTCTGGGGAGCACTTATTATTCCGATCAGGGGTGGAACAGGTATTGCCCCTATAAACGCCGGATCAGTGTATTTCAGCGATAACCTCTTTGTAAACCATGCCTCAGTTAATGTGGTCTGGAATGTGGGGAGCTCTTTATTTAACAGGAAGCCCACCAAAAACCCTTATGAATTTGGTGACCTGTCTGAAGCAAAAAGTACTGTTAATAAATTAACAGAAGACAACGGAAGCACTGAAAAATTGCTGAACACCGACCGCCCTAACATTATTCTGATTGTTATGGAGAGTTTCGGAAGCGCCCTGATTGGTCCTCTCAGAGGTGATTCCCTTACCTCGCCTAACCTGAACAGATATATTAAAGAAGGAATCCTGTTCGACCATTTCTATTCTGCAGGGAACCGAACAGATAAAGCGATGCCCGCAATTCTGAACGGTTATCCTTCCCAGCCAGCCAATTCTATAATGAAATCGCCCGAAAAAACACAGTCTTTGCCAGGAATGGTAAAGCAGCTGACTGGACTGGGTTATAAAAGCGCGTTCTGGTATGGTGGTGAGATCAACTTCGCCAACTTCAACTCATTTGTAATCAATAATAAGTTCCAGCAGATCATAACCATGAAAAATTTTGATTCGAAATATTATAATTCGAAATGGGGTGTTCATGATCATGTATTGCTCGAAGCGTTCAGGGACTCGATGAAGAACCCTTCGATGCCGTTTGTGAAAGTCTTGCTGACCCTTTCAAGCCACGAACCTTTTGAAGTCCCGATGCCTGCTGTTTTTAACGGCAGCGATGATCTTACCAAGTTCAGGAATTCAATCTTCTATACCGACAGATCTATCGGGGCCTTTCTCGACTGGGCAAAAGAAACCGAATGGTGGAAGAATACTCTAGTAATTCTTGTAGCAGACCATTGCAGGAGGAATTCAAATGCCGACCTGGTTTATTCAGAGGAGATATTCAGAATACCCATGATATGGCTTGGCGGAGCTCTGGCAAAAAGAGGAATACGTGTTCACAAGACAGGCGATCAGGTTGATATCCCCCTTACACTTCTTCATCAGATGGGCCTAAATGATGTTTATCCTTTTAGCAAGGATCTTCTTTCTGATGGCTCAAAATCATTTGCCTTCTATGCGTTTAACGAGGGATTTGGCTTTATTACCGACTCATCAAAGTATATTTACGACCATAAGCCCCACAAGGCAGTATTTACAGAAGGTTCTGATCCGGAGTTAGCTGGAAAGACAGGAAAAGCTTACCTCCAGGTACTTTATGATGACTTTTTGAAGCGTTGAAGCGAAAGCTTCACTGGCGGCGATAGTTTCATTACCAGCCATCAGGCTTATCATTCCGTAGTATTTGCTAAATTTGTATTAATGGACAAAGCCCTGATACAGATACTTGCAGATGAGGATTTTCCCAGACTCAGATATATTGCGGGAATAATACTTGGCGATATCATGGGACTGTCGTGGGAGATAGTGACTGATGAAACGCTGCTGGGAAATAATCCTGTGATATGTTATTCATCAGTTTCCGTTAAGGGTGCCTTCTGTATTCCCCGTCATAGAGTCATATCCGAAAAAAGTGTTTCTGAAAAGCAGATACTGGCGCGGCAGTGGAAAAACTTGCCGGTAATATTTGTTGATTACGGATCGTACGATATCCCGTTTGATATATTTGCAGCATCATTTTTCCTTGTTTCGCGCTACGAAGAATACCTCCCTTTTACTCCTGATGCACACGGGAGGTTCAGGGCTTCATCCTCGGTCGCCTTCCGAAACGGCTTCCTCGATATCCCAATTGTAGACCTCTGGGCGCTGGAATTCGGGAAAGAACTTTGCTCAAAATTTCCAGACCTTGTTCTGAGTCAAAAGAAATTCAGATCCCTGCTTACTGTCGATACCGATCAGCCGTTTAAATACCTGGGGAAGAGCTTTTTGAGAAGCGCCGGGGGGATTATCAGAGATTTATTTTCTGCAAAAGGCAGATTAAACGAAAGAGTAAATACAATTCTCGGCAGACGGCTGGACCCGTTTTTTGTGTATGATTATATCCTCGACGCAATAAAAAGCAGCAAGACTGAATCCAAGTTTTTTTTCCTTCTGGGAGATCATTCCTCAAATGATCCAAATCCCTCATGGAAAAACAACAGTTACAGAAACCTTATCGTTGACCTGGCTGAGAATTATGAGGCAGGTATACATCCTTCCTATTATTCCTT
>JGI20214J51650_10001597_pt1 | contig 14392 bp, 10 predicted proteins | sample WetSurMetagenome_FD_51650 | JGI IMG/M metagenome (IMG submission 51650) | reverse complement strand
CCGCCGATTCGGCGGTGGCCGTCTGCGTCGGGCTTCCGTTGACAACGAAGGTGCCCCCCACGCCGGCTGCCAGGTTGGCCGCGCAGAGGCCCAAGAGGTCCCCGTTGGGATCGAACCCCTCCTTGTACTTCACGGCGTAGGCGCGGGCCGTTGCGGCGCTCTGAGCGAGGATGACGATGGTGCACGAGAAGGCGAGCTCGAGCACGCCGGGGACGCTCTCCCACCCCACCTTGGGCAAGCCCAGGTGGGGCAGGCCGGAGGGGATCTCTCCCACAGACGGGATGCCCATCTTGTCGAACCCGAAGTGGGCGCTCGCGACGACGGAGGCCACCACCACGAGGAGTGACCCCGGCACCCGGGGCGCCCACCGTCCGAAGGCGAGGATGAGGACCCCGACGGCCAGGGAGAGGAGCGGGACCGCAGGGTTCACCTCACCGAGGCCCTCGAGGCAGTGCTTCATCCTGCCGAAGAAGCCCTGGCCGCTCGCTTCGAGGCCGAGCATGCCGTGGATCTGTCCCATGGCCACCTGGAGCCCCACGCCCGTGAGGAATCCCACCAGGACCGTGCGCGAGAGGAAGTCCGACAGGAACCCGAGCCGGAAGAGACGGGCGGCGAGCAGCATGGCGGCGCAGACGAGGGCCACGAGGCCCGTGAGCGCCACGTAGCCGGGGCTCCCGGCGGGGTTAGTCGCCGTGACGAGGGCCGAGGCCACCAGGGCGGCCGTGGCCGAGTCGGCGGCGACAACGAGGTGGCGCGAAGAGCCGAGGAGCGCGAAGGCGAGGACGGGGAGGAAGAGGGTGTAGAGGCCCATGACCACGGGGACCTCGATGATCTTGGCGTAGCCCATGGCCTGGGGCAGCCCGACCGCCGCCAGGGTCAGGCCTCCCACGACCTCGGCGGGGATCTTCGAGGGGTCAAGCGGTAGGAGCCCCCTCAGGAGGGGCGACGTGCGGCTCCAGCTACCTGAGTCGTCGCGGGATGGGGTCATCGCCTCGGGCTTCCCTCGATGCCGGCCGGTCCACGGGGTCAGGATTCAGTATAGGCCATCCCGCGCCCGGCCGGGCGGGGTCCGGGCGGAGTAGAGGACGCGGGCCGCGCCGCGGTCAGGCGGCCGCGCGGTAGGCGTCCAGGCAGGCCTGGAGCGTGGGGAAGATGTGAGCGCGGCCGATGGCCTCCGCCAGACCGTTCCTCTCCAGGGCGACCTCCAGGCTCGTGCTCGCCATCGCCACGGCGAGCACCACACCCCGCTTTGAAAGATCGGCCTGAAGCTCCCGGAGAACCCCTGCCGCCGTGTAGTCCAGGTTGGGGATCGCGCTGGCCTCCAGGACGAACCACCGGACGGGCGCGGGGGACTGATCCACCAGGCGCCGGGACTCCTCGGCGAGCCGGGAGGCGTTGGCGTAGTAGAGGCTGCCGCCGAACCAGTACATGACCATGCCGGGGAGGATCATCTGGCCCGGCTCGGCGGGTGCCATCTTCCAGGCTTGTTTGGGGTCGCTGAGGATGACGGCCGTGGGAGGCCGGTAGCCCCGCTGCACGTGGTAGAGCAGGGAGCAGACGAGGGCCAGGAGGATGCCCTGCTTGACCCCGACGCCCACCACCACGGCGGCCGTGAGCAGGGCGATCCAGAACTCGGCGCGGCTGCTCTTCCAGATGAGGGCGAGGGACTTGAAGTCCGTGAGCTTCACCCCGATGAGGAAGACGATGCTGGAGAGGACCACGTCGGGGAGGAAGCCGAGAGGGCCCGTGAGGAACAGGAGGACCAGGAGCACCACGCAGGCCGTCGTCAGATGGGAGATCTGGCTCCGTCCCCCCGCCGTATCGACCATGGCCGTCTTGGTGGGGCTCCCGTTGACGACGAAGGTGCCGCTCAGCCCGGCGGCCGCGTTTGCCAGACCCAGGCCCACCAGGTCGGTGTTCTGGTCGAAGGCGTCATGGTACTTGAGCGCGTACGCGCGCGACGTGGCCGCGCTCTGGGCGAGGATCACGATGAAGCAGGAGAAGGAGATCTCGATCACCGACGACACGTCGCTCCACGTCACGTCCGGCAGGCCCATATGGGGCAGGCCGCTGGGGACCGTGCCCACGAGGGCGATACCCCGCTCGCCGAGATGGAAGACGGCGCCGGCGACGATCATGCCCACCACCGCCAGCAGCGCTCCGGGAAAGCGGGGCGCGAAAACGTCGAAGCCCACGATGACCGCCAGGACGATGAGGGCGATGATGAAGCTGGGGGCCTGTGTGTCGCCGAGGTGCTCCGCCACCCACCGGAGCTGCCCGAAGAAGCCGTGGCCGCCCGCGGGTATTCCCAGCAGCGCGTGCAGTTCTCCCACGGCGACCTGCACACCCACGCCGGTGAGGAAGCCGATGAGGACCGTCCTGGAGAGGAAGTCGGCCAGAAACCCCAGACGCAGCAGCCGCGCGGCGAGGAGCATGGCGCCGCACACGAGCGCCACCAATCCCGTCATGGCCACGTACTTCGGGCTGAAGGCCGGCAGCGAGGCGGTCACGAGCGCCGAGGCCACCATGGCGGCCGTGGCCGAGTCGGCGCCCACCACGAGGTGGCGGGAGGAGCCGAAGACCGCGAACGCGAGCATGGGGAGCAGGATCGTATAGAGCCCGAGGATGACGGGAACGCCGAGGATCTTGGTGTAGCCCATCACCTCGGGGATGCCCAGGGCCGCCAGGGTGACGCCCGCGAGGACGTCGCTGCCGATGCGCGAGCGGTCCAGGGGCAACACCCCTTCGAGGAGCGGGAGGCGGGCCCTCTTCCAGAACCCGCCGGAGGCGTCGGTTGGTGCAGGCATGGGTCTCCTCCCTATCGGCGGGCGCTGACGCTAAGAATCCTTGCCAGCTTTTTTCCCGTGCTTGCGCTCGGGGGCCGGCTTGCCCTTCGCCCCCGCGTCCTTGCACTCCTTGGCGGCCTCCCTGGCCTCCAGCGCAGTCCACTTCTTCTTCCCGAGAATCTTCTCCTCGGAGCGCTCCGCCTCGTGGTACTGGCGCCTCACCCGTTCGATGTCCACCGTGGGTTTGGGGAACTTCATCCCCAGGGACTCCATGGTCTCGGCAACGATCTTCGAGACCGCGAGGTTCCTGAACCACTTGTTGTTGGAGGGGATGACGAACCAGGGCGCGTGCTTCGTGCTGGTCTTGGAGAGGGCCTCCTCGTACGCCTTGGTGTAGTCGGGCCAGAGCTTGCGCTCGGCGTAGTCGGCGTCCGAGATCTTCCAGTGCCGCGCGGCGTCGTCGAGGCGCTGCTTGAACCGCAGGAGCTGCTCCTCGGGGCTGATGTGGAGGAAGAACTTGAGGACGTGCGTGCCGTTGGCGACGAGGCCCTTCTCGAAGTCGTTGATGAGGGCGTAGCGCTTGGACCACACCGGCTTGGGCACGAGGCCGTGGACCCTCGTGACGAGGACGTCCTCGTAGTGCGAGCGGTTGAAGATGACCACCTCACCGATCTTGGGGGCCTGCTGCTCGATGCGCCAGAGGAAGTCGTGGGCGCGCTCCTCGGCGGAGGGGACCTTGAACCCGTGCACCCGCGTGCCCTGGGGGTTCATGGCCCCCAGGACGTGGTTGATGGTGCCGTCCTTCCCCGCCGCGTCGAGGGCCTGGAGGACCACGAGGAGCGACCTCTTGCCCTCCGCGTACAGCAGGTACTGCAGGTTCCGGAGCTTGGCCGTGGCCTTCTCGGTCTCGCGCAGCGCTGACTTCTTGTTTTTGTGCTTGGCCGTGAACTCGGGGTCGATCTTCGAGAGCCGGACCTGGGATCCCGGCTTGACCCTGAACAGCTCGCTGTACTTCATCTCTGTCCTCCTCGCCTCGATCGGGCGCTACCTGCGGAGCATGCCTTTGAACGCGTCCAGGGGTTCGCTGAGACGCCGCCTCCACGGCACCGAGGCCTGGCTGGCCCTATCGAACCGCCGGAACAGCCTCAGCTTCGCCACGTCCATAACGAAGATCCAGGCGAGGTTGTAAGCCCAGATGATGCCGATGAGTTTCCAGGAGATGGGGGTGACGAGCCAGCCGAAGGCGGCCATGAGCGCCGCGAAGACCTGGGTGGCCATGATGGCCCAGAACAGCTTGGCGCCGGGGGCCGGCGGCATGAAGAAGGGCCGTCGCGTGCGCGTGCAGAACAGCAGCAAGTGCCCGGCCACGACGAGCTGGAGGAACATGCCCGTCTGGAGGATGTCCTCGGGGAGGTGCATGTAGTGGTACATGACGTGGAGCATGCCGAAGGACTGCACCACCGACAGGAGCGCGAGGATTGAGCTGACGACCATGACCCGCTCCATCTCCCATCTGGTGGGCCTGGGGCTCACCTCCGCGTTGTCGAAGGCGATCAGCATGACGGGGATGTCGTCCAGGAGCGCCAGGGCGATGATCATGATGGGCGTGAGGGCCTGGAAGTTGTAGAAGACCATGGCCATGACCACGAAGAGCATGATGGCGAGCGTCATGGCGATTCGGTAGTAGGCGTACCCCATCATGCGGCCGAAGGTCTTCCGGGCCTCCTCGATGCCCTTGATGATGACGGACAGCCCCGGCGCGGTGAGGATGAGCGCGGCGGCGGCCCTCGCAGCCTCCGTGGCGCCCGAGACGGCGATGCCGACGTCGGACTGCTTCAAGGCCGGGGCGTCGTTCACGCCGTCGCCCGTCATGCCCACGATGTGGCCCAGCTCCTGTGCCGACTTCACGATGGCGTACTTGTGCTCGGGGAAGACCCTGCCGAACCCTTCGGCGATCTCCACCTTCCGGGCCAGGTCGAGGGGGATCTGGCCGGCGGCGATGTCGCCCGTGAAGATGTCCGAGGCGGCCACGATGTGGCTCCCCAGCCCGAGGCTCTGGGCGATGGTGGACCCGATGGCTACGTCGTCGCCCGTCACCATCTTCACCTTCACGCCGTACGCCTGGGCCCGGGCGATGGTCTCCTTGGAGTCGGGCCGCGGCGGGTCGTACATGGGCAAGATGCCGAGAAGCTTCCATGCGCCGGAGTCGTCGGTGCGGGCGGCCGCCAGGGTCCTATACCCCTTCTGGGCGTAGTCGGAGACGACGCCGAGGGCCTTCGCGGTGTCCTCGGGGCCGAGCTTTGCCAGGGCGAAGATCACGGGCGGCATGCCCTTGCTGACCTTGAAATCCCCACCGCCTCCACCGCGGATCGTGGCCTCGGTGCGCTTGGTCACCGGGTCGAAGGGGACGTAGGCGACCTGCGTGTAGGAGGAGAGCGAGGCGGGGTCCTTGAGCGCCTGGATGATGGCGAGGTCGATGGGGTCCTTGTCCTCGGCCTTAGAGGCGAGGGCGCCGGCGAGGATCACGTCCTCCGCCTTGGCGTCGCCCCAGAGGACGGGGTCGCCGAGGGTGAGCTTGTTCTGGGTGAGGGTGCCCGTCTTGTCCGAGAAGAGGGTATCGATCCCCGCCAGCTCCTCGAGGGCCGAGAGCTTGGAGACGATGACCTTGCTGGCGGCGAGCATCTTGGCGCCCATGGCCATGGTCATGGAGAGCACGGCGGGCATGGCCACGGGGATGGCCGCCACGAGCAGGAGCAGGACGAACTCCGCCACCCGCAGGATGTTGTCGCCGCGGTGGAGCTCGACGGCCACGAGGATGGCCCCGAGGAGGATCGCGAACACGATCAGGAAGTTCCCGATGGCGTCGTTGGCCTGCTCGAAATGGGATTTCGCGCCGGCGCTCTGTACGAGCCCGGCGGTCCGTCCGAAGAAGGTGTTGGAGCCCGTGCCCGTGACGACGGCGGTCATCTCACCCTTCTTCACGATGGAACCCGAGTATGCCGACTCGCCGACCTTCTTCGACGCGGGGAGCGACTCTCCCGTGAGCGCCGACTGGTCGAGGTCCACGTAGTCGCCCTCGATGAGCTTGAGGTCGGCGGGCACCACGTCTCCCAGGCGGATCCGGAGGATGTCACCGGGGACGAGCGAGGCGGCGTCGACGGTCTGCCACTTCCCGTCCCTCATGGCCTCCGCCTTCAGGGCGAGCTCTCCCTTGAGGGCGTCGAGGGCGTTGGCGGCCTGGTGCTCGTGCCAGAACCCGAGGATGGCGTTGAAGAACAGAAGGACCAGGATGATGGCGAAATCCACCCAGTCCTTCACGAGGAGGGACATGAGCGCCGCAGCCTCGATCATCCAGGGCATGGGTCCCCAGAAGAACCGCCCGAAGACGATCCACTGGCTCTCCCTCTTCTCCTGGAGGGCGTTCGGGCCGTATTTCCCCAGCCTCGTCTGGACCTCGGCCGCGCCGAGCCCCGCCTTGGGGTCCACCCCCAGCGATTCCAGGGCCTGGGGCACCGTCATCTTGTCATAATCCGGTGGTTTGTTTTCGGGATCGGCCATGAAGGACCTCCTGTGAACGGCTTCGAACGGGCGTTCCGCAACGGAGATGCGCTAGGGGCATTGAAGAATGCGTCTCCCGGCTAGGATGCCGAGGTGCCCCCCCGAATCCGAGTCAGGTTAGGTTGACGTTTTCCCCACGGCAATGGGACTTTGGTCCCATGCGCAAAATCCCTCCGGGAGTCTTCCCATTTCTCCGCAGATGGCGCATGTTAATCGCAAGGGACGACGAGCCGGCCAGCACCGGGTCAAACTCCGGGCCCCTCGGACCGGAGGATGGCCCCCCCGAATCGGCGGCGACTTGGAGGATTCCGGAATGGCCAAGAAGAGCGCGAAGTCAGAGAAGGTGAGTACGCACAAGAAGAAGGCGGCCAAGGCCACGAAGAAGCACGCCAAAGAGAAAGTGAAGGACAAGGGCGCCAAGGCGAAGAAGCTGGCCAAGCCCGCGGCGAAGAAGGACCCCGTCGTCAAGGCAAAGAAGGTGGCCAAGCTGGCCGCCAAGAAGGTGGAAGCCGCCCCGCCGGGTGTGGTGATCCCCTCGGCGGACGACTTCCAGTTCGAGCGGCCCGAGCGCACCCCCGACGTCAAGCCGGGCACCTACCCGGACGGGCACCCTCTGGACAACGTCCACTACCTGGAGTGCAAGGTCATCCTCAAGCCCGAGGACTTCACCTCCGCCGAGAGCTTCCACGCCTTCGGCAGGGAGTTCCGGAAGCTGACCACCGACTGGGGCATCCGCTACAGCACGGCCCACCTGGTGGGACAGATGCCGCAGATCAAGGAGGTCATCTTCCTCGACACGGTGGACTTCCGGCTCTACAACAACGCCTACATCCTCCGCCGGCGGGTCACCTACGAGTACGGCTTCCCCGTGGGCGACCCCGAGATCGTCTTCAAGTTTCGCCACCCCGACATCCAGCTCTGCGCCGAGAAGGACGTGCGGCCCCACATCCCGGGGATCTACCGCATCAAGTTCAAGGCCGAGGCCCTCCCGCTGAGGGACAAGCTCGGCGGCTACCGCAAGCTCTTCTCCCACAACGTCCAGTTCGGCCTCAGCCAGGTCGAGCCCGGGGAACGCACCTCCCTGTCCTTCCTCACCAAGGTCTTCCCCTGCCTGGCGCCGCTCAAGACTTCGGATTCGGACCGCGTGGAGCTCGTGAACCAGACCATCGTGGAGGAGGTCCTCTTCGACCTCGGCGTCTTGGATTTCGGCAAGGGGGTCCTCGCCAAGACCAACATCGCCATCTGGCGGCGCCGCGGCGACCACAAGCCCCTCGTAGCCGAGTTCGCCTTCCAGGCCAAGTTCGACCGGAGGGAAGAGCTGCAGGCGAAGATCCTCGAGCGCTGCGAGAAGCTGTTCCTGGGAGTCCAGAAGATGTTCGCGGCTCGGGTCTTCCTCGGGGCGACGAAGACGGGCGTCGTCTACCGGCTGAACGGGAACCCGCCGCAGAACCATGAGTGACGGGACCCCCGCGCCCCCGCGGCCCTCGATCCTCGAGATCTTCTCCGCCTTCCTGCTCATAGGGGCCACGAGCTTCGGGGGAGGCGTGGTGGCCTACCTGCGCAGCGGCCTCGTGGCCAAGCACGAGTGGCTCGACGACAAGACCTTCGTGGAGCTCCTCTCCATCAGCCAGACCATGCCGGGCCTCAACGCCACCAACATGGCCATCCTCGTGGGCGACCGCCTGCGCGGAGCCCTCGGCGCCATCGCGGCCATCGTGGGCATCTGCCTCCCCGGCGGGCTCTTCATGTTCGTCGCCGGCCTGCTCTACGGTTACCACAAGGACGTCTCGGGCGCCGCGGAGGCCCTCAAGGGGGTGGCCGCCGCCGCCGTGGGCCTCGTCCTGGCCACGACCGTTCAGATCAGCGGGAAGTCCCTCAAGGGGATCGTGGACCTGCTCTTCGTCGCGGCCACGGCCGTCTGCGTGGCGGTCTTCCACTGGTCGGTGCTCTACGTCCTCCTCGGGGCCGGCTTCCTGGCGATCCTGTGGTACAGGCCCCGCGGCGCCGCTAAGGCGGAGGAGGCGGCCCCATGAGCACGAACCTCAAGGAGATCCCCGCCCTCCTCCTGGTCTTCGGCTACCTCTCGCTGCTGACCGTGGGGGGCGGCATGGCGGCCTACCCGGAGATGCAGACGCTCGTGGTGGACGTCCACCACTGGCTTACCGAGGAACAGCTCATCCACTTCTACAGCGTGGGACAGCTCGCGCCCGGACCCAACATGATGATGGTGGCCGCCATCGGCGAGAAAGTGGCCGGCCCCCTGGCCTCGCTCCTCGTCGTGGTCGCCTTCTTCCTCCCCACCGCGCTCATGACCTTCGTCGTCGGCAAGCTGTGGACCCGAGCGGAGCGCTGGCCCTGGCGGGAGTCCATCCGCAAAGGCCTGGCGCCCGTGTCGGTGGGCCTCATCCTCTCCGGGTGCATCTCCATGGCCAAGGTGGCCCTGAGCGGCTGGCTCGCGGTGGTGATCGCGGTGGCGGTCTTCGGCATCCTCCTCAAGAGCAAGATCAACCCCGCGTTCCTGATCCTCGGAGGGGCCATCGTGGGATACTTCGGGTTGAAGGGCTGAGGGCGCCGTGGGTTCCCCGCGTGCGGAACGGCCCCGGCGTGAAGGAGGCGGTGGATGACATTCGTCGTGGACGCCCTCCGGAACCACCCCGAGCTCGCCATCTTCCTCACGGTTGCCCTCGGCTTCCTCATCGGGCGCCTGAAGATCGGCTCCTTCACCCTCGGCAGCGTGGTCGGCACCCTCCTCGCGGGTGTCCTCATCGGCCAGCTGGACATCCACGTGCCCGGCGTGGTGAAGACGATCTTCTTCGACCTCTTCCTCTTCGCCACGGGCTACAAGGTGGGACCCCAGTTCTTCCGGGGTCTCAAGAAGAACGCGCTCTCGCAGGTGGCCCTCACGGTGGTCCTCTGCGTCACCTGCCTGGTCACCGCCTTCACCGCCGCCAAGGTGCTGCACTACGACCGGGGCACGGCGGCCGGGCTGCTGGCGGGCGCCTTCACGGAGTCCACCGTCATCGGGACCGCCGCCGACGCCATCAACCGCCTGGACATCCCGGAGGAGCAGAAGGCCGCCGAGACCAACAACATCCCCGTGGCCTACGCGGTTACTTACCTCGTGGGCACGGGCTTCGTGGTGTGGTTCCTCTCCAACCTCGCGCCCAAGCTCATCGGGGTCGACCTCAAGGCTGAGAGCCGCAAACTGGTGGCCCACGCGGGCGGCTCCGTTGGCGGAGAGGGCGTCCAGTCGGCCTACCGCCCGTGGCAGTTCAGGGCCTACAAGGTTTCCGCGCCGGGGCTCTCGGGGAAGACGGTGGCCGCGCTCGAATCGCTCTTCCCTGGGGAGCGCGCCTTCATCCAGAGGATACGGCGGGGCACCCAGCTCATCGACGCGGAACCTGGCACGAAGGTGCAGGAGGGCGACGAGGTGGCCCTGATGGCCCGGCGGGAGGTCATCCTGACGGCCACGGAGCTCATCGGGCCCGAGGTGGAGGACAAGGACCTCCTCGACGTGGCGGCCAAGGTGCTCGACGTGGTGGTGACCAACAAGACCCTCGTGGACCACACGCTCGAGGAGGCGGCCCGCCAGCACGGACGGGGCATCGCCCTCAGGAGCATCGTCCGCGGCGGCGAGGAGATGCCCTTCACCCCTGAGACCTCCATCAACCGGGGCGACGTCCTCCAGATCATGGGCTCGGACAGGGACGTGGAGCGTGCCGCCAAGGTGCTGGGGTACGCCGAGCGCCCCACGAGCGCCACGGACATGATCTTCGTGGGCACGGGCATCGTCCTGGGCGGCCTCCTGGGGCTCCTGACGGTGACGGTGGGAGGGTTGCCGCTCACCCTCACGTCCAGCGGCGGGGCACTCATCATGGGCCTCGTCTTCGGCTGGCTGCGCTCCGTGCGCCCCACCTTCGGGCGAATCCCGGACCCGGCCCTCTGGATCTTCGACACCGTGGGCCTCGTGGTCTTCATCGGCATCGTGGGGCTCGGCGCCGGCCCCAGCTTCATCTCGGGGCTCCAGAAGACGGGGATCAGCCTCGTCTTCGTGGGGCTCGTGGTGGCCGTCACGCCGCACGTGGCGGCCATCCTCTTCGGCCGCTACGTCCTGAAGATGAACCCCGTCCTCCTCCTGGGCGCGTGCGCCGGAGCGGGCACCAACACGGCCGCGCTCCGGGCCATCCAGGACGCCGCCGACAGCAAGCTGCCGGCCCTGGGCTACACCGTGCCCTACGCCGTGGGGAACATCCTCCTCACCGCCTGGGGCCCCGTCATCGTGGCCTTGCTCTCGGCCTGAGCTTCGGTCGACGTCCCGGTACTCTCGAAGAGTTTTCTCGAAGGAGGTGGCATGATGTTCCGCGCTCTTACCGCACCCTGGATCCGTCGGGCGGCCCTCCTCGGCCTCCTGCTGGCCCTTTGCGCCGGGCCTCTATCGGGCGCGGAGCCGGTCTCCATGGGGGACCTTGTCGGGTACCGCGGCATCCTCGTCCCGCCGGTGGAGAGGACCGACGTCACGAAGCTCGTGGACGCGGGGACCATCGACGCGGACGGGTACACCTACGTCGTCCTCAACCTGGCAGGGGAGGTGAAGGAGAACCCGCCTAGGCCGGGCGGGGTCGTGGGGGCCCTGCTCGTCCCCGACGTGGCACCCTTCGACAAGGTGCTCACCCAGCTGAACGTGGTGGCGGCACCGCTGGAGATCAGGGCCGCGGCCACCGCAGAGACGCACCCCTACTTCTGGGCCAAACAGGTCCGATTCGAAGTGGGGTTTCCGCGGTACCGCGTGCTCCTGTACAACACCACCGGCACCACCGCCACCGTGGCCTTCTTCGCGTACCGGTCGCACTAGAAGAGAGGAAACCAAAGGCCGGCCCGTGGGCCGGCCTTCTTCTTTCGACTCGAAGAAAATCACTGCGCAGGCACAGGAGACACAGGCTGCAGAGCGAGGAGGAATCTGTTCTCTATCGGACTTGAAATTCCTCCTTCTTTTCTCCGTGCTCTCCGTGTGCTCCGTGGTGAAATTCCCTTGCCCTCATTTCTCCTTGAGGAGCATCTTCTTGGCGATGTCGAGCTCCTTGAGCTTGGCATCGTTCACCTTGGGGTAATTGAGGTTCATGGAGTCGAGGGCCTCGATGACCGCCGCCGCCACCACCACCCTGGAGAACCACTTGTTGTCGGCGGGGACCACGTACCACGGGGCCTCCGGCGTGGAGGTGTGGCGGATCATGTCCTCGTACGCCTCCATGTAGCCGTCCCACAGGTTCCGCTCCTTGGAATCCGCCGTGGAGAACTTCCAGTTCTTCTCGGGCCGGTCGAGCCTCTCCAGGAAGCGGCGCTTCTGCTCGTCCCGGGACACGTTGAGGAAGAACTTCCGCACCATGATGCCGTTCCGGCCCAGGTAGCGCTCGATGCCGTTGATGTCCTCGAATCGCTCGGCCCAGATGCTCTTGGTGATGAGCTTCTTGGGGATCTTCTGCCCCGCCAGGTACTCGGGGTGGACGCGGACCACGAGGGTCTCCTCGTAGTAGGAGCGGTTGAAGATGCCGATGCGGCCCCGCTCCGGGAAGTTCTTCATGCAGCGCCACAGGTAGTCGTGGTCCAGCTCTTCGGCGGAGGGGCCCTTGAAGGAGAACACCTGGCAGCCCTGGGGGTTCACGCCGGACATGACGTGCTTGATGGCGCCGTCTTTCCCGGCGGCGTCCATGGCCTGGAAGAGGAGGAGGAGACCCCACTGGTCCTGGGCGTACAGCTTGTCCTGCAGGCCGGCGAGGGCCGTCACGCCGTTGGCGAGCGCCTGTTTGGCTCTCGGTTTGTCCTCAGACGTGAACCCTCCGAGATCGCCCGGGTCCCAATCCTTCAGCTTGAACTTGCGGCCGTCGTCCACGCGGTACGGCTTGGAGAACGCCCGCGCCCTCTTGATCAGCTTGGCGAGGTCCTTTTCGGACTGTTTCTCTTTCTTGCCCACGGTCGCTCCTCATAGAGCCGTGGGGCATCCCCTGCGGGCGCCCCGGGTCTTCTCCGGTCGGTTCCAACTCTTTGACTAGACTACACCCGAAAGCGCTTCGGGTGACACCATCAGCCCTTCGCGAGCAGGGCGAGGGTGATCTGGACGCAGAGGATCTTCAGGATGGTCATGGAGGGGAACACGGTGGCGAAGGCGAGGTCGATGCGGTCGCTCTCGAGCGTCCGGTTGGCGAAGGCCGGGATGGCGGGGTTCCCCGTGACGCCCGACACGACGCCGAAGAGGTCGTCCGTGGGCATCCGGAGGAGGAACTGCCCCACGAGCATGGCGCAGAGGACGCCGCCGAGCACGATGGCCATCCCGATGCCGAGAAACGTAAAGCCCGTTTTCGACACGGTGTCCACGAAGGGCTTCCCCGCGCCGAGGCCCACGCCGGCGAGGAAGAGCGACAGGCCGAAGTTTCTGAGCGTCAGGTTGGCCGCGAGCGGGACGTGCCAGGAGAGGGGCCCCGTGCGCCCCAGCCGTCCCAGGATAAGGGCCACGATGAGCGGGCCCCCCGCGATTCCCAGGGACACGGCGCCGAGGCCCGGCACGGGGACCTTGACCAGGCCCAGGAGGACCCCGAGCGCCATGCCGAGCCCCGTGGCCGCGTGGGAGAACTCGGCGGTGGACTTGAGCGAGTCGCCGAAGTGCTTGCGCAGGGCGGGAATGGCCTCCCTGGGTGCGACGACGCCCACGCGGTCGCCATACTCGAGCACCAGGTCGGGAGAGGGGAAGAGCACGGCGTCTCCGCGCCGGACCTCGGCGATCTTCGCCTCGACGCCTTCGGGGAAAGCCACCGAGCCGACGGCGGTACCCACGAGGGCCTCGCGGGACACGAAGAACCTCGCCGCGTCGAGGGCGGAGCGGTCCTTGCCCAGTCGGCCGGGCTCCGTGCGGCCGAGGCGCAGGCGCGCCCGTTCGAGGGCATCGGGCAGCCCGAGGAGGAGGACGGCGTCCCCCGAGTCCAGGAGCACCGACGGGTCGGGCAACCGGTTTTCGCCGCCGCGACGGAGGGCGAGGAGCTCGACGCCCGCGGGAAGACGGGCCAGGAGGTCGGCCACGCTCAGGCCCGTCACGTCCTGGAGGGTGATCTCCGCGGACTTGAGAGGATCAGGCGCGGGCGCCAACCGGGCCTTGATGAGGCGAGAGCCGAGGTAGAGGCAGAGGATGGGGCCGATGACCCCGAAAGGGTAGGCCACGGAGTAGCCGATGGTGGGATCGCCGTTGCCCGCCGCGTCGAGGGCGGCCTGGAGGGTCGGCGTGCTCGTCAGGGAGCCCGCGAAGAGGCCCATGGAGTAGGCGGGCGATACACCAGCGGCTCCGCCCAGCGCGAGGGCGATGGCCAGCGCCCCCAGGACGCCCGCCGCCGACAAGGCGTTCCACTTGAGCCCGTCCCCCGCGAAGCCGGCGAAGAACGGTTTCCCGTACTGGATGCCGATGCCGTAGAGGAACATGGCCAGGCCGATGGAGTTCACCAGCGCGGGCGGCGCGGCGCCGGGCGCCAGGGCCCCCAGGGCGAGGCCCGCGAAGAGAACCGCGCCCACGCCGAGGGAGAACCCGGCGATGGAGATTCGCCCGAGCGCATAGCCGAGGCCCACCGCCGCGAAGAGGGCGAACATGGGGGAGTGCTCGAGCAGATTCCTGACGGTCTCCAGCATGGCGCCGTTCCCCCTCCCGTCGTTCGACTTACGATTGTACCCGTTCTCAGGGCTCGTGCGATAAAGCCGGGGGGCCGGCCCGGAAGCCGGCCCCCGGATTGCTGCAGCGAGGGCGAACCTTAGCAGAGCGTCAGGTTGGCGGCGAGGCCGCCCTCGCTCGTCTCCTTGTACTTGGCCCCCATGTCCTTGCCCGTCTGGGCGAGGGTCTTGATGGTGGTGTCCAGGTCCACGCGGTGCTTGGACTCGATCTCGTTGCTGGCGATGGCGAAGGCGGTCCACGCCTTCACGGCGCCGAAGGCGCAGCGCTCGATGCAGGGGACCTGCACGAAGCCGGCCACGGGGTCGCAGGTCATGCCGAGGTGGTGCTCGATGGCGGACTCCGC
>JGI20214J51650_10001595_pt1 | contig 14411 bp, 9 predicted proteins | sample WetSurMetagenome_FD_51650 | JGI IMG/M metagenome (IMG submission 51650) | reverse complement strand
GAAGCAGCAGCTTCTTCATTCCGCCCTCACCAAAGTCAATCATTGCAGTTGTGTTAGGCGCTTCACCTTCAATTGCTGCAACAGTACCTGTACCAAACCGTTCATGTTTTACCCTGTCGCCCACAGCTACATCTGCCATTGTAACAGCTGCTGATGCACTGCTTTTAACTGGTGTATCAACGCGTTTGAGCTTGCGCTCAAAAGGAGTTAACACTGGCTTGGGAGAACTTTCTGCATATGGCATCCGCTCTTCTTCAGTGCCTGCATGACCCATAGACCTGCCACCGCTTTGAGGGAAGGTGACAAACTCTTTGTCAATGTCAGTTATAAAGCGGCTCGGACTCGTCCTTTCAAGATTGCCCCATTTGTACCTGTTCAGTGTGTAACTGAGTGTCACTTTACTGCAGGCCCTGGTAACAGCCACATAAAACAGTCTGCGTTCCTCCTCAAGTTCCTTCGGATTAAATACATTCATTGTGGAAGGAAAGAGGTTTTCTTCAAGACCTACAATATATACATATTTAAATTCCAGCCCTTTGGCAGAATGAATGGTCATCAGGGTTACCTTGTCGCGCTCCTCAGGTTTCTCATTATCCTGGTCGGTAAGCAGTGAGACTGTCGCAAGATAGGTACCTATATCAGCCGGTTCACCATTAGTCACCGAATAGTCAGTAAACTCTTTTATACCATTCAATAACTCCTGTATGTTTTCAAGCCTGTCCTTATCCTCGGGCAGTATACTTGCACGCAGATCATTAATTATTCCACTGGCCAGTGCCATGGCATTCGCGAACTCGTATGCAGTGTCAGTTGCAACCCTGTTTACAAATGGCATCATCAGACCGGTGAATACACTTAGTTTTGACCTCAGGGCAGGAGAGAGATGACTGAAATATGTTTCCGAAGTGATAAGTGCCCACACTGATATATCGAGATTCGTTGCCAGTTCTCCAAGCTTCTGCACTGTAGTGTCACCTATTCCTCTCTTTGGGTAGTTGATAATCCGCTTTAATGCCTCAGCATCTTCAGTGTTTACGGCAAGACGCAGGTAGGCTATCAGATCCCTGATCTCCCTGCGTTCATAGAATGATGCACCGCCATATACTTTATATGGTATATTGCGTTTTCGCAGCATCTCCTCAAATATACGAGACTGTGCATTAGTGCGGTAAAGGATGGCAAATTCCTTCCATTCGGCTCGTTCCCTCATCCTTGTATCAAGTATGTCTGATGAAACAAGAGCACCTTCTTCTCCGTCGGTAATAGTCTGAAGTATTCTTATCTTTTCTCCCACATCATTCTTTGAGTAGACCCTCTTTTTTATCTGTCCCTCGTTGCGGTCTATGATGCTGTTGGCTGCATTGACAATTGTCTGGGTTGACCTGTAATTCTGCTCAAGTTTGAACAGCTTAAAGTCGGGATAGTCGTTTTTGAAGTTGAGTATATTCTCAATCCTTGCCCCGCGGAAAGAGTAGATACTCTGGGCATCGTCACCCACCACACACAGATTGCGGCTTAGCTCTGACATCTTTTTCACAATCATATATTGTGAGTAGTTTGTGTCCTGGTACTCATCAACAAGTATGTAGTCAAACCGTTTCCTGTATTCATCCAAAACGGCGGGGAAATCACGGAAGAGGATGTTCATATTCAGCAGCAGATCATCGAAATCCATTGCGTTAGCCTTAAAGCAGCGGATGGCATATGTGCGATAAATGGCAGACATCTCAGGCACCTTGCTGTTACGGTCTGACTCTGAAATTTGCGGTACCTGTGAGTATTGCTGGGCAGTGATAAGATTGTTCTTGGCATGCGATATCCTTGATGCAATGGCGGATGGCTTATAAACGGCATCATCAAGCTGCATCTCCTTAATTATTGCACGGACAAGACTCCGTGTGTTATCGGTGTCGTAAATGGTGAAGTTGCTTTTATAGCCGAGGTAAGAGCCATCGCGACGAAGGAATTTTGCAAAGACCGAATGAAAGGTACCCATCCACAGTGCGTGTGCGTTCTCCCCTCCAACGATATTGATAATTCTTTCCTTCATCTCACCGGCAGCCTTATTTGTAAATGTAAGAGCCAGGATGCGATGAGCCTTCACACCTTTCTCAAGCAGGTGCGCTATGCGGTATGTAAGAACACGTGTTTTACCTGAGCCGGCACCGGCAATGATAAGCGCTGGTCCTTCGGTGTTTATTACCGCTTCCCTCTGTGCCTCGTTTAGATCCTGAAGATAATTTTGCAGCATATTATGCCGGAACTTTTTTAGACCCCAAAGATAGAACTACCATACTTACCTGAAAAGAGGGGCTGAAAACTATCGGGTTAAAGTTTTCAACACTCATCTGAGATACAGAATTAAAGGGGCACAGAGAATGAGTTGTTTTTTTAATTAGTTTTGTACGTAATTTCAATGGGCAATAAACGTTTAAAAAGAGTGTTACGCAGGTTTTCATTTATATTACTCTTAATGCCTCTGGCGTTGCAGGCACAGATCACTGCACCCGGCAGCAACGCAACAAGCCATACAGATTACCCGGCAACAGCACGCAGGGATTCTATCTATATCTTCTGCGGATCATCTGCAAGTGTGGGAACTCTTGTTGCTGCAAGTCCAGGCGGCACTGCCCCGTTTACATTTACATGGACGCAGTACGATAAGGCTACCTCGGGTTATAATATACCGGTACTGACACAGACAGGAACAACCTCAACAGCCACATCACTGCCTGAAGGAGGCTACAGAGTACATATAACCGACAGCTATGGCTATAGCAATGATCTATATGCCTGGGTAGACCTCGACAGTCCCATAGGAACGGGGAAGCTGAAGAACTCAACATGTTATTACGTTGCACTGGACGGTACTTTCGGGCTGGACAAGTTTTACTATTATGACCCTTCTACCGGAGTATCTAACATGCTCATAAATACAGTAAACTACCTCTGGGAATCTGACCCGGCATCAATAATACCATCAACAACTGAAGACCCCGTAATATATACACCACCGCTGGTAAATGAGACCTATACCTTTACTGTCACAGATAACTTTGGATGCTCAACTGCTTCATCATTTTACTATGTATCGTACCATGTAAAGGCAAACTTCATTGCTGATCCGGATGAGGGTGAAGCGCCGCTGGAGGTAACATTTACAAATACCTCTGTAAACGCAAATAAGTATTTGTGGGATTTTGGCGATGACTCGACTTCAACACTGGAAGATCCGCCGGCACATACATATTATATACCCGGCACTTATACCGTTTCTCTTTCAGTTGAAAGCGAGTATTTCTGCTCTGACACATACACAACCACAATTACAGTAAAGCCATCGGCACTGGAGATGCCTAACGTATTTTCGCCCAATGGCGACGGGATAAATGATTTTCTGATACCTGAGAAAGCATCGCTCAGGCATGTTGAGATGCAGGTCTTTTCAAAAAGCGGGCAGAGAGTCTATCGTTTTGAAGGAGACAGCGATGCGATCTCCACATGGACCGGCTGGGACGGGAAAGTAAACAACTCTAACCGGTTTGCCGAGCCCGGAGCCTATTATTATGTTATAAGGGCCGTAGGATGGGATGATAAAAAATACAGCGGGAAACCTTACAGAGGTGTGGTCTATCTTTACAGATAATGTTTTGTCATAATAATGGCAGAGACGCGATGAATCGCGTCTCTACCTGGATATAATTGAAAACCTGCGATAAAGAATTTACAATTTTAATCCATCCATTTTCGCTGTTTACCGGTAAAATTCCGCACTTAGCTATAGTTTAACAATTTTTTGACAAACAAAACTATGAAAACTAAAAAAGTTTTCTGATTTTTGTAGTTCTATTGTAAAAAGTGAGATGGAAAGACCGGAATGTGCCGACAGAATTGTAACAGGAGCATCTGAATTATTCAGGCTCTATGGAACAAAAGCAGTGACAATGGATATGCTTGCCCAGGAGCTTGGGATATCAAAGAGAACCATTTATGAAAAGTTCAGGGACAAGGATGAGCTTCTTCAAACTGTTTTAAAGTGCATGCTTGAGAAGCAGAAGGAGATAATGGAAGAGATGATTGCTTCGGAGCAAAACATTCTGGTGGCATTTTTCAAGCATGGAAGGCGGATGAGGGAGCATTTCGGGTCAATGAACCCGGTGCTTAAATCAGACCTTAAAAAATTCCATGCCGAGGTTGTTGATAAGATAAAGAATAGCTGCGGGAGCCAGCTTGAGAGCTCTCTCAGGTTCATTAAAAAAGGTATAGAGCAGGGCGTAATACGCAGTGATGTTGATCCGGATATAGTGAACAGATGTATGCAGGGTTTGGGAAGGATGATGAATGATCCGGAGGTCTTTCCCCAGGAGAGTTTTGACCAGAGCAGCATAGTAAAGAATGTGATGATAAATTACCTGAGGGGAATTGCCACCGAAGAGGGTCTGAAGGTTATCAGAGAATATGAAAATGATTTTTAACTAAACATAAGGGACAAAAAACAATTATTGAAAACTTTTAACAAATGAAAAAGAATGTATTGATTTTATTGCTTTTGGGCATGCTGTTACCGGTGATAAGGCTGCAGGCGCAGGACAATCCTGCACCATTAAACCTTACGGTGCAGCAGGCTGTTGACCTTGCCCTTGAAAAAAACAGGAGTGTTGCGTCAGCAAAATACAATTATGACATATCCAAAAAGACAGTGTGGGAGACCATAGCGTCTGGCTTACCTCAGGTGAATGGAAGCGCTTCGCTTGATGATAACCTTAAACTTATGACCACAATGTTACCGGCAGAGATATTTGGCGGTACTCCCGGTACATATATCCCGGTCACTTTTGGTCAGAAATTCAATTCGTCCTATGGCGTAACTGCTGCCACACCTTTGTTTAATGCCCCGTACCTTGTTGGTATACAGATTTCAAAGCTGGCCTCCCGGTTAAGTGAAAACCAGGTAAAACAGTCAGAGGCAGATGTTAAGGAGTCTGTTATGACATGTTACTACCTGATCCTTGTGTCTGAGGAGACACTTAAAGTACTTGAGGGTAACCTGAAGAACTGGAATGAAATGCTGACCTCAACTAAGGCAATGTTTTCTGTTGGGATGGCGGAGTCAACTGATGTTGACCAAATGCTATCAAATGTGGCGACAGTAAATAATGCAAAGCTCTCAATGGAGCGGACACTGGAGGTAAACTATAACCTTCTTCGTTTTTTACTGGGCGTGGATATGACATCAAAAGTTACACTTACAGACTCACTTGATTCAATTATCGACTCCTTTAAAGTTGAAGAACTCCTTACACAGGATTTTAATATTGAAAATAACCTTAATTATCAGCTTATTGACGGACAGGTAAAAATGTCAGAACTCTCTCTTAAATCTGCAAAAGCATCAACGTTACCCAGTCTGAGCGGTTCAGTATATTATATGAAAACCGGACAGGGCAATAAGGTAAGCAATATGGACTGGTTTCCGTATTCAGTAGCCGGGCTTCAACTGTCAGTTCCGATTTTTGCTTTCGGTGAGCGTCATTCAAAGATACAGAAAGCCAGACTCTCACTGATGAACTCTGAGAACCAGAAACAAATGGTGTCTGACAATCTTCTTATGCAGGAAAAGCAGCTGAGATACAATTTAATAAGCTCAAATGAGCAGTACAGGAATCAGAAGGATAATATTGAGATTGCCCAGAGGGTTTTGACCAGTTTTCAGAATAAGTATAAGCAGGGTATGGCATCGAGCCTTGATCTTACCTCCGCAAACAGCAATTATCTGTCGGCAGAGACGAATTACCTTACTTCACTTATGACTCTCCTTCAGAACAAGGTTGCATTTGATAAGCTGATGAATAATTTATAATGATTGCGAAAAAATATAAAACAATAATAATGAAACGTACAACCATTTTTTCAATATTTCTGGCAGGTGCTGTTTTACTTGCCGGATGTGCACAAAAGACTAAACAGGCAGACCCGGCTGAAAATGCAAAGAGTGCTGCGCCTGTTAAAGTAGCCACCATTTCAAAGCAAAAGATAGCCCGAACAATTGAATATACTGCAACTGCACTGCCCTTTGAGCAGGTAAACCTCGGACCTTCAACTCCGGGCCGGGTTGATAAGATATTTGTTGAGGTTGGCGACAGGGTGACAAAGGGCCAGCAGGTATTTCTTATGGACCGCACACAGTTGCTCACTGCAAAAATTCAGCTTGCAAACCTCGGGAAGGACCTCTCAAGATTGGATACCCTCCTGAAGGTTGGTAGCATCAAGCAGCAGGCATACGATCAGATGAAAGCTCAGTATGATGTGACAAAGGCCAATGTTGACTTCCTTGAGGAGAATACATACATGGCGGCACCTTTCAGCGGTATAGTGACTGACAAATATTATGAAAACGGTGAGCTTTATTCAGGTGCTCCCACAGCCTCAGGCAAGGCTGCTGTTGTTACCCTAATGCAGATAAACCCGCTTAAGGTTATAGTTAACATATCTGAACAGAACTACCCTCTTATTAAAAATGGTATGGCTGCAAAAGTCACTGCTGATGTCTATGAAGGCAGAGTATTTGAAGGTCGCATTTTCAGAGTTCACCCTACTATCAATGCTATGTCAAGAAGCTTTGATACTGAAATTGAGATTTCAAATAACGATGAAAGTCTTCGCCCGGGAATGTTCCTCAGAGTTTCAATTGATATGGGGCAAATTGACGCGTTCGTGGTTCCTGCCAGTGCTGTTTTACTTCAGGAAGGCACAAACGAAAGATATATTTTCACTGCCAGTAACGGCGTAGCAAAACGTTGTGTTGTAACTCTGGGTAAGAGGTTTGACGAGTATGTTGAGATAAACTCTTCTGAGTTAAAAGAGGGTGATCTGCTTGTCGTTGACGGACAGGCCCGTCTTTCAAATGATGATAAGGTTGAGATTGTAAAATAGTTATTAATTAAAAGAATTATTATATCATGAGTATATATGGCAGTGCGGTAAAAAGACCTATTACCACCATCCTCATCTTCGTTGCTATGATGGTTATAGGTGTTTACTCACTAACAAAATTGCCAATAGACCTGTATCCTGAGATAGAGTTGCCATTCCTTTCGGTTTATACAACCTATCCGGGTGCAAGCGCCTCCGACATTGAAACCAATGTCACACGTCCTCTTGAAAATGCTTTAAGTTCAGTCAGCAAACTTAAGGAGATAACTTCACGTTCAAGCGATAACATTTCTGTTATTTTCCTTGAGTTTGAGTATGAGTCAAACCTTGATGAAGCTGCAAACGACGTAAGAAGCAACCTCTCATTCGTCCAGAAATCACTCCCTGATGATGCAGAGGCTCCTGTTATCCTGAAGTTTAACTCAAGCATGATGCCTATTATCTTTTATGCTATTACAGCAAAGGAGAGTTATGCAGGACTTGAAAAGATACTTGACCAGAAGGTGGTTAACCCTCTTAACCGTATTGACGGGGTAGGGTCTGTAGGACTGTCAGGCGTACCAGGGAGAGAGATTTATGTTGATGTTGATCCCAGGAAGATGGAAGCGTACAACCTCACAATTGAACAGGTAGGTGACATTTTACGTGCAGAGAACCTGAACATGCCTGCCGGTTATATTGAGATGGGAAAGACAGACTATCCAATCAGGATCCAGGGCGAATTTGCTGAAAGCGAAACGATAAAAAACATTGTTGTTGGAAATGCCAACGGCAATAATATTTATATACACGATATTGCTGAAGTACGTGATACCATACGGGAATCGAGGTTCGTTGAGAAAATAAACGGAGCCAGGGGTATGAGTCTGTTTGTACAGAAAATGTCAGGTGCAAATACAGTGCAGGTTTGCCGGAATGTGGATAAAGAACTCAAAATACTGCAAAAGGACCTGCCTGCCGACGTTAAGATTGAAAAGATATTTGACTCTTCTGAATTCATAAAGGGTTCAATAAACAACCTTACAGATACCCTTATGTATGCGGGTATATTTGTAATCCTCGTTGTGTTGTTTTTCCTTGGGCGATGGAGGGCGACATTTATTATTATACTTACAATACCTATATCTCTTATTGCGGCGTTCATTTACCTGTTTGTTACAGGTAACTCAATAAATATTATTTCGCTGTCGTCGCTATCAATAGCGATAGGGATGGTGGTGGATGATGCGATTGTGGTGCTTGAGAATATAACAAAGCATATTGAGCGGGGCAGCACCCCCCGTGAAGCAGCAATTTATGCAACCAATGAGGTCTGGCTGGCAGTTATTGTCACCACACTGACAGTTGTTGCCGTATTCCTGCCACTGACATTTGTAACAGGTCTTACCGGTGTGTTATTCAAACAGTTAGGAATGATTGTGTCAATAACAATTATTGTATCTGTATTTGCTGCTATTACACTTACACCTACATTAAGTGCCATTATGCTTAAGCTGCGACCTGTAAGGAAAGACGCACCCAGGTTCTCATGGGATGGTTCAATCCACAAATGGCTTGATGGTCTCGACAATTTATATGTATCCACAATCCGCTGGGCCCTTCATCATAAGAAAGTGGTAGTTGCCCTTGCCATTGCCGTATTTATTGGGTCAATGTGCCTTTTCTTCTTCATAGGAGCGGAATTTATTCCTTCTCATGATGAGTCAAGCGCCAGCGCAACAGTTGAGCTTCAGACAGGAACAAAATACGAACAGACACTTATGGTGGCTGACCGCATCGATTCACTTGTACATGCCAAAGTGCCTGAGGTGACACTTATATCAACATCAACAGGTAGCGATGATGCCGGAGGTTTTGCTTCAATATTCACTGCCGGTGGTACACATAAGATAAGCTACACTTTCAAGCTCAAGCCTATTAAAGAACGTACCAGAAGTGTTGATGAGGTTGCCGAGTCGATACGACAGATATTGAGTCCGATGCCTGAAATAATTAACTACTCTGTGTCGACATCTTCCAATGACATGTCAATGATGGGCGGCAATACAATCAACATTGAAATATTCGGGTACGATTTTACCCAGACTAATGCAATTGCCGAGGACCTGGCAGCTAAAATAAAAAAGATACCCGGAGCAAAAGACGTTACTATCAGCCGTTCAAAGTCAAAACCCGAACTGCAGATCAAGTTTGACAACGAGAAGCTTCTGAGGTACGGGCTCACAACTGCCCAGGCTGCAACAATGGTCAAGAACCGTGTTGACGGTTATACAGCCACTCAGCTCAGACAGTTCGGTGATGAGTATGATGTTGTTGTAAGGTATAAAAAGGATTCACGTAACACTATAACTGAAGTAGAAAACATAGGGATCAACACTCCTTCCGGAAAAACAATCCGTCTGAGTGAAATTGCGCAGGTTAATGAGTCGTGGTCACCACCTAATATTGAAAGGAAAAGGAAAGAGAGAATTGTTACAGTAGCCTTCACACCTTACAAGAGGGCATTAAGTGATATCGTTGCCGATGTACAGAAGGATATAGACAAAACAGTTGTACCAGCGGGTGTCATGGTTCAGATCTCCGGTGCATATAAAGATATGACTGATGCATTTGTTGATATCTTCATGCTTATGCTTGTTTCACTGATACTTGTATACCTGATTATGGCATCGCAGTTTGAGTCTTTAAAAATGCCGGTCATTATAATGTTCTCAATACCTTTTGCCTTCTCGGGTGTCGCAATTGCACTCTTCCTGACAAACACCAAACTGAGTATTATTGCGGGAATTGGTGCTGTAATGCTTATAGGTATTGTTGTAAAGAATGCAATTGTGCTTGTTGACTTTATCAATCTTGTCAGGGACAGGGGAGTTGAGCTTTATGAGGCAGTTGTTGTCTCAGGCAGGTCAAGATTGCGCCCTGTACTTATGACATCAGCCACAACCATCCTGGGTATGCTTCCTCTGGCAATCAGCACCGGTGAAGGAGCTGAAATATGGAGCCCGATGGGTATTGCAGTCATCGGAGGTCTTGTGTTCTCCACATTTGTCACCCTGGTAATTGTTCCGGTAGGATATGTGATAATGGCCCGACATGGTGAAAGAGACAGAAAACATAAAGTGGCATACCGCGATATGAAGTTTCTTAATGGCATTGAGTCAAAAACTGAAAATTAACAGCTATGAAAGCAGTAATGATAATATATAATCTGGCTCTTACCGAAAAGGTTGAGTTTACCCTTGAACATTTTGGAATAAGCGGATATACACAGCTTGATAACGTAAAAGGGGCAGGCACATCAACCGGTGTGCCTCATCTTGGAAACCATACATGGCCTGAGATCAACGGTGCCATTATCACATTTGTTGATGATGAAAAAGTTTCGTTGCTCACCCAGGCAGTGCAGAAGATTGATGAGATAAACAAGGAAGTAGGGATACGGGCGTTTGTCTGGGATATAACACAGGCAGTCTAAAGTCAAAAGTCTAAAGTCAAAAGTCAAAAGTCGAAAGGACAAGGATGAAAGACAAAAAACAAAAATAAAAAGTCGAAAGAAAAAGTCTAAAGTTATTACGCTTTAGACTTTGGACTTTCGACTTTTAACTAAAAAAAATCTGCAGGATACTGCAGATTTTTTTTACTATTCTTCTTCTTCTTCAGCTTCGTAAGCTTTGATAACTGCATCCTGAACTTCACCCGGTACCTGGGCATACTCGGCAAATTTCATTGAGTACATTGCGCGTCCACCGGTAAGTGAGCTGAGCGAGGTAGAGTATTTGTTCATTTCAGCAAGCGGAACTTTTGCTTTAATAACCTCAAAGCCTCTTTCGCTTGACATACCGAGAACCATACCACGACGACCCTGGAGGTCACTTATAACGTCACCCATACGATCTGAAGGAACCATGATATCTACATCATAAACGGGTTCGAGAATCTTTGGGTTAGCTATCTTGAAAGCTGTGCTGAATGCATTACGCCCGGCCAGACGGAAAGAGATCTCGTTTGAGTCAACCGGGTGCATCTTACCATCATAAACATATACCCTGATGTCACGGGCATAAGAACCGGTAAGCGGACCAACCTCCATCTTTTCCATTATACCTTTTAAAATGGCAGGCATGAAACGTGCGTCGATAGAACCACCAACAATACAGTTTACATAAATCAGTTTGCCTCCCCATGGAAGAGCAATCTCCTCTTTACCTTTATTTGAGAGTTTTATCTCCTTGCCATTAATGGTCATCATGTTCTTCTCAGAAGAGCCTTCTTCAAACGGCTCAATGATCATATGAACCTCGCCAAACTGACCTGCGCCACCCGACTGTTTCTTATGACGGTAGTCGGCCTGTGCAGCCTTGGTAATAGTCTCACGGTACGGAATCTTTGGAGCAAAGAACTGAGTCTCTAACTTATAAATGTTATCGAGGTGCCATTTCAGAATGTTGAGATGGTATTCACCCTGTCCGTGAATAATTATCTGTTTAAGCTCTTTTGAATACTCTATACTGATAGTCGGATCTTCCTGGTGCATGCGGTTAAGTGCCTCACCCATCTTCTCCTCATCGCTTTCACTGAGAGGTTTGATTGCCGTGCGGAATTTTGGTTCAGGAAATTTAATATTGTCAAACTTCCAGTCGTTGCCTGGAGCATTCAGTGTATGATTTGTCTTTGTGTTTTTAAGCTTGACAAATGCACCAATGTCACCGGCTGAGATCTCAGGAACGCGAGCGCGGTTCTTACCGGCGCAGACAAAAATCTGTGCGAGACGCTCTTTTCCGCCGTTGTTTGTATTTATTACGTCAAGGTTTTCAGGAATCTTGCCTGACATTACCCTGAAGTAGTTTATTTCACCAATATGTTCCTCAATGGCTGCTTTAAAGACGAAAGCTGAGGCAGGACCTGATGCATTACATTTTATCTCAACACCTTTTGAATTCTTTGGAGCAGGTGATTCTGAAGGATTTGGAGCAGAAACAGTGATGAACTCCATCAGCCTGTCAACACCCATATTTGCTTTTGCGGAGATACAGAATACCGGGAAAATGCCTCTCTTAACGAGACCATCATGTATTCCTTTGCTGATTTCAGCTTCAGAAAGAGTGTCGTTAGCGAAGAACTGTTCCATAAGAGATTCGTCAGCTTCAGCTGCTTTTTCAATGAGAGCTGAATGAAGTTCTTCAGCTTTGTCGCGGTGATCAGCAGGGATATCGACAACCTCAGCCACGCCTCCGTCTTTGCCGTAACGCAGCATCTTCATACTTATAACATCTACTATTGAGTTGAAACCAGTACCTTCATTTACAGGGAACTGAGCAAGTATGACATTGTTACCGAAGGTCTCCCTAAGCATCTCAACTGTCTTTTCAAAGTTTGCCTTTTCATGGTCGAGGTGGTTGATGGCAAAAATTATTGGCTTGTTAAAATTTGCTGCATGTCTGAAGGTGATCTCTGTTCCAACTTCAACGCCGTTCTGTGCATTTAAGACAAGCACTGCACAGTCAGTGACGGTGAGTGAAGAGTAAACTCCGCCGCAGAAGTCGTCCATCCCCGGGGTATCAAGGAAATTTATCTTATTATCCTTGTACTCTGCATAGAGGACAGCTGAAAAAATTGAGTTACGGTTTTCCTGTTCAATTGGTTTATAATCAGAAACAGTGTTTTTAGCTTCCACTGTTCCCCTTCTTTCAATTACACCGCCGTTCAGAAGCATCGCTTCTGCCAGGGTTGTCTTACCCGAACCTGAGTTTCCCAGCAGGGTGATGTTTCTGATGTGGTCTGTAGAGTATGTTTTCATCTTGGTATATATTTATTATATATGTACGAATCAAGGTGGGCAAATATATTAATTTTTCAAAACAGTACATATAAGTTGTTGTTGTTTCAAAAATTTTTATTTACTTCGCACCAGTTTTTTGAAAAGCAGGAGTACCGGTCTTTCTTTCTTATGTAAGTATACAAAAGGAGTCTAACGGGAGAGGTCGGGAAGGAATTCCTGTGAATAGCTTACGGTTTCAAGTAGTTACATTTTCAGAGAGCCCAGGTAACATGCTGTTGTTATGCATTTTATGCATCTTAGCAGTATTAGTTGCCTGAAAAAAGTGAGAAATATTTAAAGGTAAATGCAACAAGATAAAGTAAAAAGTACTACTTTTGCACACCAATTTTTTAAGGGAAAATTAATACTTAATAATTGAATTTATGCCAACAATTCAGCAGTTAGTAAGAAAAGGCCGCAAGAAGCTGGTTGATAAGAGCAAAGCACCTGCTCTTGATTCGTGCCCGCAGCGAAGGGGAGTATGTGTACGCGTATACACCACCACGCCCAAGAAACCTAACTCAGCTATGAGAAAAGTTGCCAGGGTAAGGCTGACCAATCAGAAAGAGGTGAATGCTTATATCCCGGGCGAAGGTCACAACCTGCAGGAACACTCAATCGTTCTGATCAGGGGTGGCAGGGTAAAGGACCTTCCGGGTGTCCGTTACCACCTTGTTCGTGGTGCACTTGACACATCAGGTGTAGACGGTCGCATGCAGAGAAGGTCTAAATATGGTGCTAAGAAACCCAAGAAGTAACAGTTAAAGGATTAGGATAATGAGAAAGTCAAAACCAAAGAAGAGGATCCTCTTACCGGACCCAAAGTTCAACGATCCATATGTTACCAGGTTTATCAATAACCTGATGTATAGCGGTAAAAAGACCGTTGCTTTTCAGATATTCTACGATTCACTTGATATAGTAGGCGATAAGTTAAAGGTGGAAGGTAAAACCCCGCTTGATATCTGGAAACAGGCGCTTGATAATGTAACCCCGCACGTTGAGGTTAAAAGCCGCAGGGTGGGTGGTGCAACATTCCAGGTACCTCTTGAAATTCGTCCTGACCGCAAGGTTAGCATGAGTATGAAAAATCTTATACTCTTTGCCCGTAAACGTACAGGTCACAGCATGGCTGAGAAGCTTGCTGCAGAGGTAATGGCTGCTTACAACAGTGAAGGTGGTGCGTATAAGAAAAAAGAAGATACACACAGAATGGCCGAAGCAAATAAGGCTTTTGCACATTTCAGGTTTTAATTAAAAACCCTGGCAGGTAGAGGCGGAGAAAAAAACAAGAATGAGTAACGATTTAAGATATACCAGGAACATTGGCATTATGGCCCACATCGATGCAGGAAAAACAACCGCATCGGAGAGGATATTGTATTACACTGGAAGAACGCACCGTCTGGGTGAGGTTCACGATGGAAACGCAACCATGGACTGGATGGTCCAGGAGCAGGAGAGAGGTATTACAATCACTTCAGCAGCTACAACAGCTTTCTGGAAATACAATGACCAGGTATATAAAATAAACCTCATTGACACTCCGGGACACGTTGACTTTACTGTTGAGGTAGAAAGGTCTCTGAGGGTACTGGATGGCGCTGTTGCCGTCTTCTGTGCAGTAGGAGGTGTTGAACCTCAGTCTGAAACAGTATGG